>Ga0209274_10001204_pt1 | contig 13511 bp, 8 predicted proteins | sample HubBroMetageREF1_FD_188343 | JGI IMG/M metagenome (GOLD analysis project Ga0209274, IMG submission 188343) | Reference soil microbial communities from the Hubbard Brook experimental Forest, New Hampshire, USA - Hubbard Brook CCASE Soil... | ecosystem: Environmental > Terrestrial > Soil >...
GTCCCTAAACATAACTCAATAACCCAGTTTCTTGTGCACCAGGTTCAAGAGGGCCCTCGCGGCGTGAGCATCATCGAGCTTATCGATGAACCAGAGACGGCATTTTCCAGCCAGCGCGGTTGTGTCATCAGCACAATGCGGAAACAGCAAGACATTACACCCTATCCTTGTTCAGCTGAGCCCAAATCCCGATGCTAGTTGGGCTTCTGAATGACTTGCTGCGTTCGGACAGAAAATAACTGGAAGTCGGAAAAGGTGTGCCGGATGACGGTGCGGCGCCGGAAATATTCCGTGTACACGACGGCGGATTGAGGCAGCCACACTTCTCCGTTTTGAGACTGAAATTTTACCGGAGCGTAATCCACAGAGACCGCATTGGAAAGCAGTTCAAGCACCACAATCCCTTCCAACAGATTGGTCTCCAGGTGCATGATCTGTCCAGAGTCTGCCGCGATCCAGGCGCGGCCCTTCAGACTTACCGGGTAGACGTTCATTGCCGTTCCCATGGAAACCGTCCGGGGGCGTTTCCCTTTGCGCTGCTCAAAGTAAACAACCCAGGCCGACTGATTCCTCCACTGAGAGAGGCCTTCGCAACGCATTTCATAATCGCTTTGCAGGGCTGGATTAAAAATCATGGCGAAAGCTGGCAGCCCCACGTCCACACGGGCGCTCAGATCATGGTCGCCGGTGGCGGTCACCAAGGTTCGGGTTTCATGCAACTTGTGCCCGGAGTGTTCTCCGAAATCGACCAGGTAGTCGAACGTCGCCGCCATCGACTTCTCGGGCATGCCCTGTGGGTCTGTTTGCTCGAAGCGAATCTGTTCGTGCGCGTCAAAATTCTGAAGATGATTGACAAGTTCTTCGGCACGCTCTCCCGCTTGTTTCAGTACATCGCGAAGCGTGCACGGCTGTGCGGCGGAGATAGACGCAACGGGAGCGTCCACCTTCGGCGGATCCCAGTCCAGCGCGGGCGCACTTTCTTTTTTCTTTCTCGGGACGGTTATCTCCGGCAAATTTGCAGCCGTTGCGGGCGACGCAACCGCATTCTCAAAATCCTCCGACCGCACGGGAATATCCAGAGCACCTGTCAATCCAGTCTCGATATCAATTACGGCGATACGCACTCGCCGCGTACCAGCTTCAGGGACCTCCACGTATCCGTGCAACCCGCTTGCCTGCAAGCCTTGGTAGGCCGCATCAGAAAAGCTTTGGGTCAGGTCCCTCGAGTAGAACTGAAACGAGTTGCTTTTTGCACGGTACACGCAGGTCACCATCTCCGCGCTCAGCTTGTGGGACGGTCCATCTGTCGCAAAGTTCAAGGCGCTGGGGGCCACGGACATCCGATATCGGATACTGTCCGATTTCGTTGGAGCGACTGCCTGCGCAGTGATGGGAATTGCCGTTGCGGGCAGAAAGTCCATGCAGGTCTGTTGCAAGCGCTTTTCATTCGATTGGTTGTTCGCGAGATTTTCCGCATCCCGCGCAAAGTAGCCGCGGCGGTAAGCCAGCTTCACACCGGGCCGCGTGGTCTTCACGGAGATCCTGTGAAAGCTTCCATCCCATTTGACGTTCTGCGGGTTGTAAGCTAGTTCGTAGTACGAAGAACTGTCCAGCAGCGCCGCCTCGACACAGCCGGAAAGGTCGTTCGTGTTCTTGCATGTCTTGCCGCCTGTACCCTGGGCCATGAGGTCCATCGTGTCTTGCTTCATCGCTCGAGCGTAACTTTCGCGGTCGAGCTGCTCCGAGACGGTGCGGCTAATCGTGTTCGGACTCCTGGGCGCCCCGGATTCTGCGGCGGAAAAAGGCGCTTCACTTTCAAGCCCACGCGCATCCACGGGGTATACGGCCACCTGGGCGTCGGTGAGCGCATTGGCGGCGTCCTGCACTTTCTCTCCGTAAACGCGAGTTTCGCCGGGGTCGTTCGTGTACTTACCGAAATCCGGGTCGGGTAAAAGGACAATTGGGAATGAGGCAGACACCCAGAGCAGGTTTTTTCGGCCTTTGTAACCGCCGAGATAGTGCGCGAGGGCGGTCAAGGTATCCAGGGTGGTAGCCACGCGAACGTCCATCGTGCGCGGATGGTTCGCCTTCTCGAAATCCTCGAGAGACTGATGGATCTTGGCGAGGAGGCTCGATTCGATCCCGCCATTCGCATCCACTTCCGTGAGCGCAGGACCGTTCGGATCTTTTTTCGGCATCGCAGCGGGTTTCGTGCCAGGACTCATTGCCTTATCCAAAGCGGCGCGCAATACCGCGGGATCGCTCGCAAAGTCTTGTACCACGACCAGTGATTGCTCCAGCAGAAATACGGCCACGGGAGTATGAGGGGGAAGCGTCCTCAGCATGCGAACCATGTCATGTCGGGCTTGCATCAGGTCTGCTCCCTCGGTATTGAGCGCATCCAGTAGAATCACGGTCGGGGGCGTCGTTAGCCTCTCTAGTTCCGCCTGATTCGTGTAAAACCCTTTGGGTCGCATCTCTACGGCATCAGAAAGCTTCGCGGAGCCGGAGTTTGTCGATTTGTCCACGAACGAAAACTGTGCGATCGCTTGCGGTCCGCCGTCGGAAACCTCGAGCTCCTCCGGCTTGAGATCCCGCACCACGTTTCCATGCGAGTCTGTTGCAACAACATCGACGGTCACCAAACGCGTTTTGCTCTGCAAGACGGCGCCGGGCTTTGCGGCTTGTTGCGGCGGAGGCGCTTGCGGGGATTGCGGCTGGGCTGGCGCCGATGATGCGGAGGGAGAATTCGGCGAGGAAGATTGTCCCGCAGCGACCACTGCCGTCGCCGCTGCGAAGAGAATTGCCGAACCAACAAATATATGGCTCGCTCGCATTCGACCGCCGCGAGTTTACTCCCGTGATCGTGTGGCCGCTACGGGATATTCGATGCAACAATCATGGTCACTGCATTACCCAGGAAATTCCGATTTAGCTCAGTATTTCGTGCGTCATCGTATCCTGCCCCCGCCCCGTACCCCACGAACTTGCCACCAGGCAGGTTGTTTCTCACGCATTGCATTAATGGACTGAAGATTTACAAGTGCGCCAAAGTCGTCGACTACGCGATCTGCGACGGTCTGGCGAGCACACTTTGGGGTCAATTACGATGTGCCCATCGGACGCGGAAGCACGGCGCGTCGGTATCTTGTTTATGTTCAGCGAGATACAGTGGCGCGTACAAAGTACATTGCGGTGCACGGGTCATATTCCACCGGCGCCGGGAGAGGTGTTGCAGATTGAGTGCCTCCGGCCTCCGGGTTAATATAAATCAATTATTGAACTGGGCTCGAGGCTGTGCCAGTGTCCAACGCACGTGTTTTGTTCTGTGTATCTTGGTTTTCAGGGAGGCCATGGCGATGGCGGTTTCAAGTCCAAGTATCCAGAGTGCTCATTTTGCGTCCGCCAGCGGCACCAGTCTTTACGACAAGCTGAATTCGGTGTGGCACGAACGCGCTTTGCAGGTGTTCATGTTTGTTGTGCTGGCGCATTGGGGTGAGCATTTGGTGCAGGCTTATCAAATTTGGGTAATGGGATGGCCGCGGCCGATGGCGAACGGCATCGTGGGCTTGTGGTATCCCTGGCTGATCAAGTCTGAGGTGCTGCATTACGGGTATGCGCTGTTCATGCTGATCGGCCTTTGGGTGCTGCGCAAAGGATTCAGCGGAAGAGCGCGCACGTGGTGGACGATCGCGCTCCTGATTCAATTCTGGCATCACATCGAGCACCTGCTGCTGATCACGCAGGCGACCTTGCATCACAATTTGTACGGCAGACCGGTGCCGATGAGCGTGCTGCAATTCTTTTTCCCGCGCGTGGAGCTGCATCTTTTCTACAACTCGATCGTGTTCATCCCGATGGTGATCGGCATGTACTACCACATCTTCCCGCCGGAGGGAGAAGCGAACCACGATACGTGCACTTGCGCTTGGAACAAGACTTCGAAGAAGGCCGAAGCACAGGCGGCGTGATTCGGGAGTTTCGATTCCTTTCATGGCCACGAAGAGTTGCTGGAACTAGGCGGTGCGTTCGAACTGATTTTCTGCCGGGAATCTGGCGAGTGCAGCGGAACAGAATTCTTGCAGGGTTCGCATGCGTTGCCGTTTTGTTTGCGTCTGGATGCCGCAAGCCGGTTGCGCCGCACTCGGCTGTCGCGATCGAGTACCGGATTAGTCCTCAGCCAGTCCGGATTGGCCCCGCTGTTCTTACCGTGAAATTACGTGATGCCGCGGGCAAACCAGTCGCGGGAGCGCGCGTTAATCTAGAGGCGGACATGTCGCATCCGGGCATGGCTCCGCTGTTCGGCGAAGCGCGCGAAGGTGCACGCGGAGAATACGCCGGCAGCATGGAATTTGCGATGCCGGGCGATTGGGTAGTGCTGATTCATGTTACGCTGCCCGACGGGCGCAAACTGGATCGCCAAGTGAGCGTTCCGGGCGTCGCCGCGAACTAGGCTACGTTGTCGAATCCCACGCACAACCCGTCGATTGCAGCTGAGCCCCCTCCCTTCGATTTGATGCAATTGCCGGTGCTGCGCCGTTTGTTTCACTGGCGTCACCTGCGCACGGCGCTGCAGATTCCGTTGCTGCTCGTAAGCGTCTCGATGATCCTGGACGGATTGCTGGGACCATCGCTCGCGCCGAAAAATCTGGCGACCACGCTGAGTTGGGTCCATTTTCGCGGGGCGCTGGTGCTGGTGCTGCTGTGCGCCGGGAATTTCTTCTGCCTGGCTTGTCCCTTCATGCTGGTGCGCAATATGATGCGGCGATTTTTTCATCCGCGGCTCAGTTGGCCGCAGAAATTGCGCAACAAGTGGCTCTCCGTAGCGCTGTTCGCGCTGATTCTATTTTGCTATGAAGAGTTCAGCCTGTGGTCTTCGCCTTGGTGGACTGCGTGGCTGATCGTTGGATATTTTCTGGCGGTACTGGTGGTGGACGGCCTTTTCAAGCATGCATCGTTTTGCAAATTTGTTTGTCCGATCGGGCAATTCAATTTCGTGGCGTCCACCATTTCTCCGTTGGAAGTGAAAGTGCGCGATCTGGACGTGTGCGATGAGTGCGGAACGAAAGATTGCATCCGCGGAAGGCGCGCGCCAGGGCATGAGCTGGTGGTGATACAGCGTGGATGTGAATTGGCGTTGTTCCAGCCGCTGAAAGTGGGGAATATGGATTGCACTTTCTGCCTGGACTGCGTGCACGCTTGCCCGCATGACAACATCGGAATATTAAGCCGCTTGCCGGCGAGCGAATTGATGGTGGATCCGCGACGCTCCGGGATCGGGCGCTTTTCGCAGCGCAAAGATTTGGCGGCACTGGCGATTGTATTTAGTTTTGGCGCGCTGCTGAATGCGTTTGGCATGGTTAGCCCGGTGTATGCGCTGGAGAGCTGGCTTGCCGGCATTTTGCATGTGAACAGCAAGGCCCCGGTGTTGGGCGTGCTGTTCGCGTTGTTTCTGATATTGGAGCCGGCGGTGTTGCTGGGGTTGGCCGCCCGGCTGACGCAGATTTGGGGAGGGAGCCGGCAGGCGCTCGTGCCGCTGGCGGTGCGTTACACATATGGATTGGTGCCGCTGGGATTTGGGATGTGGCTGGCACATTACAGTTTTCATTTTTTGACGGGGCTTTACACCGTGGTGCCGGTGACGCAGAGCGCTTTGGCGAGATTGGGCTGGACTGTGTTCGACTCGCCGCGATGGACATTGCTGGGAATTCCGATGAGATTCGTGCAGCCGCTGGAGATTGGATTTTTAGTGCTGGGGCTGGCGGGATCGCTGCTGGTGATACATCAATTGGCTGAAAGCGATTGCGCCGAGCGTCCGATGCGGGCTTTTGCGCCGTGGGCCGCCGTGTCGGTGGTGTTGTGGCTGGCGGCAATGTGGATGATGTTTCAGCCGATGGATATGCGCGGGACGATTCTTGCCGGATAGGTTCGCTGCCGGTTTTTCGAGATTGGGTCCGGGAACGATGCATATTTTTCACAATCCGCGGAGAATGGTCTGGTGCAGGCTCGTGTCGATGGCGATGCTTCTGTTGATCGCCAGTTCCCCGCTGGGCGCGCACAACGGGCCGCCGTTTCCCATTATTTCTGATAAGCGCGTCGGCCCGGTGGTCGTTTCGCTGTGGACCCATCCGGACGTGGGAACCGGACTATTCTACGTGATCGTGGACCCGCCGCCGGGAGGCGCAATTCCGCCGGATTTGAAAATTGAGATTGGAGTGCGCCCGGTGACGGGACGTCTGGCGGAAGTGATTTACCCGACGCAGCTGGAAAATCTCCGCGGGCAAGTACAATACAGGACCGAAGCGCAGTTTGATCAGCAAGAGCTGTGGCATGTGCGGATGATCGTGAAGAGTTCGGCGGGCGACGGCGAGGCTTCGGCGGATGTGGAAGTGACTCCGCCGGGGCTGGGGCGCTGGGATCTTTTAATGTTTTCGCTGCCGTTTCTGGGCGTGGGATTCCTTTGGTTTCATGTGATGATGCGCAAGCGAAAGTACCGGAAAAGCCAGCTGCAGAAGGTGTCGGGTTGATGATTCAGGTGATTTCACAATTTGGACGCTCGATGTTTTGTCGGCGGGAGCGAGCGCGGCAGTGGTTTTTCGTTCGCGCGGATGGTCTGCGCGGCGGAGCGGCGCGCGAATCTGCGTCTTTTCGTTTACGAACGGCGGTGGCCATTTTTCTTTGCGCGATTGCTGTGGGCGTCGCAGGATGCGGATCCGGCGGCAAATTGCCTGACAAATCCTCGAAGGAATATGGCGAGACCGTGTCCGCCTTTTACACGGGATTGGCGGCGCTGCAGGTTGGCGACGATGTGACGGCGGAGAACAAGCTCGCGCAGGTGACGCAGCTGGCACCCGGCGAGCCGGCGGGATGGGCCAACTGGGGCGTGCTGGCATTTCGTCAGCGGAATTTTGACGCGGCCTCGCAACGATACGAGCGGGCGCGGGATCTCGCGCCAAAAAACGATCAAATTTTCTATTTGCTGGGAATTTTGCAGAGCACGCGCGGCAATTCCAAGGAAGCGATTGCGGATTGGCGCAAGGCCATCGCGATCAATCCGCAAAACTATCGCGCGGCGTATCAACTGGCGCAGGAAGTAGAGCGCGAGGGCGGCCCTGGCAGCGACGCGGAGTTTGAATCGCTGATCCAGAATATCCTGAAGGCCCAGCCGGACAATCTGGCGGCTTGGCTTGAGCTCGCGCGCGCGGCGGCAAAGCGCGGTGACGCCGCCACGCTCAAATCCGCGCTCGCGCAAATCACTGCGCGAGCTTCGCAGTGGCCTCCCGAAGTGCAGCAGCAGGTTGCGGCGTTGCAGGCTGCGCTGGCCGGTGGGGACCTGCATGCCGCTGCCACGCGAACAACTTTCCTGCGCAACACGCTGATGCGCGTGCCCGAGTTCCGCGAAAGCCTCGGCGTGCTGCAGGCCGCGGCTGGCGAAGAGGCAGAGCCGTTCACGCATTTTCTGCGATTGGAAGCGCCGGTGTTCGTTCCAGCGCCGGCGGACCTGTCGCTGACGTTTACCCCGCAGCCAGTCGTGAATCCGGCGGCGAAGCCCTGGGAATGGATTGGTGCTGTTTCGCTGGGCAGCGCCGGCCCTCCTGTCGTCGTGGAAGCAAATGGCCGCGAGGTACATGTTTCAACCGGCGCGACATTTCCGTTTCCCGGCGGGCCGAAGGGCATCGCGCCGCTGCCCGAAGGCATCCTGCCCATCGATTTCAACTATGATTTCAACAACGATCTCGTGCTCGCTGGCGCCGGCGGCGTACGGCTGATGCGCCAGGACAATCCGAAATCGTTTACCGGCGTGACCGCGCAAACGAAATTGCCGAAAGCCATAACGAGTGCCGCATACACCGGCGCATGGGCGGTGGACATCGAAGCTGATGGCGATCTGGATATCGTTTTGGGCGCAAAAGAAGGGTTGCCGCTGGTTTTGCGAAACAATGGCGACGGTACATTTACGCCGATTCATCCGTTTCCAGGCGTCGCGGGCCTGCGCGCATTTGCGTGGGCGGATTTTGACGGCGACGGTAATCCGGACGCGGCGCTGGTGGACGGCGCGGGACATCTCCATGTTTTTCACAACGAGCGGCAGGCGCAATTCCGTGAGCTGCCCTTGCCGGCACATTTTCCGTTGGTCAAGGCGCTCAACGTCGCGGATGTTGATGACGATGGCGTCCTGGATCTGCTTGCGGTGCAGGCGGACGGAGCGATTGTGCGAATTTCCGACAAGCAAGAGGGAAGAGTTCTGGATGTCGCGGAGATTGCGCGCGTTCCGAGTGGCCCGAATGTTCAGAATTATCTCGCGGACGAAGTGCGTTTGCGCGTCGCTGATCTAGACAACAATGGCACAGTGGATCTGTTTCTGACTGGCGCGTCTTGGGACGCGAGCCACAACGCCTTTGGCGCGTTGATTTGGCTCGCGGACGAAAGAGGCAAATTTGTTTTGCTCGAGCGCCCGTTTGGACAGGTGCAGGTTCCGGCGATGGTTTCTGACGCGGCGGATCTCAGTGGGAGTGGCCGCCTCGATTTGCTTGCGCTTTCGGCCGACCGACGGCCGTTGCAGGCCGTCAATCACGGCTCGAAGAATTATCATTGGCAGGTGGTGCGGCCGCACGCGAAGCAGGCGGTGGGAGATCAACGCATCAATCCCTTTGGCGTGGGCGGCGAAATTGAAATCCGCTCCGGAATGCTGGTGCAGAAGCAGCCCATCACAGGGCCGCAAGTACATTTTGGATTGGGAAATCAAACGAGTACGGACGTGGTGCGCGTGGTGTGGCCCAACGGCACGGTGCGCGCTGAGTTCGACGTCGCAGCGGATACGGAAGTGGTGACGGAACAACGCCTGAAGGCTTCTTGCCCGTTCCTTTTTGCTCACAACGGCAAGGGCATGGAATTTATCAAGGATGCGGTGCCGTGGGGCTCGGCGATTGGGCTGCGGATCAATACGATTGGCACGGCGCGCGTGGAGACGACCGGCGAGTGGTACAAGATTCGGCGCGACCAGCTGGTGCCGCACGATGGCTACTATGATCTGCGCATCACGGCGGAACTGTGGGAGGTTTATTACTACGATTATCTGGCGCTGATGACCGTGGACCATCCGGTGGGAACGGAAATTTTCGTGGACGAGCGCTTTTCGATTCCTCCACCGAAATTGGGTGTCACTACTGTTGCGACGCCGCACAAGATCGCGCGCGCGATTGATGACAACGGCAAAGACGTCACCGCTATTGTTGATACTCTCGATGGAAAAGCACTGGATGATTTCGGGCGCGGCCAATACCAAGGGATCACGCGCGACCATTATCTGGAGGTTGATCTGGGCGACGACGCGCCAAAGAGCGGTCCGCTGTATTTGATCGGGCAAGGCTCGATTCACGATACGGAATCATCGTTGAACGTGGCGATCACGCAAGGACATCGCTGGCGCGCGCAGGGGATGAGTATCGAAGTACCCGACGGGCACGGTGGCTGGGTCACGGCGCAATCGAATTTGGGTTTTCCCGCGGGGCGGAAGAAAACTGTTCTCTTCAATCTTACGAATGTTTTCCACCCCGGCACCCCGCGCCGCGTGCGCATTCGCACGAATCTGGAAATTTACTGGGACTGCATCGAATGGGCGCAGGGCATGCCCGAAGCTCCGCTGAAAACAGCGCGCCTGGAACCGAACTACGCGGACCTGCATTATCGCGGCTACTCCAGCATCAGCCGGCCGGATTCTGGCGCGCCCGAAGTGCCAGATTACAATAATGTGGTGAGCACGAAACAGCGCTGGCGCGATTTGATCGGCTATTACACGCGCTATGGCGACGTGCGCGAGTTGCTCACGCAGATTGATGACCGTTACGTGATCGTAAACTCCGGCGACGAAATGTCACTGCGCTTCCCGGAGCAGCCTGCGCCGCCGGCCGGATGGGTGCGCGACTACGTGGTGATCGGCGACGGCTGGATCAAGGACGGCGACTTCAATTCCACTTTCTCGAAAACGGTGCTGCCTCTGCCCTACCACGCGAAGCAGGAGTACACAACGCGGCCCGGCAGTCTTGAGGACGAGTGGCCGTACCGCCAGCACCCCGAAGACTGGCAGAACTATCACACCCGTTACATGACGCCGGAGGTTTTTCAGAACGCGTTGCGGAGCGATCCTCCCCGGTGAAACAACATCGCACGGCGCGGATTATCGTGAGCATTCTGTTTGTGGGGATGCTGGCCGCGCCTCTGGTCATCAAGCGGGAAGCCGCGCGACGGGGCGCCGGCAAGGCGAAACTGGATGCGCAGACAGCGCTGGCTCGCCACGGTTTTTATTTTCAGGAAGTTTCTCACGCCGCGGGAGTCAATTTTGTTCACCATGCGCCAACACTCGATCCTCAATTGGCGCCGATCATGCCACAAGTGGCTTCCATGGGCGCCTCCGTTTCGATTGTGGATTTCGATCGCGATGGGTGGCCGGACATCTACGTGACGAACAGCGGCGAAGGCAGCAAGAACGCTCTGTACCACAATCTCCACGACGGCACTTTCAAAGATGTAGCGGAGGAAATGGGCATCGCAGATGTGAATAAGCCCGGTACCGGCGTGTCGATGGGCGCGGTCTGGGGCGATTACGACAACGACGGTTACGAAGATCTCCTGCTGATCAAGTGGGGACGTCCTGAGCTATATCACAACGACGGCGGCCACGGTTTCACGCGCGTCACGGAACAGGCCGGCCTTCCACCCTGGGTGAACGCGAACACCGCGCTGTGGTTTGACTACGACGGCGACGGGTTGCTGGATTTTTTTATCGGCGGCTATTATTCGGAAGACGTGGACCTGTGGCACCTGAAGACCACGCAGATCATGCCGGATAGTTTTGAGTACGCGAAAAACGGCGGCCGCAAGTATCTGTTCCACAATCTTGGCAACGGCAAATTCGAGGAAGTGAGCGCGCAAGTGGGCATCAACAGCCGCCGCTGGGCGCTGGCGTCCGCGGCCGCAGACCTGCGCGGCACCGGACGTCCTGATTTATTTATCGCCAATGATTACGGCGTGTCTGAGCTTTATTTCAATGACGGCAAGCATTTTCACGACGTGAGCGCACAGACCGGCGTGGGCTTCTCGCCGAAAAGCGGGATGAATGCCGCGTTTGGCGATATTCTCAACGATGGCCGCTATGCGGTGTACGTTTCGAATATTTCCGAAGACGGTGTGCTGATTCAGGGAAACAATTTGTGGATGCCGAAGGAAGGAACAACGGGGGACGGACTGAAGTTTGAAAATCTCGCGCGCGATCTCGGCGTGGAGCTCGGCGGCTGGAGCTTTGGCGCGCAATTTGGCGATCTGAATAACGACGGCACCTTGGATCTTTATCTCACGAACGGATATGTGTCGCTCGACCGCGCGCGCAGCTACTGGTACGACTTCTCGAAAATTGCCGGGGGGAACAGCATCATTATTATTGACGCCAAGAACTGGCCGGCGATGGAGGGCCGCAGCCTGTCCGGATATCAGCAGAAGCGCGTGTGGTTGAACGACGGCGCCGGGAAATTCATCAATGTCGCGCAGGCGGTGGGCGTGACGGACACCTACGATGGGCGCGCTGTAGCCTTGGTGGATTTGTGGAACCGTGGAGTTCTGGATGCCGTGGTGGCGAATCAAAAAGGTCCGCTGCTGATTTACAAGAACACGTTGACTCCGGAAAACAAGTGGATTGAATTCGCGCTCGAAGGCACCGCGAGCAACCGCAGCGCGATCGGCGCGCAGGTGACTCTCCACTGGAATGGTCAGCAGCAAAAACAGGAAGTTTCCGGCGGGAGCGGATTTGCCGCGCAGAACGACCGGCGGCTGCATTTCGGTCTGGGCAAAGATCCACACATGGAGAAGGCCGTGATTCGCTGGCCGTCCGGCAAGATTCAAACCATCGAAAATCCCGCCGTGAATCAAATTCTGAAGATTAAGGAGCCGGCTTGAGCGAGCAGAGCACCGCGCCCGTCACGCCGCCCCCGCGCCAAGCGGACGCGGGCCCGCCAAAGCGCTGGCTGAGTCTGGACAACCGGTACATTGCGCCGATTTTTATTACCTGCATTCTGGTAGGAGGGCACCTCTCGTTCGGAATGCTCGAGAGCTATCAGAAGACGGCTCTGGCGATTGTGGCGAGCATCGCGACCGATTTGGTGCTCGGGCGTATTTTTTTCGGCAAGTGGCCCAACGTGGCGAGCGCGTATATCACGGGCATCAGCGTGGGCATCCTGGTGCGCTCTCCGGCGTTCTGGCCGTACATCCTGTGCAGCGTGATTTCCATCACGTCGAAATACGTGTTGCGGGTGAAGGGCCGCCACATCTGGAATCCGTCAAATTTCGGAATCTCGGCAATGTTGTTTCTGGTGCCGGAGACGGTGGCTACATTAAGCATTCAATGGGGCAATTATCTTTTGCCGATGATGGTGATCTGGGCGCTGGGATCGGTGATCATCTGGCGCTTGCGGCGATTCCACATCACCGGGACTTACGTGGTATCGTTCATCGCCTTGGCGTTCCTGCGGAGTTACATCACGGGAAGTCCCTGGCAATCGGAAATTGCGCCGCTGACCGGGCCGATGTACCAGCTTTTTATTTTTTTCATGATCACGGACCCGAAGACGACGGTGCGTTCGAAGAAAGGCCAATGCTTCGTAGTGTTTTTGGTGGCGTTCGCGGAATTCCTGCTGCGCTTGCACCAGGTGGTTTACGCGCCGTTTTACGCCCTTTTCATCGTAGGCCCCGCAGCGATGCTGATTGAAATGTGGATGGACTCGCGTCGCGCGCCGACGGCCAGCGTGGGCGCGGGAGTGGGCACCAGCGCCGCGAGCGCCTGAGCAATGGGAGCTCGCGAAGGTTGGAGCCGGCATACGCGCTGTTTCCAGCTGCACACAATCACGAATCGTTTCGCGAAAGGAAATCACGCATTGACGCAAGATCGCCGGAAGATGCGCTGCGCGCTGTTGACCGTCACCACTTTATGCATGAGCTATATTCCCCGGCCTTCCAAAGGCGCAGCAGCGCCGTCGCCCGCGCGCCCCTCCGGTCCGATTGAATTCCACGACGTGACCAAGCAGGCCGGGATTCACTTCAAACACAACTCCGGCGCATTCGGCAAAAAATATCTTCCCGAAACGATGGGAAGTGGCGTGTGCGTTCTGGATTACGACAACGACGGCTGGCAAGACATCCTCTTCGTCAATTCGATGGACTGGCCGGGGCACCCAGGCGCCGCGAAATCCTACCCCGCGCTCTATCACAACAATAAAGACGGGACGTTTACGGACGTGACGCGTGAAGCCGGGCTCGCAATCGAATCGTACGGCCTGGGCTGCGCGGTGGCGGATTACGACAACGATGGTTTCGAGGACATTTACATCACTACGGTGGGCTCGAGCCATCTGTTCCACAATCTGGGCAACGGGAAATTCGCGGATGTCACGTTGAAGGCGGGCGTCGCCGACCCCGGCTTTGCTACCAGCGCGCTGTGGTTCGATTACGACAATGACGGAAAG
>Ga0209274_10001205_pt1 | contig 13507 bp, 11 predicted proteins | sample HubBroMetageREF1_FD_188343 | JGI IMG/M metagenome (GOLD analysis project Ga0209274, IMG submission 188343) | Reference soil microbial communities from the Hubbard Brook experimental Forest, New Hampshire, USA - Hubbard Brook CCASE Soil... | ecosystem: Environmental > Terrestrial > Soil >...
GGCGATCCCTATGGGGCGCCCACTCCGCCACAGCCGGAATGGAATATCCTGAACGATATTCCGTCCGCGCAGAAACTGTTCGGGGCGGGCGTTCCGATTTACGTGATGCCTTTGGATTCGACGCAGCTCAAAATGGACGAGGTGAAGCGGGCGTTTCTTTTCAGGCAAGGCACGCCGCTGACGGACGCGTTGACGCTGCTCTATCACGAGTGGGGGCAGGAAACGCCGACGCTGTTCGATCCGATGACGATCGCCTACATCGTGAAGCCGGAACTTTGTCCGGTGCAGGCGATGCGCATTCGGGTAGACGAAAAAGGCTTGACGCGGCCCGAGCCGGGAACTCCGAACGCGGAAGTTTGCCTGCACTCCGACCCCGAGGCGTTTTTTCGGTTTTACCTTGGCCGGCTGGCCGCGCCGTAGTCGATGTGAGACGCGGCTCAAACACACTTATCTGGGAGACGCAAGTTGGCGGTGCTGATTGTGTTGTTCGGCAGCTGGCTGATTTTTCGCGGAATCGGGGCGCTGGGCGTTCCCGCGCTTGCCACTTGGCAAGACTCGGCGCGTTATGCGCTCGCGACGATGTTCGCGTTCACGGGCGTCGCGCACTTTACGAAGCTGAGGCACGATCTCGCGCGGATGGTGCCGCGGTTGTTTCCGTGCCCGATGGCGATGGTTTACATCGCGGGCGTGCTGGAGTTGCTTGGCGCTGCGGGTTTGCTGCTGCCGACATTTCAGGCGGTGACGGGACTATGCCTGATCGCGCTGCTCGTCGCGATGTTTCCGGCAAACATGCGAGCGGCATTCAATCACATGCAACTGGGAGGACGCGCCGCCACCCCGCTTTGGCTGCGGGCTCCGATGCAATTGCTGTTCATCGGCCTTCTGTTGTGGTCCACCAGGCCGTAGGAGGTCGGCTCGAACCGTCCCACGTAGCAGGAAAAAGTGGCGGCGGGAGGAAATGGCGCGCCCGGAGTCCGCCGCGGCGGAGAACCCCCGACCCTCTGCTTAGAAGGTCCGCCTAGGCGGACTCTATCCAACTGAGCCATTGGGAGTAGCACCATCCAGAATTTTGCGCAACTCATCTCGTCCGTGCCCGGTCTTCAGGTGGCGCTCGCGGCGAACCGCCTCGATGAGGGTTGCGAACTCTTCGTGATGAACGAGATCCCACGGGCCGCGGTGCTTCGTGGATGTGCTCTGGTCGGAGTTGTGTTCGAAGAGGCGCTTCGGCAAGTCAGACGTCAAGCCGTGTAATAGCGGTGCGTGGTCCGGCTACGAAGTACGTAAACAACGAACATGAGAAGTGGCGCGCCCGGAGGGAATCGAACCCCCGACCCTCTGCTTAGAAGGCAGACGCTCTATCCAACTGAGCTACGGGCGCCCATTTGATTCTAAAAGATTCCCGGCACCGACGACCATCATTTGTTGTGTTTGACCTTCCGCTGTGCCTTTGCGCGCACCAGCCCCATGGCACTGGCTATTTTTTCTCAGCGAAAGCAGGAAGGTTTGGATTTGGCACTCGCAGTTTGAGATATCTTTGAAGGATCACATCCAGTTCCTGGGGCCGAATGGGCTTTGTGAGGTAACCGTCCATTCCGGCGGCGAGGCAACGTTCTTCATCGCCCTTAATTGCATGGGCTGTCAGGGCGATGATGGGCTGATGTTTCCCGGTGGACTTTTCTTTCCTGCGGACGGCAGCTGTTGCTTCCAGCCCGTCCATTTCCGGCATTTGGACGTCCATGAATACCAAGTCGTACGTTCCCGCTTCGAGCGCTTCAAGAGCCTCTCGCCCGTTGGAGGCGACGGTAACGCGGTGCCCTCTTTTTTCGAGCAGCAGGGTGGCAAGCCGGCGATTCACCACATTGTCTTCGGCGACCAGAATGTTCAGCACTTCTGAAGGGTCGCGGGCATCGTGAAGCGAATATCGGGTGATGAAGGGAATCGCGCCGGATTGTTGCTGGGCACCTAGCACGCGAGCGATCGCTTCTCGCATCTCGGACTGCCGAATCGGCTTGAGCAAGTATCCTGCGATGCCAAGCTGTTTACATCGCTCCACGTCGCCCCGGTGGCCGGCGGAAGTGAGCATCAAAATCGTGGCCATGGAAAGCTCCGGTCGTTGGCGGATTCGCTCGACAAGTTCGAAACCATCCATACCTGGCATGTGCAAGTCCGTCAGGACAAGCCCATAGGGCTTTGCCGAATTGGCTTTGCTGAAGAGTTCCGCGAGGGCTTGTTCTCCACTGCTGACGGCAGTGGATGACATTTCCCAGAGGCTCAACATCCCCTGGAGAATCCGCTGATTCGTGCGGTTATCGTCCACAATGAGGACCTTGACGCCCCGGAGGATTTCCGGTGGAGCAATCGTTCCGATTTCAGGTGTCTTGCCAGAAGTCTTCAACTTCGATGTGAAATAGAACTGGCTGCCCTTTCCAGGTTCGCTTTGTACCCAAATCCTTCCGCCCATCATGGCCACGAGGCGAGCCGAAATGGTCAGTCCCAACCCTGTGCCGCCATACTTCCGCGTGGTGGAAGTGTCCGCCTGGGCAAAGGGATCGAAAATCAGATTCTGCTTCTCAACGGGGATTCCGACTCCTGTGTCAGACACGCAAAAACGCACGATCTCATCTTTGCCGTCCTCGGCGTCCACCGACACCCTCAACGCCACTTCACCCTGATGAGTGAACTTGATGGCATTGCCCACGAGGTTGACGACGATCTGCCGCAAGCGGCTGGAATCGCCGTTGACGGCCTCGTGAACTTCCGGGGCGATTTCGCAAAGGAGTTCGAGGCCCTTCTCGTGCGCCCGGAAAGCCAGCGTCTTAAGCGTTGTTTCGAGCATATCGCGGAGATTGAAATCGACAGCTTCCAAAACGACTTTCCCGGATTCGATTTTGGAGAAATCGAGTATGTCGTTGATCACGGTGAGGAGAGAATCCGCGGAAAGCTTGACGGTTTCCATGTACTCCTGCTGCTCGGGCGTGAGCCGGGTTTCCAGCGCGAGTTCCGTCATTCCAATCACGCCGTTGAGAGGAGTACGAATCTCGTGGCTCATGTTGGCAAGGAATTCGCTTTTGGCGCGACTTGCGTCCTCCGCCGCGTCTTTGGCACGAGATAACTCCGCGGTTCTCTTTTCGACTCTTTCCTCCAGCTCACCGTTGAGTTTTTGCAGGGCGGCATCGCGCTGCTGAATGCGTTCGAGCATGTCGTTAAATGATGAAACCAACGTGCCGACCTCGTCACGGCTCTGCGCGATCCCTCTCAGCGAGTAGTCTTCCCCAGCGGAAACACTTTTGGCGAGCCCCGCAAGTTGCAGAATCGGCGCGGTGGCAATGCGCAGCAGGCGAGATGAGACAGCGTAAGTAGCCAGGAGGGAAATCAGAAGCACGAAAGCCGCGATCTTGGTGTATTCAACCAACTTGGCCCGAAATCCAATCAAATCGGAAACGATGGCGATCGAACCGGCCTTTTCTCCGTTCAGGGACACACTTCGAAAAAGCACAAGGGAGTCCGGTGTGAATGTCGCTCCGTCTTCGCGCCAGGAAGGCATTATGAAGTTTGCAGGGGCACCTTCGCGGCGATACTCAGCGAACACCTGGCCATTCGCGTCGTACAAACGCGCTCCAAGAATGTGCTGCTCGGTCCGCAAGGCGCCCAGCATGTCGGCAGCAGTTTTTGGATCATTGAACACCAAAGAAGCCGCCGCATTCGCTCCCAGAGTGTCGGCAAGCGCGGAAATCTCGTTGGTAGCGCTGGCGCGAAAACTAGTGCGTTCGTAAGCCGCGAGGCCCACGCACGCCAGGAGCAGCCCCAAGACGCTCGACGAAAGAATTAGAACCGTCATCTTGCGGCGTATGGACAAATCCCGGAAGGTCATCCGCGCACCCTTATCCTTGCTTTCCAACGACATTTGTGGCGAGCAGCAGGAGGCGCGAACTGAACTTTAGTCCCGCCACGTCGGCCGCTTTCAGATTGATTTCAAACCGAACCTTGTCTTGTTCAAAAGTGAACCGAATCATTCCACCCCGATCAATGAAGTCGCTCGCTTCCCCCACGGTCATCACGGCAGAGTTCCCAAGGTCTTTGAAAATCTTGGGGAGATGCTGATCCTCGCTGTTGCTGATAAACAGGACCTGGCAAACCCGCGCCTCTTGCGATTGCTTGACGTGGAGAATGCGAATGGGCCGGGATCCGATCGCTTTTCCACCCAATGTGCTCTCGAGTTCTCCATGGAATGGATCGTCTCCCAACACGCACAGCACGAACTCGGAACCGCCTCCGGCCCCGGCAGGCCAATCCGCCAATTGTGCGAAGTGAAAAAGAAAGCCCGCCTTCACGCGATACTCCCCGATTCCGGACTCCGCCTGAAAGGAGCCGGGAACGCTTACAAGCAGGAGCAGAACTAAGAGGCCGCAGTACGGAAGCGGTGGAGTTCCGAAGACTCGGCCTCGACGGCACAGGTAAGGAGTGGCTGTAGCGCAATCCGATATGGCACGAATCACTAACAAACTCCCTGTTCAAAGTGTCCACGTTAGCTCGACCTGCAGTGGCGCCACGTTTGCGTCTGGGCGGAAGGTTCAAAAATGCAAGCCGCCTTCGGCATGGGGCCACCTTTCGGTGACACCTCGGCATCGCTCTCCGCGCAGACCGGTGCGGACTTTCGTTCGGAAGGGGGACTACTCCAAGATGACCACAGCGCCTGAACCAAAATAGCCCAAGAGGGTGAATCGAGAGGGGACAGAGCCTACCTTGCCAGGCTGAGATAAATTCTATTGCCCGTCCTCAGGCGGACACACGCGGAAGATTCGCTGTATGCCCTAAGAGTCATACAGGGGAGAAGAAACGAAAATTGGAAGGAAGCGATAGGATGCCAAAAACCAATCGGCGCTACTTCCGGCTTGCTTCCAGCGCCGAACCGTTTTGGCTGAAGTCTGGCTGAACATTGACCACGCCAAATTTCCGAAATTCTCTCTCGCGATGAGCAGCCATCGCCCATAAAAACGTGATGCGATGCCACGGTACCGAGACGTTGGGGTGATAGCCGCTGGGTATCAGGACGGCATCGCCGTCACGAACAACCGTGAGGAGCTCCGGGTATTCCGTGTTGTTATACACGAGTTGAATCCCATAGGCTGGATGGGGCATGTCGAAATAGACATACATTTCCTCGAGCATTTCCGCATGTTCGTGGGGCGGCCAACTCGTCCAATTGCCCGGATCGGAAACCGTGAATCCCACAAGAAGGCGGCCCGCTTCCACGTTCTTCCCGATGCAAATGTTCACGTGGCGGGAGCTTCCGGGAGTGCCGGTGGCGAATCGCAGGCTCGCGTCCTTTGAAATCTCAGCGTAAGGAACAAACTGCACCGGATAGGTGTTGTCGACATCGGAGGAAAACTCGGCGAAATCGACGTCGGCGGAGGTGCTGACCTCCACTTGCGCTCCGCGGGGGATGTAGATCGAGTCGTACTGGCCGAGTTCGAAGCTCTTGCCGGCGGCACGAACTACACCCTTGCCGCTCAGGCAGATGAGACCGGTTTCCTGGTTCCCAGTGCTGAACGATAAAGAAGGAACCGAGTGATTCAAAATGATGCGCCCATAAGAAAGATGGCGGTTCGTGCTGTTCTTCGGCGTAACCGAGACGTGGCGTCCCACCCGCCGATTCGTCGCCCGAAAGATCATTTTTTCCGTGTCTGGTTGCGCTTGAGTGCTCATTCCCTACTCCTCCGAGTTCGAAAGAATCTTTTTCGCGTCGATGCGCCGTTCGCGGCCGGATCTTAGCCTTACTGATTGACGCCGCTTGCCAGGAATCCCCCATCGACTGCCAGGATGTGCCCGGTAACGAAGCTCGCGGCATCGGAAGCCAGAAACACGGCTGCACCCGTCAATTCCTCAAGATTCCCAAACCGACGCATCGGCGTTCGCATCAGAAATTCCTGTCCACGCGGAGTGCCCTCCAGCAACGCCGCATTCAAGTCGGTGCGAAAAACGCCCGGCGCGATGGCATTGACGCAAACGCCGAACTGCGCCCACTCAATCGCAAGCGATTTCGTCAGCGAAGCCACAGCCGCCTTGCTCGCGCAGTACGCAGTCACCTCGAGCAGCGCCACAAATGACGCCAGCGACGCAATATTAATGATGCGGCCATACTTGCGTTCGATCATGCTGCGCCCAAAGACCTGGCACGCGCGAAGAGTGCCATTCAGATTTGTTTCCATGATGCCGTTCCATTCTGCGTCGGTGACATCGAGGGTCGGCGTCCGCTTCGTCGTGCCCGCGCAGTTGACCAGGATTTGGACGCCGCCGAACTCGGCGAGAGCGGCTGCAAGCAGCGATTCGAGGCTTGCGCGATCACTTACGTCACACGGCTGGGCCAGCGTTCTTCTGCCGATTTTCTCGATTTCGCTCGCCGCTGACTTCACAAGCTCTGCCCGACGCCCTGTAGGAACCACGTTCGCTCCAGCACGGGCGAGCCCTTTCGCGATTCGGAGTCCAATTCCGGAAGTCGCGCCAATCACGACAGCCGTCTTCGAACTGAGGTCAAATGGAGAAGAGATCGTCGATTCGCTCATCGAACCAATACTCCGGTCTCGCCATCGGCGGTGTTCGTATTCACCACCACTTTAGCGGGAAACCGCGGAATCAAACAAGGTGGAAACACTTTCTCTTTCGAGTTAGAAGAAGGCGTCACGCTTCAGCGCGCGGTCCGTTTTCCTGGGCCAGGTTCACCGGTTTCAGGCTTGGGGCGAGCAATTGGATCAGGCCGAGCGCAACGAGATATGCCACGCCTGCAATCAAGAACGGAATCATGTAGCTGCCTGTCCATTGCAGCACGTGGCCGACAATCTTCGCGATCAGCATTCCGCCAATTGCTCCGGCCATTCCTCCGATCCCGACCACCGACGCAACGGCCCGGTTCGGGAACATGTCCAACGTAAGGGTGAACAGGTTGCAAGAAAATCCCTGATGGGCGGCAGCGGCGAGACCAATCAGGAGCACGGCGGTCCAGAGCCCCGAAGCCCGGTACGCGTAAACAATCGGAACCACGGCCAACGCACAAATCAACATTGCGATTTTACGGGCAGCGTTCACCGTCCGGCCATGATGGATCAACGATGATGAGAACCAGCCGCCCGCCACGCTTCCAGCGTCGGAGATGACGTAAATTACGACAAGCGGAAGTCCGATCTGCGTGAGCGCAAGCCCGTGCTTCCGTTGAAGGAAATCGGGAATCCAAAAGAGGTAAAACCACCAGATCGGATCGATCATGAACTTGCCGGCCACGAACGCCCAGGTCTGCCGGTGCGAAAGCAGGCTCAGCCATTTCACCCTTGTGACGGACTCGGGCGGGTCGCTATGGATATAGGCCAGCTCGGCGGGCGAGACGCGGAAATGCTCTTCCGGTCTGCGATAGACCAGGAGCCACAACGCGACCCACAAGAAGCCCAGCGAGCCGGTGAAAATAAATCCTGCGCGCCAGCCCCAATGAATCGTGATCCAGGGAATGATGAGAGGAGTGATGATCGCGCCCACATTCGTGCCGGCGTTGAAGATCCCGGTCGCGAACGCCCGCTCTTTCGCGGGAAACCATTCCGCCACGGCCTTGATGCTCGCTGGAAATACCGCCGACTCTCCAAGGCCGAGAGCGGCTCGAGCCACGATAAAATCCGAAAGTGTATGGGCGATAGCGTGACCCATCGACGCCAAACTCCAAGCGACCATCGCCACGGCATAGCCGATCCGCGTACCGATCTTGTCGATCAGCCGGCCGACCAAGAGCAATCCCACCGCGTAGGCCGCCTGGAACGCAAACACGAGATTGGCGTAGTCGGTCTCGCTCCAACCGAGGTCGTGCTGGAGCGTGGTTTTGAGGACGCCGAGGATCTGCCGGTCCATGTAATTCTTGGTCGTACCCAGCAGAAGAAGAGCGCAGATCACCCAGCGAAAGGAACCGATATGACTCGCGGGCTGAGAACGGGTGGAATCGGCTGGGGTCGACACGTTCACTCGGATGCTTCCCGCTGTATTATTGTCTCGCGATCCGGCACAACAAGTACCTACATGGAATGAAGCGGGACGGTCAAGGATATTACGATGATGGGACAGACCTGTGCCACGAAAAGGGGCTAGCGGTCTTGTCGTAGCAGTGCCGAAGCGCACCAGAGAAGAGGCGCCTGGCCGTGAAGGTCGCCTGTAAGGCGCGCGCGCGTCAAGTAATAGTTGAGATCGTTCTGCTTGCCTGTGCCTTCGCAAACGTTCCGCAGATCGCTGTTCGGCTCAAGATAAGTAACCAGGCCCAACCAACCCTTGCGGGCGGCCGGACCGTACGTCTTCTCATTCAGCCAGCCGTTCTTGACGCCGGTGATCATGGCGAAAGTGAACATCGCGGTGGACGAAGTCTCAGCCCACGCCTCGGGATGATCCACCAACTGGCGCCACATGCCGTCCTTGCCTTGAAACTTGAGCAGCGAGGCCATCATTGTCTGATAGCCCTGCATGATCCTGGCTCGTTGAGGATGATCCGCAGGAAGCGAGCGCAGGATCTCGGCCATACCTGCGGCCACCCAGCCGTTGCCACGGCCCCAGAAAAACGGTGCGTCGGGTGCGTGGTAGAACAATCCGTTGGGCTGCTGCAGCTTCTCGAGATACGCGACCATCTCCAGGGCGGCGCGGTCGAGATATTTTGGATCGCCGGTGGCGCGGTAGGTCTGGACCTCGACCAGCGTGATCATGTACATGTCGTCGATCCAGTAGCGCGTCTGATTGGTGAGACCGTCTGCGGTGGGATTGTCCCACTGCTTGTCGGCCAGGCGCTGGCCCAACGCCAAGTACTTTGGATCTTTCGTCTCGATGTAGATCTCCAGCGGGACCGAGCCGAAGACCGTGGAGTCGACGTGGTTGGGCTCGGGTACCAATTTCGATTCTTCGCCAAACAGCGGATCAAAGCGCTGGATCAGACGCGCGGTGAGATCCTTGTCGCCGCTCAATTGAGCGAACGTGAGGGCTCCGTGCCATGCGACACTCTCGGGATAGGTAATGTGATCGGGGGGACTGTTTTTCCCGAAATTCGTATGTGGTCCAGCTGCGAAACGGTCAGCGACCCGTTTTCCGATCTCGGTGGGTGAAGTTCCGGCGGGCCAATTAGTGAATTCCTTGAGGGGTCTGACCTTCGGAGCGGAAAACGCGGCCAGCGCAATAATCGAAACGAGCGCTCTGTGAGACGCCCTCATTCAACAACCCTCTTTCGGCACTCTGATGCAATTGAGCGAACGTTGGTGCCTTCTACCCTACCGAAAAATTTGGCTGGGAGGCCTGGACTCGAACCAGGATAATCAGATCCAGAATCTGATGTACTGCCAATTGTACGACCTCCCAACTGGTGGGAAAGAGCAAAGAAGCGACGGCGGCACGACCCGTTTAATTACTTTCCTTTGTTACTTTACTGGCGAATGGGAGCGTCGTCAACTCTGGCGAAGCGGTACCCTTCATTCTCGACACGCCACGCCGTCAATGGCGCGTCGGAACGGGCACGAGCAGTCGCTTTCGGACGTAGAATTCTTGCCCTCGCCAGTGAATCCGCTGTGGGAAGAAACTGGCAGCCCACGCGAAGAACGCAAAAACATCGCGGAGTAGCACTATCCAAAGCCTGCGCAACACAAGGGGATCCTTCATCCCAACAAAACCCACCGAAATCGCCGCCGCGTTACGGAGAAGAAAAGCGGCGGCAAAGTAGCCAATGGCCGCGCGCGGCGACACTAATGCTCCCACCAACACGGCCCACGGCAGCGCCTGCGTGAAAATCAGGCCCAGATGGCCCCACGGACGCGAGGCGCGAATACTCAGGTTCCATCGAACCTGATGACGAAACGCGCCGCCAAACGTTTCGTACGGATAATCGACAGCCACTGGAAGCCGGCTGAGTTCGATGCGGTATCCGCGAGCTGCGATGCGGTTGCCGAGCTCGTAGTCGTCGCAGAAATAGTCGACCAGCGATTCGAAGCCGCCGATTTCGCCGAGGTGCTTCTTCGTGGTGGCCATCACGGCGCCGAGCATGAAGGTGAGGCCACCGAACAACCACGCCACGAGCACGCCAGGCGCGAAATCGGTGCTATTGCCCAGAGCCTCGATGTCCGCCGGAAGGGATCCATCCGTAATGCCCCGATATAAGCAGGTAACGCCGCCGACTTCGGGATTTGAGAAGGGCGCAACTACCGCGCGCAAGAAGCCGGGTTCGACGCGGACGTCGCTGTCGCTGACAATGAGAAAGTCGTAGCGCGCCTCGCGAGTCATGCGGCAGAGCTTGTTGACCTTGTCACTTTCTCCCAGAGGCTCGGAACCGATGAGCAAGCGGATCGATCGCTGCGGAAAGTCTCCGATGAGTTTTTGTATCGTGGGAATCGCGGGATCGCTCTCGTCGGAAACGGAAAACAAGATTTCGAATTCGGGGTAATCCTGGCGGCAGAAACTTTCATAGTTTTGGTAGGTTTCGCGGTCGAGGCCGCAGATGGGTCTCAGAATGCTGACGGGAGGGGTGAAATCCTTAGGATCGGAGGGCCGTTTGCGAAAGAACGCGCTGCCGGCCAGAATCGCGGCGAAGTAGTAGGCGAATGGCGCAGCTGCCAACGCCAGGAGGGCGTCGCGAATCCCGGTCCAAATCACGCCACGATCAACCTTTGCCCAGATAAACGAGGACCACGCCTGCGCAGACGAGCAGCACGCCGATCCAGCGCTGGTGCGTGACGGCTTCCCCGAGGAACCAGCGGCCACCGATGGCTCCAACGACATAACTGAGCGACGTAATCGGAATCACGTAACTGACGTTCGCCCGCGCCAGCATTCCCAGCAACGCGAAATAGGCCAGCGCCATCATCGCGAAGCCGATCCACATCCAGCCAACCCGAAACGCACGGATTGGAACGCCGAGCAGCGTTCGCGGGCTGAACTCCTTTACCTCACCAATAATCTTCATCGCGCGAGTCACACACATCTCGCCCACCGTGCCGACAACCACGATGAAAAAAACCAGAATCACCTCAATTAGCATCGATCGGCTCCGTGGTGCGCGGCGGTGTGTAACCGATAATCAACACGCCGAGGCAAACGATCGCGATGCCCGCCCACCGCAGGGGCGTTACCGTCTCACCCAGGACAAACCGGCCGAGCAGCGCAGCAATCCCGGATGTGAGTGCGGAAGCAGGTTGGACGTAGCTATAGTCCGCCCACGTGAGAACGACCGTATATGAAATGAAGAAGCCGATCATAGCGAGGGTGCCGCACCAAATGATCGGAGACGTGAAAACTTGAAAGCCGTAGTGAAGAAGGGCCGCTGGATTCCAGCTCGGCGCCGTGCCGATGCGGCGCATCCCCTTGCTCATCAGGAGATCCCCGATCGGCCCGAAGAAAATCAGCATCGAGATAAGCAGGTACGTTTTGAAACGCAGGTCCGCGGCGACCTTCATTCGCTCTATGATTCGCCGCCTGCTTCCAATGTCCGCGAGGACTCGATCGACGGCACCTGGACGAGCGCTTTCTTTGCGACGCCCTTCCGGGCGACTTTCCGGCGATCATGGCGCAGTTTCAGGAAATCCACAGCCTCGTGGAACAGGCGCTTGCGCTCATGCCCGTCCCAGAGGGCCTCACGCACGATGCGCCAAGCCACGCGCGGGCGGAAGTAGTAACTATCGTAGAAGCGGTTCACGGACTCCACCATGTACTCGCGGCTGAGTCCGGGGTATTCGAGATGCGGAAGCTGATGCCCGAGCGAATCCGTAATCGCTTCGGTGGCGAGAAAGCCTTCGCGCGCTCCCTGATCGTAAAGTTCCGTGCCGGGATACGCATGGGCCATCGAGACCTGGATCGTCTCGCAATCGAGTTCTTTCGCGTAGTCGATGGTCTTTTCGATTGTCTGCCTGGTTTCGCCCGGCAAACCGATAATGAAGTCGCCGTGAACGTGAATGCCGACTTTCTTGCAGTTCTGAACGAAGGTGCGGCCCATCTCCACGGTGGCGCCCTTCTTGATGTTCTTCAGAATCTGCGGGTCGCCTGATTCGAATCCGACAATCAGCAAGCGGCATCCTGCGTTCTTCATGGCTTTCAAGGTCTCGTAATCGCTGTGAACGCGCGCCGTGCAAGACCATTGGAAGCCGACCGGCTGGAATTCCTTGCACAGAGCGAGGACCCGGTCCTTTCGGATGTTGAACGTATCGTCGTCGAAGAAGAATTCCTTGGCCTGCGGGAACATCTTGTGCGCCTGCCTGAATTCCCGAGCCACATTCTCGACGGAACGGACGCGCCAGGCGTGGCCGGAAAGCGTTTGGGGCCACAGGCAGAAGGTGCAAAGAGCCGGGCAGCCTCTGGCGGTGTAGAACGAGACGTAAGGGTGAAGCAGGAACGGCACATTGTATTTCTCGATCGTCAAATTGTGTTCGTAAACTTCGGTGGCAAACGGCAACGCGTCGAGCTCTTCGGTGTGAAGCGGCTCGCGCGACGGGTTGTGCACGATCTTGCCATTCTTCACGTAGCTGACATTCGGAATCCCCGAAATCGGCTTGCCCAGCGCGTAGTCGACGACGGCGTGATCGAATTCGCCGCGCACGACAAAATCAATATCCTGGCTCGCCAGAAGGCTTTCGGCCGGCTTGATCTGCACTTGCGGCCCGACGAACGCGATCTTCAGGTCGGGCTTTTTCTCTTTCATGGCGCGAGCCATGCGAATGTCGCTCTGAAAGCCGACCGTGGACGTGAACAAGACCAAAAACTCGTAGTCGGCCGCGGTTCGGATCACTTCCTCAGGCGAGATGTGGTGCGGAGGGCCGTCCAGCAAGCGGCTGCCAGGCAGCATCCCTGCGGGATAAGCGAGCCAGACCGGGTACCAGTAGGATTCGATCTCGCGGGTTGCAGGCCAACGCGAGCCGGCGCCACCGTCAAATTTCTCAAAACTTGGTGGATTCAAAAACAACGTCTTCATCGCAGACGACATGAACAGTCCCCCTCAGGAACTACGAACAGCCACGCCACACGCGTGAACAACTATTCTACTCGATTTCGTGGGCCATCCAAGCAAGCGTTTGGTCGGATGTCTCATTGCAGGACTTTTGCCAACTGGCCTGTGGCCTGCAGAACCTTCAATTGAGCCCGTTGCCAAGCAAGATTCGCGTCGAGGAATTCCATCCATTTATCGCTTTCTTCGAGCCGGGATTGCTCGACGTCCTTTAGCGTGACTTTTCCGTCTTCCAGCTTCGCCTGAGCGAGCTCCAGCGTTTGCTGCGCAAGCTTCAAATCCAGGCGGGCGACTTCCCGAGTGGCTTCGAGCTCCCGGGTCTCGCGTGATTCCTGCGCAGACTCGAGGCGCACCTGCTGGCGTTTGTTGCTGAGCACAACCTCCGCTTCGTTGAGTTGGCTCTTGGCCAACGCGGCGTTCGCGGAAGTCTTCGCGGCAAACAGCGGGATTGTGATTTCAATTCCTACATTGAAATTGTTCGGCTGGAAGGTCTTGTAGTACTGGTCGTAGTTATTC
>Ga0209274_10001207_pt1 | contig 13493 bp, 9 predicted proteins | sample HubBroMetageREF1_FD_188343 | JGI IMG/M metagenome (GOLD analysis project Ga0209274, IMG submission 188343) | Reference soil microbial communities from the Hubbard Brook experimental Forest, New Hampshire, USA - Hubbard Brook CCASE Soil... | ecosystem: Environmental > Terrestrial > Soil >...
TCGGCTCGCCGAGCTGGCGCGCCCGTTCTCGGGCATGGCCGTCATGTCGTTGCTCTTCTGTATGGCGCTCGGGTTTGCCGCATCGGGCGCGGGCCTCCCGCAACCCCTGTGGGGCGGGGTCGTCACTCTGACGTTCATCGGTGCGGTCGCGGGGCTCTTCGCGTCCGGACGCACGCTCGGCGTATGGAAGCTCGACGAGGAGGGCATCGATCGTCCCCTGCTCGAACGCCACGGGTTCTGGCTCGTGGTCCTGGCCGCGGTTCTCTTATTCCCGCTCATGGGCACCTCGTCCCTGTGGGATCCCTGGGAGACGCACTACGGCGAGGTCTCCCGCGAGATCCTGGCGAAGGACGACTGGATCAGCCTTTGGTGGGCACAAGACGGCTGGTTTTGGAGCAAGCCCGTGCTCGACATGTGGATGCAGGCGATCGCGATGGCGACGCTCGGCGTGCACTACCAGCCGGGCAAGATGCTCATCGGCGACGGAACACAGCCCCTCATGCACCCCGAGTGGGCCGTGCGTGCACCCGTCGTCTTGCTGACGATTCTGTCGCTCTATTTGCTCTACCGGGGGTCGGTAAAAACGCTTGGCCGCCGCGCCGCCTTTTTGGGCGGCGTGGTGCTGGCCACGATGCCGGACTTCTATTTCCTCGCGCACCAGACCATGACCGACATGCCCTTCGGGGCGGCCATGATCGCAAGCATTGCGCTGGTTCTCCTCGGACTGGGAACGCCCCCCGAGCAGCTCACCCGAGCCTACGAAGTGGTCTTGCCGGGAAAGGCGGGCGTACGCCTGCGACTCACGGGCTGGCACCTGGCGTTTTCGGCCATCCTCCTCTGCACGCTGCCGCAGATTCTCTATCTCCTATCGCGCAACGTGGGCTTCGTGTGGCGGCCGGCGGGACCCCTGTCGTCCTGGTTCTCCACGCACGGCTTTTTGAACCGCTGGGACGAGTTCCGAAGCGGCTCCGGGATGGGCAATTGCGGCCTACCCGGAAACGAGGACTGCCGCCTGGGACAGCCCGCATCGATTCCCAAGCCCCTGGGGGGGAACCCGAGCTCGCCCGCAGCGTTGATCTGGCGCGCGGTCGGGGCGTTCGAGCCCGGCGTGCAGGCTGCGTTGTGGACGGCGGTTCTTGCCTTCGTGCTCTATCTCAGTTGGGGCGAGCGCAGGGTTCGTCGCCTCTACTATTTGGCGGCCTGGTTTTTTGCGGGCATCTCGACGCTCGGCAAGGGACCGGCCGGCGTCGCCCTTCCGATGCTCGTGACGTTCGCGTACCTCGTTGCCTCTCGGCCTGCCGAGGACCTCTTGACCCGAACGCTTCGAACGATCCGCGAGCTTTGTCACTTCGAGATCGTCGCCGGGTTCTTGATCGTCTGCATGGTGGCGTTGCCCTGGTACGTGGCCATGTACGTGCGCCACGGGCCACCGTTCACCGATCGGCTCATTTTTCACGACATGTTCAACCGGGCGTTTCACCACGTTCACGACACCAACGAAGGCGACGACACGAGCTTCCGGTTTTACGTCTGGCAGCTCGGTTATGCGCTGTTCCCGTGGACGGCTCTCGCCCCGCTCGGCCTCACCTGGTGGCTCCGGCGCGGCTCGAGCGAGAAGGACGGCGAACGAGCCGATACCTGCGTTCTCTTTGCCCTTTGGTTCGTCTTCGCCTTCGCGCTCTTCTCGTTCATGGGCACGAAGTTTCACCACTACATCTTCCCGGCGGTCCCGGCGGTGGCCATGCTCATCGGCGTCGTTCTCGACGACATGGCGGGCTCGCGCCCCATCACGGCGCTTCGCACGCTACCGGCGTACCTGCTCGGTTCGGTCGTCGGGGTGACGATGTTGGTGCTCGGCGTCGCACGCATGTTCCCCGGCTCGATCCTCGGCTCGAAGCCAAACGGTTCGCTCGCCAGCCCGTCGATGGGTCTCGGCGCGGCGCTCGTCGTCGTGGGGGGAGCGATCGTCGCGATCGTCGTTTCGAAGCTTCGCGCGAAAGAGGCGGACCCGCTCGGACGTTCGGACGACGAGGAGACCGCTCACATTTCGCGTGTGCTGGCCGCGGGAGCCGTCACCGGCGGGGCCGTCTTGCTCCTGGTCACGCGCGATTTGGCCCTCCGGCCGGACGGCAGCGACCAGCCCGGCGCCATCCGGCTCTTGCAACTCTTCACGTACAACTACAAGCGTGGATGGCCCGACTCGCTCGACTTTTCCGCCGCCCTCATGGCCTTCGGCGTCATTGGGGCCATCGCCACCGCAGCCCTCGCCATCCGCGCGATTCGCCCACACGCCGTCGTCGCGGTATGCGCGCTGGCGTTCGCGTGGGGCATCTGGGGCCTCGACGTGTACATGCAGCGGACCGCGCAGCACTGGGGTCAGCACGAAATCATCGCGGCCTACTATGCCAGCCGCCAGTCGCCCAACGAGAAGCTCATCGCCTACCAGATGAACTGGAAGGGAGAGAACTTCTACACCGGAAATGACATCCCCGCGTTCGTCTCGACGGGCTCGACCTTCACCAATTGGATGAAGAAGAAGCGCGAAGAGGGCGTGAAGGTCATGTACTTCATCACCGAGCACGGGCGGCTCGGTGGGCTCAAGAGCGAGGTCGGCGCGAAGGCGTACCGCGAGGTCACCGACAAGGCGCTGTGCAACAAGTTCATCCTGGTCCGCGCCGAGCTGTAGCGTCCCGCGCCGTAGCCCGGGGGCGGGTCGGCGCAAATGGCCCCGATGTAGGAGCAACCTTCGGGGTCGACCCCGAAAGTGGTCCCGACGTCTCTACGCCGCCGATTATTTTGTATATTTGAATGAGCGGAAAATCGAAGTCCGATGAATCGACGCGTCGCTCTGGTCTGTCTCGCGCTTGCGGGCCTTTGCGGCTGCTCGCTGCTGTTCAGCCTCGATGCGCTGGACCCGGGCGAGCGCGCGAGCGCTGACTCCGGCGGTGCGCAGGGGGTGTCTGCGTCGGACGCGGGCGACACGGACGACGCCAGCGGGACGGACGATGCGACAAATCCGAACAACCCGACGGACGCGACCGGCGTAAGTCCGACGCCTCCGTCCGGAGATGCCGCCGACGGCACTTCGGGTTCGACCGTGGCCGACAGCACCGCGGAGCCGGAGGCCACCACCCCCCCCGTCGATGGTGGGCACCGAGAGGCCTCCATGGAGGGCGGCGCCCCGGTCGACAGCCCGGCCGTCGTCGACGCCCCGCCCTTCCTCAACATGGTGCCCGCGGGATACGCGGGCACAGCGTTCAAAACGTTGACGATTCCGGGCACGATCTACCTGGCCGACTACGACAAGGGCGGGGCCGGCGTCGCCTACTGCATCAACGGAACGGCCACCGGAGCCGCATGCCAGAACGCCACGATTTCCGATTGGTGCTGCGCCACCATGAACGCCTGCGACGAGCGCGCCGAGCCGACCGTGTGCCCGACCTACCGCGCCGACAACGACAACGCGGGCCTCAGTCACATGAATATGGGGGCGCCCGACGACTACGCCGCGACCGGCCCCTCATGGGCTGCGTCCGCCGCGGGCCCGATGCTGACCGGTCCGATGGTCACAGCGGGAACGCCGGTCCCTCAAGACGCGCACACCACCACCGAACAGGACGTCTACCTGTCCCACACCAACGCCGGCGAGTGGGCGAAGTACACAGTGCAAGTGCTCGAAGCCGGAAAATACTCCGTCGGAGGGTTCATGGCGGTGCCGCCGACGACGACGCTCTCGCTCACCTTCGGTAGCGGGGTCACGACCGGGACGTTCCCCGTGCCCGCCAGCCCCTGCACCTGGACGGGATGCCCGAGCACGTTTCACTCCTGGAGCAGCCCGAGCAATCTCGCCACCGTTACGTTCCCGGTCGCCGGCACCTACCTGATGATCTTTACGATCGTGAACAACGCGCTCAATCCGAACTACCTTACTTTCACGAAGATGTGAGAACTCTGGCCCGCTGGAAGTCGACGCGATTGAGGTGAGATCGCCACGACGCCACGAGACGCGTCGGAGAGCGGGGCTGAGCACGACTCGCCTGACCCAGGAGGCGAAGCGAACGACGTCGAAGTTGATCTTTGGCGCACAGCTGGAATCCGCCGTCTGGAGTAGTGCAAGCTCGCCTGAGCCGGTCGGGCGCACGTGGGGCCACTCGTCAGGGTCGGCCCCCTTCCCGGGGGTCCGCCGAACGCCTCTCGTCGGAAACCCGAGTCCTTGAGCTTGTCGTCCGGAGCGCCCGGCGCATAACGTCGAGGCTCCGGTCGATCCGGGCTCGACGACGACCTCCCGAAGTCCGCTGGCGGTGCGATGACGATGCGCTGGGTTCCGTACCTCTCCGGCACGTGGGGCGATGCTTTCCCCCTCTTCTGGGCCTTGGCACCGATCGCCCTGGCAGGTTGCGGCGACCGCACGGGCCTCAATGTCCCCGCGGCTTGCTTGGTTTCCTCCACCGCACCGGGCGCGACTCGCGCCTGCGCGAGCGGGACGACGAACATCACCGGGACCGTGTACGACCCGGCGGCCAAGGAGCCGCTCTATAACGTGGTCGTCTACGTCCCGAGCTCGACGCCGCAGCCGATCACCCTCGGCGCGAGCTGCGACTCGTGCAGCGCGCTATATACGGGCAACCCCATCGCCACGGCGCTCACGGACGCCGATGGCCGGTTTATTCTCCGCGGCGTCCCGGACGGGGCAAACATCCCGCTCGTCCTGCAAGTCGGCAAGTGGCGCCGGCAGCTCACGCTCCCCAACGTCGTGGCATGCCAGGACAACCCGCAGCCGGACCGTTCGCTCAGCTTGCCGCGGAACCATTTCGAGGGCGACATTCCCAATATCGCGGTCTCAACCGGGGGCGCCGACACTCTCGAGTGCCTGTTTCTTCGCATCGGGCTCGACCCAAGCGAGTATGGAGGCGGCCCCGACGGCGCGGGACGCATCCATGTCTTCCAAGGCGCGGGCCGCGCAGGCGGCGGGGGAGGCATGGGCGGAGGCATGGCGGGAGGGGGGGATACCCACGCAGCGGCCAACACCGTGCCGCCCGGACCACGAAGCTACGAAGCCCTGTGGGACTCGGACGCCGACATTTTCCGCTACGACATGGTGTTTCTCTCGTGCGAGGGCGCGGTCACCATGAACATGAACCAGCAAGTGCTCTTCGACTACGCGGCGGCTGGAGGCCGGGTCTACGCCGGGCACTACCACTATGCGTGGCTCGTCAGCGGGCCATTCGGGCAGGCAAACCTGGCCACGTGGACGACAGTCGGCATGGAGACCTACCTCCCCGGCTCAGCCCCCATCAACGCAACCGTCGTGACGACGGACCCCGATGGACAGCCGTTCGCCCAAGGGGGCGCGCTGGCGCACTGGCTCGCGGGCTCCGGCGCGCTCACCGGGGGTGAGCTGCCGATCCTCGACGCGCGCCACAACGCCTACGTCGGGCCGACGAACACGGCATCCCAAGCGTGGATCGTCGCGGACCCGAACGCGAATCCACCCGGCGCCACCCAGTACTTCTCGTTCAACACACCCCTCGGTGCCGCGCCGGTCGATCAGTGCGGTCAGGTCGTTTTCACCGATATCCACGTAGCGGCCGCATCGAATGACCATCCGAGCGTGGTGCCGCCTCAAACGGTGCCCACGGTGCCCACCGAGTGCGCGGATGACGACCTCTCGCCGCAAGAGAAGGCGCTCGAGTTCTTGGTCTTCAACTTGTCGTCGTGCGTGACGCCGACGGGCGAGACCCCGGCGCCGCCACCGGCGTGCATGCGCGCCGAGAACTGAAGGGATGCACCAAGCCGCGACGCCGACGCGCCTTGGCTGCTAAGAACATCGCATGTCGACGCCCGCAGCCGCGCCTTCGCCTCATGCGTCCGCGGGATCGACGGCGACGCCTCCCGTCTTCGAAACACGACCCCTCGGGTTTCCGTGGGAGACCGCGGACCCGTTCCTCTTCTGCGTGCACCACGACGACGCCTACCCCGCCGGCAACGAGCGCATGGGGCCCGCCGCCTCGCTGGCGGGTCGGAACCTCGGTGAAGACTTCGCCGCCAAGGACGGCTGGCGCATGTACCACGGCAGGACCGTGCCCGGGTTTCCGTCCCATCCTCATCGGGGCTTCGAGACGGTCACGCTCGTGACTCGGGGAACCATCGACCACTCCGACTCGCTCGGCGCGGCCGCGCGCTTCGGATCCGGGGACGCGCAGTGGCTGACGGCGGGCGGCGGCATCGTGCACTCCGAGATGTTCCCTTTGCTCGATCGCAGCGCACCCAACCCTCTCGAGCTGTTTCAGATCTGGCTGAATCTGCCCGCGCAGGACAAGCTCGCCAAACCGCACTTCGCGATGCTCTGGGCGCGCGACATCCCGCAGCTCGACTTCGAGGATGCAGCGGGGCACAAGACCCGAGTGACGACGGTGGCCGGATGGCTTCAGGGCCGCCCGCCTCCCGCCCCCCCTCCGCGCTCGTGGGCGTCACGGCCCGACAGCGACGTCGCTATCTGGACGATTCGCATGGCCGCCGGCGCCACCTGGACGATGCCCCCCGCAGGGGACTCACGGACCACACGCACGCTCTACTTCTTTCGAGGGGCCTCCCTGCGAGTCGGGGACCACGTGCAGCGGACGCATGCCGCGCTCGTGATGCGTAGCAACGCCCCCGCCGTCTTGCAGGCCGGCGAGGACGGATGCGAGCTTCTCCTTCTGCAAGGAAGACCCATCGGCGAGCCCGTGGTGCAGTACGGCCCGTTCGTGATGAACACGCGCGCGGAAATCCAACAGGCGATGGCCGACTACCAGCGCACGCGTTTCGGTGGCTGGCCTTGGCCGACGGACGATCCGGTCCACGAGAGAGCCGAGGGGCGCTTCGCGAGGCACGCCGACGGCACGATCGAGCGAATGGGCTGACGCCGATCCGCGTTCTGCTCGGGGACGTGGTCGCGCCAAAGTGTGCCACATCGGCGCTCGCGATCCTGCGTGGGTGCCGTGGAAGGCATGTGTATACGGCAAACCGGTTTTCGCTCCGGGCCGCTCGTGCGCATCCGGCTCCGATGCTCGCCGGGTTGCTTCTGGCTTGCCGCGAGGCCTACCGAGCGGCGCTCTGATAGGCCAGCTTGAGCCACTTCACGACTTCGCGATCCACTTCCGTGGGTGAGCCCAGCGCAATTGTGTGGGTCGGATCCGATCCCGCGCTCTTGGGATTGGCGACCAAACGCTCGGTAGCCTTCTGTCCGGCCAGGCGAAGCGCGAGATCGACGCGGTCTCTCGTCGCGGCTCGCACCACCGCAAACGTCACCTGGCGCGCGAAGGTGACCTGGCTCTTGCGGGGCGCGATCATGACGTCGTCGCCGAAGCCGCGCGCGACCTTGGCCAACGCGTCGTAAATGGGTCGCAGCGACGCCTTCGTTCCGGCGTATTGAGCCGCCAAGAGATCCTCTTCGTCTTCCGATTCTGGAAAGAGCGACATGAGGACGTAGTGGGCCTGCACCATCGTCAGGCCTTGCTTCTCCTTGAGCCACCGACGCGACTCCTTGACGTCCTTGTCGAAGCCCTCCGCCTGGGCCCGCTTGACCCAGGCCTCGACGGGTTTGCCGGTCGCCTTGGCGAAGTTATCCTTCACCGATTCCATCCACTTCGCGGAACGCGCGGTCACCCGTTGCATGGGGGCGCAGTTTGCCCCGCGTCGCCCGCGGGCGCCACGGTCACGGCGTGCCGTAACAAGCGCTCGCGCTGAACGTAAGCACGCTTCCGCTTCCGTCGGGCGGACCGGCCATGGGGCCGGCGTAGCAGTCTTCGGCGGGGATCGTGTTGGCGCTACCCCCGAGGCCGGCGATGTTGCCTCCGGTCACGTCCGGGCCAATTGGAGGCCACGCCTTGGTCGCGGGCCACCATGCGGGCTTCGCCGCCGCGTAGAACGACGCCGGAAGCGTATGGGTCTTCGGGACGGCGTTGCCGTAGGGAGCAAGCGCGCTCGGAACCTCGCTCGCCTCGAAGCGAGCCGCGCCGCTGGCCGTGTCGTAGTTGCCCCATCGAAGCATCGTCGAGGCGACCAGGGGATCGGCTGCCACCGTGATGGGTGGCTCGACGTCGCCACCACCAAGGTCGAAGACCGTCTTGTCGGTGCCGACCATCCCCGGCGTCACCTCATAGACGTTCGTGAACCCGGGCGTGCCCAGCACGTTGCCGACGATGTTCATGTAGCGAATGTACGACTCCAGCACGATGGCGGTCGTGTTGTCCGGGCGCCCCGGATCGGTCCCCAGAAAGTAGTTGCGGAACAGCGTGTTCATCAGCTGGTTCCCGTGAAACACGTCGCCCCCGAAGCCGGGCCCGACGTTGCCCTCGTACAGGTTGTATTCGACACCGGCGTTGTGCTGGATGAACTCGTCCGCCATCCAGTGAATGCCCATGGAGTCGGCGTAGGTGTCGTTGATCGCGTAGTTGTACGCGTACACCGAGCCGAGGCTCTGCTGAATGACCATCGGCGCCACGACGTGCTGAAAGATGTTGTTGACGACGAGGTTGTCCGAGCCCCCGTAGGCCTCGACGCCGTAGTTCACCGACTGGCCCTGCGTGCCGTAGAAGTAACTGTCGGCGACCGTGGTGCGCGCCGCCATGTTGAGCTGCAGCAAGTCACGCTCGCAGGTGCAGCTACGCACGAGGCGCACCCCCCGCACCCAGTTGTTCATCGCGTTGTAGATGGCGACGTTCATTTGCCCGCCCGCGCCCGTGGCGTCGACCGAGAGGTCCTCGAGGCCGGCACCGACGAGGGGCGTGGTCGGCCACCAGGCGCCGGGAGCCTGGCTCGCGCGCCAATTGGGCGAGTACAGGCCCGGCGAGATGGTGTACGTGCTTCCGCTCACGGCGGTGATCTGGACGATCTGCTCCTGGGCGTGAATCACACCGCCGATGGTGCGCCCGCCGTTTCCGCCCTGGAGCGAGCACGACGCCGCGGTCGCGTCGCATACGAAAAAATCCATGCCCGGAGCTGTGTCGTTCGCCTGGTCGAGGTAGATGTACTGCCCCACGGCGATGCCTGTGCTGCCGACGTTGGTGAGCGTGATCTGGGTCGCACCCTGCGCGTAGCCGCCCGTCCACGCCGCCGCGTTCGCGCCGCCCGGCTGCGTGTTCGCCGCGCCCGTCCAGTCGTTGGTGCCGGAGAAGCAAATGGCCGCTTGAAGGTTGGAGCAGTAGTTCGTCGTCAAGAAGACCATCAACGTCTTGTCGGAGCCGGAGCCGCGCAGCGTAACGCCCGACTTCATGACGACGCCGTCGTCGGAAATCATGTAGGTGCCGGCCGAGAGAGAGACGACCTGCCCGCTCGGGCACATCGCGATCGCCGCGTTGATCTGCGATGCGGTCGCGCCGGGCATGAGCGTGGCGCAAACGGTCGAGCGCGCCGGAATGCCGCCGACGACCCCCGCTTGCGACCAGTCGATGGCGCGCGTGGGGTCGATGATGCCGGACCAGAGGACCGCGCTCGCGGCAGCACCGCTGCCGCTACTGCCACTGGCGGCACCGTTGCCACTACTGCCGCTGGCGGCACCGTTGCCGCTACTGCCGCTGGCGGCACCGCTGGGGCCACCACTCGAGCCTTGATTGCTCCCGTTTTGACTGCCGCCGCTACTCCCCGCGCCGCTGCCGGCGACTCCGGAGGATGCGGCTCCGGCGCCGCTCGCAGAAGTGCTGCCCGCGTGCGCGCCCGCGGAGCTACCCGCGGCGGCGCCAGGGGGCGACTTGTTGGTGGAGCCGCACGCGAGCGCCGCACCGGCCATCAGCAAAATGGCAATGGACGGCCGATGCATGCGGGGATCGTTTCATGGTTCTCGATCCGCCGCGAGATGGGCGAGGTAGGTGGAAGTGGACTCGGGCGCGCTCAGCGACGGATCCTCCGCTCCAGATCCGCAAGGGTGCCGGACGCCACGGGTGCATGAGATCGTGGGGCCAGCCCTCCTGACCTGCACGTCGTCGACTGGTTTCGTCTACGCTGGGACGCGGTCTCCAGGGGGCTCAAGCCACGCTGCGGCCGAGGGAGACACCGATGAACTCACCCAAACGTCTTGCGAGAATCGCCGGCGTCCTCTACCTGCTCGTGGGCATCTTCGGCGGCTTTGCCGATGGATTTGTGGACCCCAAAATGTACGTTGCCGGCAACGCGGCCGCCACGGCCCGGAACGTTGTTGCCAACTCCGGACTTGTCCGCATGGGCGTCGTCGCCCACCTGCTGGACGGGACGTTCTTCGTGTTCCTGGCGATGGCGCTCTACGTCCTGCTGGAGCACGTGAACAGGAGCGTGGCGAGGGCCATGCTGATCCTGGTGGCGCTCGCGACTGGCATCATCTGCCTCAACGCGGTCTTCCAGTTCGAGGGCTTGCGGGTCGCGACCGACAGCACCTATGCGACCGCCTTCGGCGTGGCGGGGTCGAACGCCCTGGTGTTGCTCCTGCTCGACACGCAGCACTACGGCACGCTCAGTGCGCAGGTTTTCTTTGGCCTGTGGCTCGTTCCGATAGGGTATCTGGCGTACCGATCGGCGCTGTTTCCCCGATGGCTCGGCGCCCTGCTCATCGTGGGCGGCGTCTGCTACCTCGTGGACCTGCTCGCGGCGTTCCTGGTCCCCGACCTCGGCCAGAAGCTTCACGCCTTCGTCGTCGTCCCGTGCGCCGTCGCGGAGATCTCGATGGTGGTGTACCTGCTCGCCGTGGGCGTGAGGTTGGGGCCGGAGGGGTGAGGAGATGATTTCGCGGTGTTGCAACCTTCGCCGTTGGGTTCGTCCTGCGAGGCTCCGCGGATTTACACGCCGGGATGCCGAGACGGTCCCGGCCGCGGATAGTGAACGTCGATGAAGCGCCCGAAGCGCTCTTTGAACTTGGAGCGGTTCTCGGGTTGATCAAACCAGGCACGGTGCAGCGCATTTTCCGCGGCGATGATGGGGTACCACGTCTCGCGCAGGCGACGTCTGGACCTGCCCTGGCAGCGATCGAAGATGGTCTCGACAAAGTTCCAGACCATGAACGCATACGCGTCGTATTCCCGCGCCTTGGCCGGGTCGGGCGAGGTCGGGAACGCGAGGAGAGCCGGGCGCTCGAGCCCGATCTTCAAGAGCTCGAAATACACGCGGTCGAGCTCCGCGTAGTAGGCGTCCCGAAGCGTCGTGGTGAAGCTCCACACCGAGTAGAAGAGGGTAAGGACAATCGCCACCGATCCGAGCGCCTGGGCGATCACGCTGGCCTTGGTCCAAGCGATCATGACATCGGGTCCGTTGTCGCAAGCTGCCATGTCGGTTCTCCCCTCGGGCTCACTCGACCCGTACGGGGTCGGGCAGATCCCTCAGCATTTGCCCGATTCGCGGATCGTCCGGAGAGCCGTGGTACACATCTCGATAGATGGTCTCCAGCCATCGTTGGACCTCGCCGCGGGCGAGCCGGTCGAGGCGCTCGGTAGCGTAGACCATCAGGTCCATTTCAGGCGATGCACCCTCACCGGGCAGTGGCATCAAGTAGCGGAGACCGGCAATTCGCAGGCAGCCAAGGCGGCGATAGAACTGCTCTCTGCGCGTGCGCATGGCGCGGTCGTTCGACGCTTCCCGGTCCGAGTCGATCTCCAGCAAGACGGGGAGCTTGCGTCCATGCGGCGTGACGGCGAAGGCCACGCTTTGCAGAAAGAGCTCACGTCCAAGCCCTCGATTGCGCTGCTCAGGCGCCACCGCCATATATTCGAGGAGCGCGAACCCCGCGGCCGCCGAATTAAACACGATGCTGAAGCCGCGCACGAGGCCGCCTTCTTTTGCGACCCAAACGCGGTATTCGGGAGCGCCGATCATCGCGCCGATCCAGGCCTCGGGCTTCTGCTCGCGGGCGACTATGGATGTGGTGTAGATCCCATAGAGCTGGCGAAAGGTCTCCCCATCGCAAGACTTGAGTTGCTCGAGCTCCACGGCCTCGGCCATACTTCGGGTTCCGCTAACGAGCATACGTCATGACCGCGCCGTCGGAAGTCATCATCCTCGGAGCCGGGGTCGCGGGTCTGACCGCGGCGCGCGACCTCACGGCGGCCGGGGCACGGGTGCTCGTGCTCGAGGCGCGAGATCGTGTCGGCGGCCGTGTCATGACGCACCACGCCCCCGAGGGGCCCGTCGAGCTCGGCGCCGAGTTCGTTCACGGAGCGGTGGACGAGATTCTGAGCGTGGCACGGGAGGCCGGTCTGGCGCTGCGGGAAATCGATCGCGGCGCGACGCACCCGGCCGCCGAGCGGCGCGGCACCGCGGACTACTTCTCGGCCATGGACGCCTTGCTCGCGCACGCTTCCGAAGCCGACGCGGACGAATCGTTTCAGCACCTGGTCGACCGAGTCGACGAAAGGCCCGAGATCAAGGCGCAAGGCCTGGGGCTCGTCGAGGGGTACCACGCGGCCGATCCCGATCGGATGAGCGTCCGATCCCTCATCAAGAACACGACCGCCGACGAGGAGCCTGGGGCCAATCGCCAGTTCCGGTTCGTGCACGGGTACGATGGCCTGGTCGCCGCCATCCTCGAGCGCGTGGACCACCGGCTCTGCGAAGTGCGGCTGAATGTCGTCGTCACGGCGATCACCTGGCAGCGAAAGCATGTTGTCGTCAAGACCTCCAGCGGCGTCGAGCTCACGGCCCCACAGGTCGTAGTGACCGTGCCCCTGGGCGTGCTCCAGGCCGGCGCGATCGCCTTTTCGCCGAGGCTCTCCGACAAGGAAAGCGCGATCGGCAAGCTCGAGATGGGCGACGCGATGCGGGTCAGCCTTTGCCTCGGGAGCGAGGAGTGGTTGGCGCAAGCTGGATTCTCGACGGGCAGCCTTGTTTTCACCCGGGAGCCACCTCTCCCCGTGTGGTGGATCAGCCGCCCTGCACCTTTTCCCGTCATCACCGGCTGGGCGGGTGGAAGGCACGCGCGGATGCTCGGGAAGCTCGGCGACACAGAGCGCGTGAGCTCGGCGGTCCACGCGCTGGCGGCCGTCTTCGACACGAGCGCGGATGAGCTTCGGCAGGATCTACGCGGGGGATTCAGCCACAACTGGCAAAGAGATCCTTTCGCGCGGGGCGCATACAGCTATCCGGCCGTGGGCGGCAGTGACGCGGGGGCACGGCTCGCCGCTCCGGTCGACGCGACGCTCTTCTTCGCGGGCGAAGCGACGAGGTCCGACGGCCACAACGCGACCGTGCATGGGGCCATCGCCAGCGGCCATCGGGCCGCGAAAGAAGTGCTCGGCCGAGGGGACTGAGAAGCAATGCAGCGGTGCGTCTCTCGCGCCGCAGCCATCGCAGCGGCGATGGGCGCGCGCTGTGCAGGAGCGGCGCCATAAGGCCGATAGGGCGATGTACGCGGACGAGCCGAGAAAGGGCCTGGCGCGATAGGGACACCCGACTTCGGGCACCGACCATTCACCCGAATTCACTCCAGACCGAACGGATAGGCTCCAGCGGGCATGTCGGGGCCGGCCGGAAGCCGGACGTGCATGTGATCGATA
>Ga0209274_10001210_pt1 | contig 13457 bp, 12 predicted proteins | sample HubBroMetageREF1_FD_188343 | JGI IMG/M metagenome (GOLD analysis project Ga0209274, IMG submission 188343) | Reference soil microbial communities from the Hubbard Brook experimental Forest, New Hampshire, USA - Hubbard Brook CCASE Soil... | ecosystem: Environmental > Terrestrial > Soil >...
ATAATCGCCCCGCGACGTTTGGGCATCCGCTGTGGTCGTGGCTGGCAGATCAGAAGATGGTCGCGATGGTTCTGGCGGGCAAGATGGGGAAAGAAGTGGAACGTTGCTCGGCGCAGGTGTTACAGACTCCCTGACTCTTCAAGAACGAAAAGCAGATCCCTCACCCCGTCTTTCTTGATCTCAGGGTTTACAAGTGCAAACCCTGAAACCCGTCGCGGGGATTCCCTTCGCTGAACTCAGAGCAGGCGGGATGACAAGCTAGTGAGATGCGGCTTGCGGTGAAGTCGGAACGGAGCCGGGGTTTTTCAAACCCGGCCCTTCCGACTATTCCATTTGAACTGCAACGACGTGGTTCCCGCGCGTGCTGATTTCGATTCCGATCGGTGGACGCACGGCCGTCCCCGCCGCGATTTCGCCGCGAACGAGACCGTTCGGACCGGCGCCATAGCGCAATAGGTCGTAGACGGTATGCGTGCACGGATCGACGATCATCGGATGGTCGGCGCGAAACTGGTATTGCGCGCGCAACTTTTCAAGATCGGTGACGTACTCGAGTTCGCAGGTCCCGTAGGGCTCGCGCAGCGAAACTCCCCACAAAGTTCCTCCCGGCAGGCGCACGGCGATGGCCAGCGTTTGTTGCGAAGTGACGGGATCGCGGAAGATGAATCGTTTCGCGGCCCACGGCTTTGACAGCTCCTCCGTGGTGGCGATTTCGCCGGGACCGATGGGCAAGCGTTCCACGGGCTTGGCAACAGGTTCGGGCGTGGGGTCGGCCGGAGCTTCAACGACAGGTGGCGGAGCTTGCTTTGCCGACGAACTGTGTGCCCACCAGGCGATACCAACGACGATAACGATCAGGGCGCCAGCGCCGAGCCCAACCCACAGAAAACGACTGCGCGGCGGTACTTTGGCAGGCTCCGGAGACAGATGCTCGGGCGGCACAGCTTTCGGTGGAGTCTTGTCGGCCGGCACGCCGGGTATCGTCGGCTGCTGCGGCTTGAAACGGTCGAGTTTTTTTTCATCCGGCATGCTGGGCTTTCCGGAAGGGGAGATACCAGATTGAATCTGCTGGAAACGAAATGCAAGACGGGAGTGGGGAAGCTGTTTACGCTTTCGCCCCAATGATAGGGCGGGGGCCCGCGGGGGATCAGGCGAAGCGTTCGATGCGGACCGAATGATGCGCGACGTATTCGTGCAGGTTCGCGAGGATGAGAAGGAGTTCGAGCATGCGATCGCGCTGGTCCGGATTCGGGTCGCCGGCGCCTTCTTCGAGGTTTTTCACGATAGCGAGTGCGTCAGCGAGGAGCCATTCGAGGCCTTTCGGGTTCACCGGGCGGCCGGCGCGACAGCCCTGAAGGGCCTCGTCAGTGCGAACGAATGCCTCGTCGAGGAAATGGTCGAGGCAAAGCTGCTCGCTGGCAAGAGCCTTCGGAATCGTCTTAGGACACGAATCCCGTCTGCAAGGGACCGAGATAGACGCGTTCATTACACACCCCAGAGCGCCTTCGAGCGTCCGTCGCTCGAGGCAGTGGGGACGAGACTAGCACAACAGTGCTCGCCCGGCGAGCGAGGTGGTGCGAGAGAGTTATCGGTGCGCCAAGGCGGTAGAATGCTGAAAGATTCATCGCAGAGACGCAGAGGGCGGCGAGAACTTCTCGCAGTTGCGAAGCCCGCGATCAGAAACTCACGTACTTTCGCTTGCGCGAACCTCCGTTAGCGGATCTGAATCGAGCCGGAACTGGTGCTCAGTTCGACGAGAGCGCCACCGCCGTGCACCTTTCCGTGCAACTCGCGCGGCGTGATCGTTCCCTGCACCGTCATCTCATGCGTTGTTTGGATGCTGCCGGAGCCTGTGTGCGCGACAAGGTCGTACGCAGCTTGATCAGAGAATTGCACTTCGACATTTCCCGAGCCCGTGCGTAGCTTCCACTCGCCGGTAGGGTCGCCCTGCGCGGAGATGTTGCCGCTGCCGGTTTGCGCTTTCACCGCGCCTTTCGCCCCCTTGATTTCGATGGTGCCCGAACCGCTGCTAACGTCCACGTCGCCCGGAGCCGTTTGCTCGAACCGCACGTCGCCGCTGCCACTTGACCCGGTGAAGCTTCCTGCGATTCCCATGGCGTGAACTGTGCCGCTGCCGGTGCTGACGCGGGCGTTGCCATGCACAGAATTCAGGTCAATGTCGCCCGAGCCGGAGCGCGCATGAACCTCGCCGCCGATGTTGTTCAAGGTCACGTTGCCGGAGCCGCTGGTGGCTTCCGCGGGCCCCGTGACGTCGTCAACGTTCACGTTTCCCGAGCCGGATGAGGAATGGAGCTTCGTCTCTGCTGGGACGATCACTTCATAGCTGATCGAGATGTTTCGCGTGCGATCATGATCCTCGATGTGGCCGATGCGAATCGTGTCGCCGTTCTGCTCGATCGGCGGATTCGCTTCGAGGTCGTGCACTCGCTGCTCGACGTCGCCCGTGACGTGCCAGCCGGCATGAATCTTGCCGTGGATTTCAACCTTGCCAGAGCCTCCGGCGCGAACAACGATGTTGCCGGAGCCGGTCTCAACGTCCATGTCCACCGGTCCGGTTACGGTAAGCGTCCGGTCAAAATGGCCTTCGGTGTCCGCGACTGCGGGACGTGTTGCGAAAGCGAACATCAGTGTGACAGCGAAAAGCGCTGGAAACGCACGCACAGGCATCCTCATCTTTCGACCTCCGGTTAGAAGTTGCACAGTCTGAGTATGGTACGCAATGCTGGTCTGAAAAGTTCGACGGATTTGCGGCCAAATGGTTTGCGGAAAAAAGTCGGTACGCCCTTCCATCCTAGGCGGCGGTGCCGTGGCACTTCTTGTATTTCTTGCCGGAGCCGCAGGGGCAGGGGTCGTTGCGGCCGACTTTCGCGGCTGCGCGGACGGGCTTGGGAGGCTCAGCCTGTGCGGGGCCGGTCTGGAACTGAAGATTCTGCTGCTGGCGTCGCTGGCGCTGCTCGATCTGCTTCGCTTCCGCTTCGGGCTTGGCAGGCTGCATGAGGAAGAGGAAGCGAACCGCTTCGGTGTCGATGCGGTCCATCATCTCTTCGAAAAGGGTGAACGCTTCCTTCTTGAACTCGACGAGCGGATCCTTTTGCCCATATCCGCGAAGGCCGATGCCTTCCTTCAAATGGTCGAGTGTGAGGAGGTGATCTTTCCACTGCGAATCGACGATGTCGAGCAGGATGCGGCGTTCAAGCCAGCGCTGCGTCTGGACGCCGAAAAGCTGTTCCTTTTCGTCGTAGCGCGCGACCACTTTTTCCACCAGCTTTTCCGCAAGTTCGTCGTGGTTGGTGTTTGCCAGGTCGATTCCCGCTGTCTTTAGGTCGATTCCAAACTGATTGAGAATCTCGTTCGCGAACTGCGTGGTGTTCCACTGGTCGGGATGTTGCTCGCGCGGGCAGTAGATGGCCACGAGCTCGTCGGCGATCATCTCGGCCTTGTCGAGGACGAACGGCTTTTGGTCGGCGCCTTCCAGGAACGAGCGGCGAAGCGAGTAAATCGTTTCCCGCTGCTTGTTCATGACGTCGTCGTATTCGAGGAGGTGCTTGCGGGCTTCGAAGTTTTGCGCTTCGACAGCTTTTTGCGCGTTTTCGATGCGTTTGCTGATGAGGCCCGATTCGATCGGAACGCCTTCGGTCATGCCCAAGCGGTACATCAAAGCCTTGATGCGCTCGCCGCCGAAGATGCGCAAGAGATCGTCTTCGAGCGAGAGAAAAAATCGCGAGGAGCCAGGGTCGCCCTGGCGCCCAGCGCGTCCGCGAAGCTGATTGTCGATGCGGCGCGCCTCGTGGCGTTCGGTGCCGAGGATGTGCAAGCCTCCCATGGCGACCACTGCGTCGTGTTCGGCGCGGCACTGATCGGCGAAGTCGTCGTAAATCGGTTTCCACTGCTCGAGCGGGACCTGGAAGATTTTGCCTTCCTGCTGGAACAGCACCATCGCGGTGTTGACCGGCGGCGCGGCGCCATTTCCGCCGGCTGGGTTGGCGTCGGCTTGGGCGGGCGTTTCGGTTGCGGCCGCGCCTGCCGCGGCTGCTGCGCCGATCACGGCTCCTGCCGGCGCGTAGGGCATCGCGAGCTTGTTCTTGAGCGCGTGTTCGCGGGTCATCGCTTCGGGGTTGCCGCCGAGGAGAATGTCGGTGCCGCGGCCGGCCATGTTAGTGGAAACGGTGACGGCGCCCTTGCGTCCGGCCTGCGAAATAACTTTCGCTTCGCGCTCGTGTTGCTTGGCGTTCAACACCTGGTGGGGAATGCCGGATTTCTTCAGCAACTCGGCGATCTTTTCCGATTTTTCGATGGAGATGCTGCCCACCAGGACCGGCTGGCCGCTCTCGTAATATTGCCGGATGCCGCCCGCGCGGGTGCCGTCTTCCTGAATTATCCCGTTCACCGCCGCATCGAACTTCTCGGCTTCGGTGCGGTAGACGACGTCGGGATTCTCGATGCGAATTAGCGTTTTGTTCGTCGGGATGGCGACGACTTCGAGCTTGTAGATTTTGTGGAACTCGGGCGCTTCAGTTTCCGCGGTTCCGGTCATGCCGGCAAGCTTCTTGTACATGCGGAAATAATTCTGGAAGGTAATGGTGGCGAGAGTCTGATTCTCGCGCTCGATCTTTACGCCTTCCTTCGCTTCCACGGCCTGATGCAAGCCGTCGGACCAGCGCCGGCCCGGCATCTGGCGTCCCGTGAATTCGTCGACAATCACCACTTCGCCTTCTTTCACCACGTAATCGACATCGCGCTGGAATAGCGTGTGCGCGCGCAACCCCTGATAGACGTGGTGAATGATATCCATGTTGGCGGGGTCGAAGAGGTTGCCGAGATTGAGCAGACGCTCGCACTTCGAGACGCCTTCCTCGGTGAGCGTGGCGGTGCGCTGCTTTTCGTCGAGCGTGTAGTCGATTTCCTGGATGAGCTTGGGGATGATTTTGTCGACGCGGTAATACTTGTCGGTGGATTCTTCGGCCGGCCCGGAAATAATCAGTGGCGTGCGCGCCTCGTCGATCAGGATCGAGTCCACTTCGTCGACGATTCCGAACTGGTGGCCTCGCTGGACGCAATCCTTCAGGTCGTACTTCATGTTGTCGCGCAGGTAGTCGAATCCGAATTCGTTGTTCGTGCCGAAGGTGATGTCGGCGCCGTAGGCGGCGCGGCGCTGCGCGTCGTCGAGATCGTGAACGATCACGCCCACGCTCATTCCCAGGATCTTGTAGATCGGGCCCATCCATTCGGCGTCGCGGCGAGCAAGGTAATCGTTCACGGTGACGATGTGAACGCCTTGGCCGGCGAGCGCGTTCAGGTAGGCAGGGAGCGTGGCGACGAGCGTTTTTCCTTCGCCCGTCTTCATTTCCGCGATTTTGCCCTGATGCAGGACGATGCCGCCGACGAGCTGCACATCGAAGTGGCGCATGCCAATGGTCCGGCGGCCTGCCTCGCGGACCAGGGCGAACGCTGGAACGAGCGAAGGCTCGAGCGCGTCCTGGAGTTGCTGCTTGTAGTCGGGATCGTCGCGGGTGAGGCCTTCGAGGCGGGCTTGCACTTCGGCGCGCAGCGCGACGGTGCGCTCGCCAATCTCGGCGTCGGTCAGCTTCTGCATGGCCGGCTCGAGCTCGTTGATCTGGCCGATGTACGGCGCAATCTTCTTGATGTCGCGCTCGTGCTTCGTCCCGATGAAGCGCGAAACTATCCAGTCGATCGATTTTTCGATATCAAATGCCATGTGTTTTGGTTTCGAAGGTCCCTAGCTCGCAGCTCACAGGCCCGGTTGCGGGATAATTCCTGCAAAAAGTCAACTTCCATTGTATCCGCTCGCGCGTTTTCGTGCAAAGTGCGTTGCCCACTACCGGAGTTCGAGGGATCCCGACGCAACACGTCACTGCCGTATTTCAGGCACTGCAGCGACTGCCCGGCGCGCGCAGGGGTTGACGTTCCTGGACTGGCGCGGCAAGCCGTGCGGTTGCCCAAGGCAGGGCTGAACCAGTCGATCGAGTAGCAACCCACTTGATCTATCACGCGCTGTTCACCGGCGCCCAAGGGCGCGAGTCACGCGAAATGAGCAAGACGACAGAGTAGGTTCCGCAAGCCTTGCAACTCAGGGTCGGTTCAGTCGCGCTTGTCTAAGCGGGTTTGTAACCGCTCTACTCGTGAGAGATTTGCTGCTGAAGTGAGAAACGGCGCACGCCACGAGCCAGAAGACGAGGCCCGCCACGACGAAACAAGCGATCCACGAGAGCCTTTGATTCCAAGTGAGCTGGTAAGGTTGGCGCTCGAACAAATGCAGCGGTATGGCTCCAGTGGTAAGAAAGACCCAGAAGGACGCAAACCACGCGATGATGGCGGCAACGAGGCCCAGCACAATCTGCGCTCCCAAGACCGCGTCAGGCGTTATCCGTCGTTGTCTCGCCATCATGCTTGATCTCGTCTTTGGCTGCATAGGGGCCGCTTGTCGCCGTGTATCGCGCAGTCTATCATTGAAAGGGGCGGGTCTTGCCCCACCGAGCTGTCGCCTACTTTGAAAGGAACTACATGCCACCGGGACCGGGATTGACCAAGGCGCCGATTGCAGGCGTCAAGAACCTAATCACAGTTGCGAGCGGCAAGGGCGGAGTGGGGAAGACGACGGTGGCCGTGAACCTCGCGATCGCGCTGAAGAACCTGGGCGCGTCGGTGGGCCTGCTCGACGCGGACGTCTACGGCCCGAACGTGCCTGTGATGCTGGGGACCACGGAGCAGCCGCGCGCGGTGGACGAACGCACGATCATCCCGGTGGAAGCCTACGGCGTGAAAATGATCTCGATGGGCCTGCTAAATCCGGGCGACAAGCCGCTGATTTGGCGCGGTCCGATGCTTCACAGCGTTATCCAGCAGTTCTTGCACAGCGTGCGCTGGGGCGAGCTCGATTACCTTATCGTCGATTTGCCGCCGGGGACGGGGGACGTTCAATTGACGCTGATTCAGACCGCGGCGATCACCGGCGCGGTAGTGGTGACGACTCCTTCGATCGTGTCGCTGGCGGATGTGCGCAAAGCCGTGGAGATGTTTCGCCAGGTGAGCGTGGAAATTCTCGGCGTGGTCGAAAACATGAGCTACTTTTCGTGCCCGCACTGCAATGGGCGCATCGACGTTTTCGGTCACGGCGAAGGCCAGGTGATGGCGCGCATGTTCGGCGTGCCGTTCCTGGGCGAGATCGAAATCGACCCGCAGATCCGCATTGGCGGCGACACCGGCAAGCCGGTGGCATCGTTCGGCGAAGATGCGCCCGGCGGGAAGAGTATCTATGCGATTGCTCGCGCTGTTGCCGACCGCGTCAAGACCGTGAATTCGGCGGCTACATCGCCGGTGGTGCAAATTCTGTAGTTCCAATGGTCCCTCGGGAAGATCGAAATGGGGGCCCTCAGGGGTTAAAACCCCTGATGAGGGGACGGCCTTAATGTCGGAGCCGAAGCTCCGACCCCCTAAAAACCGATTCTTTCCGCAGCTGTGAATGTGCCCTGACGCAAGAAGCTGTTGCCACATGGACGCTGAAGGCTGTCCCACGTTTGCCAATTTCTCACGAGGACTGTGTTGACCTTTTCCGCGCTTCGATTGCGCGCCGGCGCCGGAGTCTGTGTCGTCTGCGGGACAATAGACACTATAGGAACGAGATTCTCCTGCTTGGGGGCTGGAAATGGCCGACCAGAGAGTGGCCGAATACAACTACCAATTTCGCGGCTGGCACGCGGTTCTCGCACTTGTGGCGCTGGCCGGATTTTTCGGAATAAAGATGTACTTGCACGTCTTGGCCGTGGACGAGCCGATGCGCGACGCCCTACGCGAGGAGCTGCAGAAGGAGTATTCCGGGCTCGGCCCGAAGGATGTGACTCGAATCTTGAGTGAGGCGCACCAAGGAGAGCCGATCGAGCCTGTGCAGCCAGCGGTTCAGCATGACGTGGAGTTTAAGTCGATCGCGGCGCGCGGTACGATAGGCAAGCCGGTGAAACTGGTTCGAGTCGAAATCACGGTCGACGGTGGGCCGCCGCCGGATGGCCGCTCCGTGAGATATTTCCAAATGGAAACTAAGTTTGTCGGCGACGGCTGGATGGTCATCGGCGAAAGCAATTCTTACAATTATTTCTCGGCGCTGATGCCCTGACACGACGCAATACGCCCCAAGGCGATTCGCAAGGTGGTCCGCAAAGCATTGCTCCTCTCCTCCTGCCAGGACGTGGTAACTTCACACAGATAAGCCAGCGAAAGGGCACATTTTCTGATTGGCCGAAGGGAGAAGCGCGCATGGGCTCGATCGTTTCGCGTCGCGACTTTCTGGCAGGGATAGGCGGAGTCGCAGCCGCGGCAGCATCGCCTCTCCCTCCGGAAATGCTCGCGGGGCCAAAACCCCCTCGCCGGAGCAGCAGGATGAAATCGCCCTTTCACATCAGCGTGATCAATGACGAAATCAGCCAGGATTTCGGGCGCGCCTGCGAAGTGGCGGCGCGTGAGTTTGGGATGGAATGGATCGAGCTGCGCGGGATGTGGAACAAGAATATCGTCAACCTGGACGCGAAAGAAATCACGGACGCGCAGCGGATCCTCGCTCAATACCGACTGCGAGTGACGGATATCGCGAGCCCGCTGTTCAAGGTGGATTGGCCCGGCGCGCCGAAATCGAAATTTAGTCCTACCGGGCCGCAGTTTGGGGCGGATTTTTCCTTCGAGCAGCAGGACGAGGTGCTTGATCGCTGCATCGCGCTCGCGAAATCGTTAGGCGCCGACCGCGTGCGCTGCTTCGATTTCTGGCGGCTGGACGATCCGGCGCCGTTCCGCGCGGCCATGAATCAGAGACTGCAGGAAGCTGCGGAAAAGGCCAGCAAGAAGGGCGTGATCCTCGTGCTCGAAAATGAGGCTTCGTGCAACACGGGCACAGGTGCGGAAGCGGCGAAAGTGCTCGAAGACGTTCCGTCTGCTAATTTCATGTTGAATTGGGACCCGGGAAACGCGGCGGAGCGTGGCGAGATACCTTATCCGGACGGCTACAATCTGCTGCCGAAGAATCGCATCGGACATTGTCATTGCAAGGACGCGGTGAAGAAGCCGGACGGCGGATACGAATGGGCGGCGGTTGGCCGGGGATTCATCGACTGGACGGGCCAATTTCGCGCGCTGCTGCGCGACGGGTATCGGAACGCCGTGAGTTTGGAGACGCACTGGCGCGGAGCGGGAACGCCGGAGGAATCGACGCGGCAGAGTTGGGCGGGAATGAAAGAGGCGTTGCGAAAAGCCGGGGCGTTGCAGTTGCAGGAGACAACATGACGCAATCGAATCTGACTGGCGGCACAAGGCGTGATTTCATCAAGCAGGCGGCGCCGGGAACGGCCCCGGTGGAGAAGAGGTACAGCTCGGCGGTAGCCTGCCACACAGCTAACCCGGCGTACCGCCAGAAGCAGCGCATCACTTTGGAAGCCGCAAAGTCTGCGCAGCCCCAGTTCTGACCACCCCTCTCTCAAGACTTTCATGACCGAGATTCGGCCTTGACAGACTCTAGTTTGCGTTGCAGACTAGAACTGTGACGCAGACTGGAATGCAGAAGGGGGCTCCCGTGGCTGACATTCACTCGCCCGTTCTCGATGCGGAGCAGCGCGCCCGGAACTATTGGTTCCTCGATGGCTTGCCCAACCTCGTCACGGGGATGGTTCTTCTGCTGATGGGCTTTGCCTTGCTTGCTGGACAGATGAAGCCAGAACGTCCACTCCTGGTCGGCGTCAGTCTGGTTGCGGTCGTCCTTTATTTGACCTTCGCTCTGCGCATCCGGCAGGTGGTGGAATGGCTGAAGGCGCGAATCACGTACCCACGGACTGGATACACGGCTCCGCCGTACTTGACGGAAGACTCCGCGCTTTCGCCGGGCCGAAAACGCCGCGCTTGGGTCTTGATTGGGTTCATGGTTGGCGTGATCCTGGTCACGCGGTTCGTGGAAAGCCGCTGGATCTGTCTTGCCGTGGGCCTCTTGGCGGGAGTCAGCCTCTGGTTGGCAATCCGCAAGAGCGAAAAGGTCTCGTGGATCGACTTGCTCACATTCCCGGTCGTCGGGTCGTGCCTGACGGTTTTCCCCGTAGCGCCGCGCGACCGGCTGCCATTTTTCGTTCTCGGCGCGGGACTCGCGCTTGCGCTTTCGGGGACGCTGCGGCTCGTCCAATACCTTCGCCGAAATCCGGCGCCAAGTGCGTGACGCCCGACCTTCAAAAATTGGCTTCGCTCGACCGCGTGATTCACGAACCGGCGCGGTTGATGATCATGACGGTGCTCTTCGCCACCAAGGAATCGGATTTTCTCTATCTTCAACGTGAATGTGGCCTGACGCAGGGAAATCTGTCGAGCCACCTGGTACGTCTGGAGGAAGCAGGCTACGTAGCGATCGAGAAAACCTTCAAGGGCAGGTATCCACTGACAATCTGCCGGCTTACGCGAAGCGGCCGCGAGGCGTTTGAAGAATACGTCTACAAAATGCGCGTTGTTTCCTCGTCCATTTCCTGAGCCGGCGCAGGGCCAAGCCCGGAAACCACCTGCCTTGTCAGCCTAGTGTGCGTGTGTTAGTTTCGATTGCTTGCCTGGTGCGGCGTCAAAATCTTTGTGCTCGGACGCTTTCTTAGCGGAGGAGTGCCAACTTGATTCGCAGCTACCGCGGGCGAAAACCACAAATTGCCGCGAGTGCGTACATCGATCCGGCGGCGGTAGTGATTGGGAACGTGACGATTGGCGAGGACTCGAGCGTGTGGCCGTGCGTGGTGGTGCGCGGCGACGTGCACTTTATTCGCATCGGAGCGCGGACGAATGTGCAGGATGGTTCAGTGCTGCACGTGATGCGCGACGAATGGCCGTTGATTTTGGGCGACAACGTGACGATCGGCCACGGCGTCATTCTGCATGGGTGCACGATTGAGTCGCACTGCCTGATCGGAATGGGTAGCATCATTTTGAATGGAGCGAAAATCGGCGCGGGAAGCATCATTGCCGCGGGCACTCTTGTCCCGGAGCGTACAGAAGTGCCGCCCAGCAGCCTGTTCATGGGCCATCCCGGTAAATTCCGGCGCACGCTCAGCGCGGAAGATCAGGAAGTGATCGACGGCTACGCGCAGCGGTATGTGGAATATAAGGAAACGTACCGCGCGGAAATGTAGAGGCGGGCTTCAGCCCGGCATCTTTGCTATGCCGAGCAATGCCCCCTGAAGGGTGGCGCTACAAAAACCAATGACGGAGCGCAAACAATTTCGGGCGATCAAGGGGACGCGCGACATTCTGCCGCCGGACTCTGCGCTGTGGAATTGGTTCGAGCAGACTGCGCGGGATACCTTCGAGCGCTACGGGTACCACGACATCCGCACTCCCGTTTTTGAGCCGACGGAGCTGTTCGCTCGTTCGATCGGCGCGGACACCGACGTCGTCAACAAGGAGATGTTTACGTTTGGCAGTGGCTACGATTCCGATTCGATGGAAGAGAGCGCCCCTGGTCTCACTTATTCGCTGCGGCCGGAGGCGACGGCCAGCGTCGTGCGGGCGTATATCGAGCACGGCATGAACACGCTGCCGGGCGATGTGAAGCTGTACTACATGGGGCCGATGTTTCGACGGGAGCGGCCGCAGAAGGGGCGGTACCGGCAGTTTTACCAGATTGGAGCGGAAGTGCTGGGCCAGTCGGACGCGCCGGCGATTGACGCTGAATTGATCGAGATGCTGCTGGTGTTTTTCTGGCGCGCGGGTCTCGACCGTACGACTCTCTATGTCAATTCAATTGGCGACAAGAATTGCCGGCCGCAATATGTCGAACTGCTGCGCGAGAAATTGCTTAAGGTGAAAGACAGCCTCGGCGCGGATTCGCAGCGCCGCATCGAGACGAATCCGTTGCGCGTGCTCGATTCGAAATTGCCGGAAGAGCAGGCGATCATCGAGAAGCTGCCGCGCATCTCGGATCATTTGTGCGCCGAGTGCCGCGAGCACTTCACCAAGCTGAAGGAAGAGTTGAAGCTGCGCGGCGTGGCGTACGAAGAGAATTGGCGGCTGGTGCGCGGGCTTGACTACTACACGCGCACGACGTTCGAGGTTACGGCGGCGGGGCTCGGCTCGCAGAACGCGGTGTGCGGCGGCGGGCGTTACGATGGGCTGGTGGAATTGCTCGGTGGGCCGCCGACGAAGGGCATCGGCTTCGCGATTGGAAGCGACCGCGCGATTTTGTCGATCCAGGAAAGCAAAAATCTGCCTCACTTGCCGGGCTTGGCCGTGTTCGTCGCGTGGATGGGAGCAAAGTGCTATCCCGCGGCAGTGGCGATTGCGCGGAAGCTGCGTGACTCTGGCGTTAGCGTCGAGTTGCCGCCAGAGGAAATGAAGTTCAAGAAGTCGCTGGGCCTCGCGGATAAGCTTGGCGCGCGGTACGCATTGATCATTGGCGAAGACGAGGTTGCGTCGGAAACGTACAGTTTGAAACGCTTGTCTGACGGTGACCAGAAGAAGCTCAACGAGAACGATTTACTCGAATATTTGGAGTCAGAACGAAGGGGAACAGGTGCTTGACACACTCGGAAGCTTGAAGCGGACATCGTACTGCGGGGCGTTGCGCGCGGCTGATGCCGACAAGGACGTCGTGCTGATGGGCTGGGTGCAGCGGCGGCGCGACCTGGGGCAGCTGATCTTCATCGATCTGCGCGACCGCGCGGGGATTGCGCAAATCGTGTTCAACCAGGAGCAGCATCCGGAGGCGCACGCGAAGGCGGAAGAGTTGCGGTCGGAGTTTGTGGTCGCGGTGGAAGGCCGCGTCGTCCGGCGGCAGAAGGCAAATCCGGAAATCGCGACGGGCGAAGTGGAAGTGGTCGCGACGCGGCTGCACATCCTAAACAACTCGAAGACGCCGCCGTTTCCAATCGAAGGCGAAGTGACGGCGAGCGAAGAAACGCGGCTGCGCTACCGGTATCTGGATTTGCGGCGGCCCAAATTGCATTCCAATGTCGAATTGCGCCACAGGATCGTTTTCGAAATGCGCAAGACACTCGACGAACTCGGCTTTTTCGAAATCGAAACGCCGTTGCTGACGCGGTCGACGCCCGAGGGCGCGCGTGACTGTCTCGTTCCCAGCCGGATCCATCACGGGCAGTTTTACGCGCTGCCGCAATCACCGCAGATTTTCAAGCAGATCCTGATGATTTCGGGCATGGACCGTTACTTCCAGATTTGCAAATGCATCCGCGACGAAGATTTCCGCGCGGATCGCCAGCTCGAATTCACGCAGCTCGATCTGGAGATGTCGTTTCCCACGCAGGACGCGATTTTCGAAGTGATCGAGCGCGTGATGGAGCGGGTGTGCGCGGTTGCAGGCGTTACGGTGAAGCGGCCGTTCCGGCATCTCGATTACAAGGAAGTGCTGCGGCGCTATGGGTCAGACAAGCCCGACCTGCGGTTCGGAATGGAGCTGCACA
>Ga0209274_10001212_pt1 | contig 13451 bp, 15 predicted proteins | sample HubBroMetageREF1_FD_188343 | JGI IMG/M metagenome (GOLD analysis project Ga0209274, IMG submission 188343) | Reference soil microbial communities from the Hubbard Brook experimental Forest, New Hampshire, USA - Hubbard Brook CCASE Soil... | ecosystem: Environmental > Terrestrial > Soil >...
ACGGACGCCGAGCCTCCCGGGGGGCGACGGCACGCGAGCGCTCGTTCAGGACCGTCAGGGCGCGGGCCACGTTGGTGCGGAGGGCGCGCATTCGCCCCGGGCTGGGCGGAGCGCCACCCATCGCGGCGACTCCGCGTTCCCGCAAGAGGTCGTTCTCGACGAGCGAGATGCGGCGCTTGAGGTCGTCGTCGGAGAGCTCTCGCAGCTCCTTCATCCGGAGGAGCGTCATGGGGCTCCGAGGGTGTCGGGAATGTCCACGGCGGGCACCGGTACCGGGAGCGTCGGATCCTCGAGAGGGGGCAGCTCGACGGGTACGGGCTTCGGCCGGTCCTCGACCCCCTTGACCGTGATCTCATCCGGAAGCTTCGCGGTCGGGCGCATGATCCAGACGTTCACGCCGATGACCCCCGGCTTGAGCCGCGCCTGGTAGAACCCCTTGCCGATCCAGAGATGAACGGCCTCGCCGCAGTATTTGATCGTCCCGGCCTTGAACCGCTCGGTCCGGTGCCGCTCGCCCGTCAGCTTCCCCGACAGGATCACCTGGCAGCCACGCGCCCCGGACTCCATGATGCGGCGGACCGTGGAGTGGCCCGCGCGACGGAAGTGCCAGCCCCGCTCGAGGGTGGAGGCGAGCTTTTCGCTCATGAGTTGGGCGTTCAAGCTCGGCTGGCGCTCCTCCTGCACTTCGATCTGAGGGTTGTCGAGTTGGAACCGGTGCTGAATGTCCTCCGTCAGCCGCTTGATCAGCTCGCCGCGGTGACCGATGAGGATCCCGGGGCGCTCGCAGATCAACGTGACCCGCGTGCCCATCGGGGTCCGGGTGATCTCGAGGCCGCCGAAGCCGGCCCGCGCGCTCTCCTGGACGAGGTAGTCCTTCAGTAGCACGCGGCGCATCGCTTCCTGGATGACCTTCTGCTCCGCGCTCATTCGGCCTCCTTCCGTTCGGCAAGGACGATCTCGATGTTGGTCGTCTGCTCATTCCACGCCGTCGCGCGGCCCTGCGCCCGAGGCATCGACGCCTTGCGGATCCGGCCGCGCCCGCTCGCGGCGACCTTGATGAAGAGCCGGTCGGTGTCGAGGCTGTCGTACTCCGCGTTCTCCTCGGCGTTCTTGAGGATCTGAAGGACGTTCTTGGCGACCTTCACGGCATACCGCCCCGGACCGACGCCCGTGTGGTGGGCCGTCTCCTGGTTGTACCGGCGGAACGGGATCGCCTTCTTGAGCGCGACCGCGTCCTCGAGGATCTGGCGGGCGTCGTCGAGGGACCGGCCGCGGATCGCGTTGAGGACCTCGTAGGTCTTCTTCGGCGAGATCGGGATCTCCGTCCCGCGGGCGCGGGCGACGTTGACGCCCGGTTCGTCCCGGTAGGTGTATCCTCGCATCGTTCGCCCTACCCTCTCACTTCAGCGGCATGAACTTCGACGACCGGGTAGCGCCGACGCCCGGTCCCGAGTGCTTTTCGAATCGGCGAGTGAGCGAGAACTCCCCGTAGTAATGTCCGACCATCTCCGGTCGGACCTCGATCTCCTTGAACTCCTTCCCGTTGTGGATGGCGACGTGCCGGCCGACGTGCGCCGGCAGGACGAGCGCGTCTCGACAGTGGGTACGAATGACCTTCTCGGCCGGCGTCGAGCGCATCCGGTCGAAGAACTGGGTCGTTTCGGAGTTGAACCCGCGTCGGATCGATCGGCGGGCGCGGCTCGAGGCGACCTTCGCGAACTCCTCGAGGCTCATCGCTTGGAGCTGCGGGAGGGAAAGACCCCGGAACGTGAACTCCCGCTTGCGGCGGGCCTCGACCTTCTTCGACTTGCGGGCCTTCGCCACGACTAGCTACCTCCCTTCTGCTCGCGCAGCCGCTTCTTCTTTCGGACCGACCGCGAGAACCGACCCACCTTGGCACCGGGCCAGGTTCCGCTCGCGACCGTGCTCGGACGCCCCACGTGCTGGTGAGCGCCTCCGCCGAACGGATGGTTGACCGGGTTCATCGCCACGCCTCGGACCTTGTAGGGTGCGCGCGCCAGGGAGCGCGTCGTCCAGACCTTCTTGCCGGCCTTGATGATCGGACGCTCCCGGCGGCCCCCGCCACCGACCGCCCCCACCTGGGCACGGCACGTCGCGAGGAACTGCTTGAACGCACCGCTCGGGAGCTGGACGGTGACGTCTTTCTCTGTGTGCGCGACGACGAGGGCGCTCGCGCCCGCCGACCGGACGAGTCGGCCGCCGTCGAACGGTTTGACCTCCAGATTGGACACCAGCGTCCCGTCGGGGATCTTCCCGAGGGGCAGGATCGCACCTCGGTCGACGCGGCCCTCTTGGAAGGTGATCGAATCACCGGTGGCAAGGCCGGCCGTGGCGAGCACGCGCACCTCTTCTCCTTCCGGACCGACGACCTCCGCGACGGGAGCCGTGCGGCCGGGGGCAGGAACGATTCGGACGACGGTCCCCTGTCCCACCATCGACGGGGGCGGATGATAGATCGCGCCGTGGTGACGGTGGCTCGGAGACCGGTAGGTGCCGGTGCCGCTCCCTCGCCGGCGGGAGATGATGCGCTTCCCCATCAGAACACCCCGGCCCGGCTCCCGATGTCTTCGGCCGAGTAGTCCTTGGTGAAGGTGATGGTCGCGATCTTTCCGGATCGGACGATCTTGGTGTTGACCTTCGCCACCTTGCACTGGTAGAGACCCTCGACCGCACGCTTGATCTCCGCGCGCGTGGCCCGGCGGTCGACGGCAAACTCGAGCTTGTTCAAGCGCTCCATCTCGTCCATCGACTTCTCGGTGACGTAGGCGTGCAGGACGACTCGGTGGCGGAACTCGCTCATGCGGCGACCTCCCCGAGGCGCGAGCGTAGCGACTCGACGGCCGCCTGCGAGAAGAGCGTAAGGCGGCCGGCTGTACCGCCCGGAGCAAGGTCTTCGGTACTAAGGCGCAGCACCGGAACCACTTCCACGCCGGAGAGGTTCCGGAAGCCGCGTGCCTTCCCCGGGGCACTCGTGACGATCAACAGGCTTCGGGGGGTTCGGCGTACGCGTCCGCGACGCTTCCCCCGCCCCGAGCGCATGTGCGTTCCGTCGCGCGCCCGCTGGACATCGGCCCACAGATGCAGGCGCTCGAGGAACTCCTTCGCGTCCGAGGAGGTACGAATGTTCTCGACCGGGTCTTCGAGGACCACGGGCAGATGGAGGCCGTGAGGGACATCGTGCCCGCGCGCGGTCGCGAGCTTCGACTCGCGGGTCGCGGCGAGGGCCGACACGAAGGCGAGCTGCCGCTCCTTGCGATTGATCTTCTTCGACCAGATCCGCTCCACCTTGGGAGGGTGGGCCGCACGGCCGCCGACGGTGTTGTTCGCCTGGGCGCCGCGCATCGAATCCATCAAGCGCGGGCTACGCGAGACGCCCTTCCCCTTGCCCGACCACTGGACCGAATGCCGCGCGCCCGCGGTCGGACTGGTCCCGTACGGTTGGCGGCGGTGGCTCTGCGCCGCGACGACGGCGCGGTGGATCAGGTCCGGGCGGAACGGGCTCGAGAACGCGAGAGGCAGCGTGAAGCTCGGGCCCTGGCGCCCGTCGACGCCGAGAAGGTGGATGCGGTGATGGGGCGTCGCGTGTTCCTTCGCGACCGGAGTCACCTCCGGGGGTGTGTCCGGCGTCATACTCCCTGCTTCGATCGAGTGCTGAAGTAGCGCAGGTCGACCTTCTCGACCGTGGCGACCCGGCTGCGCATCGGCGACCGGAAGCGCAGGAGCCGCTTCGCGGGGCCGGGGAGAGAACCGTGGAGAACGATGCACGCGCTGCGTACCTCGCCGTAGTGCGGGAATCCGCCGGCGGGCGTCACCGGGTCATTCCGCGGGTCGCGGACGACCTTGAGGACGCGCATGTTGAACTGAGTTCGGCGATGATAGCCCTGCTGGCCGGCCTGGGGAATCCGGTAGGTGACGAAGCTGGGATTGTGCGGGCCCAGCGTTCCGATCATACGTCGGTGCTTCGAGTTCTTTCGGGGCTGGAGCTTGACTCCCCAGCGCTGGATGTGTCCCTGGAATCCGAACCCCTTCGTGACCGCCAGCACATCTAGGAATTCGCCTTCCTTGATCAGCTGTTCCGCAGGGATCTCTTGACCGAGTTGCTTCACCGCGAAGTCGCGGCGCTCGTCGAACTTTTCCCCCGACACCCGGACCTCAAAGAGTTGCGGGGTCTTCGAGGGCGTGCCGGTGATGAGATGAGGTTGCGTGTGAACGAGGAGACGGATCTCATCGCCCGGGAGCGTGGAAAACTTGTCGAGCGCCTCCGTGGCGCTGGCGGGGTGCGTCGGAATGCGGCGGGAGAGCTCCTTCGCCGCCCCCGATCCCCAGACCTCCCCGGTGACCCGTGAACCGTACGGCCCTCGAGTGTAGACTCTCGCTCCCACGACGCGCATCGGCGGCACCTCCACGACCGTCACCGGAACGGAGACTTCCTGCCCCGCGGTGGTGGACCGCTTACGATAATCGACGATGAACGCGTGCGTCATCCCGACCTTGTAGCCTGCGAATCCTTCGATGGTAGGCTTTGCCGGACCGGCCGGCCAAGAACGGATGCGCGGCACGGGCCGGGCGGAGCGTGAACGGGGGGAAAAGGCGAGAGAACCTCGCCGTGGACGATGTCGACGAGCCATGGGTCGATAGGGGGTCCTGCCTCCAGTGGGGACGGGGGAGAAACGTACCCTATATAACACTCAACTCGCGGCGTCTCGGGGGCGCGCCCGTCGCGCCGTTCGGAGGCGTTCGTCGTTCCTCCGTCGGAATCGGCGACGGTCCGCCAAGACCAACGCGACGTTTTCGGCCCGGATTGCACGCTTCGAGCGGCTCAAGGCCCTTGTCGCTGGTTCGAACGGTGGACGTCACAGGCAGAAGCTGCGCCGCATCGTCCCGGCGACCACCAGAATTAAGGGCGGAGGGAGGGTGACGCCTCCCGGCGTCTCGATGGTTCCAACTCCGGAGCTCCCGGTCACCCTCGCCGACATCGAGAGCGCAGCTCGCACCATCGAGGGAAAGGTCGTTCGAACACCGCTCATCGCGGCGCCGAGATTCCCGGGCCTCCCCGACGTGCCGATCTACCTGAAGCTCGAGAACCTGCAGCGTACCGGGGCGTTCAAACTGCGGGGCGCGACGAACCGCCTCGCGCAACTAACGTCCGAAGAGGCGAAGCGGGGAGTCATCACCGCGTCGGCGGGCAACCACGCGCAAGGCGTCGCCTGGGCAGCGCGGGCGCGGGGGGTACCCGCGACGATCGTGATGGCCGAGAACGCTTCTCCGCTGAAGGTCAGTCTGACTCGGGCGCTCGGCGCTCGAGTGATCCTGCATGGCAGCGATTACGACGAGGCCCACGACCACTCCGTGCGCTTGGGGGAAGAAGAGCATCTCACGTACGTGCACCCGTACGACGACCGGTTCGTGATCGCGGGACAGGGCACCGTCGGTCTCGAGATCCTCGACGAGTTGCCCGATGCACGACGTATCGTCGCCGGGGTCGGGGGCGGCGGGTTGCTTTCCGGGATCGCGGCCGCGGTTCGTGGCCGGGGAAGCACCGCCGACGTCGTCGGAGTCCAGCCAAAGGGGGCCGACAACCTCCGCCCCTCGCTGGCCGAGGGTCGCGTGATCCTGGGCGGACGACCGGCCACCTTCGCCGACGGGCTGGCGACGCGTCAGATCGGCGACCTACCGTTCCAGATCCTGAAGGCCGCGGGAGCTCGGGCGTTCACCGCGGACGACCGCACGATCGCCCGCGCCTCGTTCCTCCTCTTAGAACAGGCGAAGGTCCTCGCCGAGGGGGCCGGCGCGACGCCGCTCGCGGGATTGCTCGAGCATGCGGAGCTGACCGCCGACGGGCCGGTCGTCTTGGTCGTCAGCGGAGGGAACCTCGACCCATTCCTGCTCGACCGGATCCTGTTCATCGGCCTCGCGGCCGAGGGACGACTCCTCCGCCTTCGTGCGTCGCTGCGCGATCTCCCCGGTCGGTTGGAGGAATTCCTCTCCGTCGCCGCGAGCGAGGGAGCCAACGTCCGGCACATTCTGCACGGCCGAGAGTCTCCCGATCGCCCCCCCGGCGAAGTCACCGTCGAGGTGGAACTCGAGGTGCGCGACGCGGCGCACGGCGAGGCGGTGGAGGCCGCCTACCGGCAGCGTGGATGGGCGACCGCGAGGGTTCCCCTCGGCCCGACCTAGGTCCCCCGAACCGCCGGCAGGTTACCTTCGCCTCATCGTGTGGGTAAATAGGCTACGAGTATAGTACACTAGTAGGACGGTATCCACGAATGGACCCTTTCCCGACCGAGCCGGACGAGGACGACCTTCCGAACCCTCCACGGCTGTGGACGGCGACCGAAGCCAACGGACGGATCGCGGCTCTCGAGGAACTCCTCCCTCGTCTCCACGGCTGGGTCGTCCGGCTGCGGGAGGTCCACGAGGAGACCCATCGGCTCGGCGAATTCTGGGGGAAGGACGTCGACGCGCCCGACCACGTCGACCACGCCCTCAAGCAACGCCTCGACGCCGAGTGGCAGAACCTGACTCGCCGTCTGCGCGAAGCGGTCGCCGGTCTCAAACGGGAAGGCATCGAGGTCAAGGACCTCGAGAGCGGCCTCGTCGATTTCTACGGACTGCAGCAGGGGGAACTCGTATTCCTCTGCTGGCAGAAGGGGGAGGCGCAGGTCGGCTTCTACCACCCGCTCACCGGGGGATACAGCAACCGGCGACCGATCGCCGAGACCGCCCGTCGTGCGGCCCCGAGTCCTCGAGGTCCTTCGTCTCCCTAGTCCGGGCCGGGCGCGGGACCCGTCTGAGACATTTGCACTACGCGCAGACAGAGGGTGAATGCCCCCGCGGCCGAGATCACCGCACACCCCTCCAACAGGAACGGCACTACGGCCGGCAGCGCGAGGTAGAACAGGACGAGGGGGGAGAGCGCGCCCGCGGCGCCGCCGACCACCCCGAGCGCCGGGCGGTCCTCTCGCATCGTGACGATCGCGGTGACACCCGCCACGATGGCGATCAACCCAAGGAGCACAGCCGCGCTTCCCATCGACGCCACGAACTGCTCGAGGTCAGGGAACGGCGCGAGCGCGACGGACGAGCCGTTGTCGGCGTTCCCGGGGGAGAGCACCACCTGGAGTCCCGTCGCCGGAGCGAGATAGACGCTCGAGACGAACGTCGTGATCGAGAGCGGGGAGTACCCGGTCGCCGACACGTTCAGCGTCACGCCGCCCGGGGGTACGTTCGTGAACGAGAACGACCCGTCGAACCCCGTGATCACCGTGGTCGACCGGTTCGCGTCGTTCGCCAGGACGACGCGCGCCCCCGGCAACGGCTCGACGACGTTCCCCACCTGGTGACCGACCGAACCGTCGACCGTGAACGCGGCCGGCTGGGCGGCGTCCCAGGCATCGTACACCAGGATCGCGGCGAACGACGCGGCGAGCACCGCGACGACAACCAGCGCGGCCGCGGCCGCCTTGCGGATCCGCCAGCGCGGAACCCGCGGCCGGGGGAGCGCGGGATATAGACCCGGGAGGACCTCCCAGCTGTAGAGCGGCGGCGGGTCGCGCGGGACGACCGCCGGCACCGGCGCATGGCAATGCGGACACGGAAACCACTGGGCCGGCGGCTGAGCCGCCAGGGTGACTCGAAGCTCCCCGCCGCACGCGGGACACCGGAGGAACACGGTCGACGCCGCCATCCGTCCCGACCGAGCGCCCCCGGGGTCTTAGCCTTGCAGCGCGCGCTCGCGAAGGAACACCCTCGCGTGGTGGGAGTCGATGACGGTGCCTTCGGACGGGGCGACGCGTTCGCTCCGATCGCGGCGGTCGTGGTCTCGGCCCCCTCGTACGTCGACTCGGTGCGCGTCTCGACGGTTCACGTCGACGGCACGGACGGGACGGACCGGGTCGTCGCGCTGGTGCGGGCCACCGGCCCGACCAACGGAATCCGTGCGCTGCTCCTGGACGGGGCGGTGGTCGGGGGCTTCAACGTGCTCGACCTCGACCGGATCCACGCGTCCCTCGAGATACCGGTCGTGGCCATCACGCGTCGTCCTCCGGACTTCGATCGGATCAACGCGGCGCTTCGGACATGGTTCGGGAAGGATGCCGGTCGGCGGTGGCGTCTCTTGCGCGCCCACCGGCTTTTCCGGGTTCCGACCGGCGAGCAGCCGATCCTTGCCGCCGCGGTCGGCTGCCGGCGTGCGGATGCGATCGCGCTTGTGCAACGTACAACGGTCCGGGGCTTCTGGCCGGAGCCACTGCGACTCGCGCACCTCGTTGCGTCCGCCGGGAGCTCCTCGACCCGGGCCAAAGATTAAGGAACGGCTTTCCGTCGGGGAGACGGGCCTGTAGCTTAGATTATTCCAGCTTTTTTTGGCCTAAAGTATCCAATCACTCCCCTCCGGGAGTGGGCGGTTCGTCGCTCCGCTGAAACGGAACGAAGGCAATCTTCCAGGCTCCCTGCGTCGCGCAGACTCGGGGGCCCGCGGGTCACGGAGGCCGAAGTACCGATAGCACGCCGCGCTTCCCTTCCTCGCTCGGCGACTAATCGAGAGCCGTTCGACCATGGCTGTGTCTCTCGAAGTTACCACCGTTAGGGAGGACCCCCGGGAGATGCGCTGCCAATGTTGAAATATCTAGAGCCAATCCGCCTAAGAGCAACGTTAATGAGGATCGCGCGCAGCGAGCGCGCGGTTCAGGTCGTGCCGGGTGCGACTTTGGACCGGCGGGCCGATAGCGGTCTAGGTCTAGTGGCGTCCTCTTTCATCAGCTCTAAAGCCCCGTCGGTCGAGAAGCTGGGAATGAAGCCAACTGCGCAGCTGAGCCGAGTTTCGCCCGCTATCACTGGAGCTGTCGTTGGAGCTGCGGCAAGTCGTCCCGTCAACGCTACAACGAATGCGTTGAAGGCGCAGAAGGGGGTGCCGAGTGAAGGGCCCAGGCAACGACGGAGTGGTGACCTTCAGCCGCCGTTCTCTATCGCTAGCCAGTTCTCGGCCCTCTACGAACTCGAACATCATCGTGGCGCTCTAGAGATTCTGCTTCTACTGAATGTTGAGGACTCGGCCACCGCCTCTATATTCCGACGACGTCTTAGGCCGGGACCCGCGGCACTAGCTGGTGCACTTCAATCTCTTCTCGGACTCGGATTGATCGAGTCCCACCCTGTTCCGGTCTTTCCGTTCGGCAGGATCTATGGGCTCACCCAACGCGGAAGGCTGCTTCTGGATGCGCCCTTGCGTCGCTGGACCCAGCTCATGTCGGCATAATCGTGCACTCGGTTCTAATCACCTGAAGGCGAGTCCTATCGTCCAGATAGAATCGCACCCCACCCACGAACCTATGCGGGCATGCTCCTCCGTTGGCGGGTTTTCCGCAAGCGGGAAAGTCGTCAACGGGAAACAGTGGATACCACTGTCTAGCCCTTGTCCCATAGAGATAGCTGTCCGGGGAGTAGAGAAATGCGTCGAGTCAGAAGGAAACACGTGCTCGCTGCGGTTGGCTTTCCTATCGTTGCGGCCGCGATAATGATTGTGATGGTCGGCTCCGCAAATGCCTCGTGGGTGTCACCATGGACGACCGTCAGGAACAACTGGGCGCCCTGCTCGGGGAGCAACACTTGGGGCCTCACGATTACCCCGAGCGACGGTGTATTCGACGGACTTTCTAGTGATCAGGCAAACTCGCAGCTCCTCTGCAGCCCCGACACTACCGAAACCGAAATTAACGCTGGGTTGGATCAGTCCCAGACCTACATTCCTGCGTCGACCGGTAGCTACACAATCACGGCAGTATTTTCGGGATCCGTCTACGTAACGGCGGACCAGATCGGTTGCAATGCCGGAACCGGACACGGCACTTTCGAGATTGGGGTCGGGGCGTACGACGCCAACACCAGCACGACTCTCTCCAACTATGGGTACCCCAGCGGCTTATCCTTCTCCGCTAGCTGCGGAAGTGTTTACAATGAAGTCGCGGTAGGTTCCATCTCATACACCGGGGTCCTCAACGCACACCAGGTTTACGAACTGTTCGGTTCGATCGATTGGCTAGTCGGATCCTCAGAGGACTGGACTGGAACTAGTGCCTCAGCCTTTATCGCATTCGATAGCGTCTGTTATCAGGGCGAAGGAGACACCTGCCCAACCTATGTGACACTATCCTCCGTCACCGTTTCATGATTTCGGAAGATAGGCGCGGCAACAATCTCCTCCGGCATCGATTTCGGTGGAGGTCCTCGCTGCTGTTGAAAGATTTGTGCGCCTGCCTGACCCACGTCCACAAACAGGGCAGCACGGATAGACGCCGGCGACCGGTGGGCGGAATCCGATAATCTGGTGCTTGGGCCGGAGACGGGCGAGTCAACTGGCTTGGAATCCTTCGGGAAGGGAAAGGCTCCGAAAGCGATTCTGACTGTTCAACCTTAGTGATACGGGGAACGATGTCTCGCAGGACGCCGCGTCGCTGGACCCGACCCTTCCATAGACCTCACTCGCCACAGGAGTGAGTCTTTGAAAACCCGTTGTCACACTCCATTCACCGCCGGTTGGCACGGAAGACGTCTCGACTGCCGCCGCTGGGCAGTTTATGAGGAGTAGTTTCTCTGTCGGAGGGTGAGCGTCACACTGGGGTCGCTCGATCTGCCTTAGCGAGATGCGAATGCAGTTCCCCCATCCTACCTCGGCTCTTCTCGACGTTTCTAACCTCTCGAAGACTTTCTCTCGCGCCAAACGTGCGGCGATTGATGACGTTTGCCTCAGTATTGCGGCGGGCGAAATATTAGGGTTCGTCGGACTGAATGGAGCGGGGAAAACGACCACGATTCGGATCGCCGCGGGATTGAGCAAGCCCTCCGCCGGCCGCGTATTCGCCGCCGGCTTTGACATCGTCCAAGAGAAGGCTCGCGCTTCCCGGCATATAGGCATGGTGCCTGAGTTTCCCAATTTCGATCCGAGTGCGAAGGCTACGTCGCTACTTCGCTATTTCGCTGGGTTTCGTGGGATCCACGGAAAGCAGGCAGCCGACCGATGCTCATCGCTTCTCGAGGACGTGGGTCTCGACGCGTCAGGGGACTACAAATTCCGGGCCCTCTCGCAAGGCATGAAAAAGCGGTTGGCACTGGCCGTTGCGATGCTCGGGGATCCCGAGATTCTCTTGCTGGACGAAGTCTTGAATGGGCTCGATCCGCAAGGTATCGTACTTGTACGGAATCTGATGATTCGGTGGCGGAATGAAGGGAAGGCGATCCTTCTTTCGTCCCACCTGCTAAACGAGACACAACTAATAGCAGACAGAGTCGCGATTCTGCACGAAGGCCGTCTCATCAAGGTCCTTTCGAGGAGCGAGATTGCGGAGTCCACCTCCGGAGCCCTACGACTGGCTATCGTGGATGTGGATACCCGAGTCCTGGAGTATCTGGCGACTAAGGGAAGCATCAGAAGCGACGGAATTTCGGTTTGGATTTCCGATCCGACCGCAAGTGCCGAAGAGATCAACTCTGAACTCGTCCGACGTGGCTACCACGTAAAGAGCTTATCATTCGAGCCAACGTCATTGGAAAGTCTCTTCCTCGACCTGATTGATGAGTCTTCGGCGAAGGCTTCAGACACCGAGGAGAGTAAATGAGGCGGTTCTTCCCTGAAGGATTTAGGTACGAGTTCAAGCGTTCTCTGTTTCGTACGTCAACGGCGTTCATCATTCTCGTCAGTGTATTTGTCGCAATCGCCTCTGCGACCCAAGTTGCCGCCAATCCCCCCGGCGCCGAGAAGATGTACTCCGCGGGGTTGTTCTATTCCGACGGCGCATATCACTTCGAATTTTACGCCTTCAACCAGTACGGGTCACCCCTGTCGGGCGTGAATTATACAGTAAATGTGACTGCGCAGTCGAGCAACACTAGGTTGGCCAACCTGACTGGGGAAACTGAGGCCGACGGCCTGGTCGAACTCTCGACCTCTCTGCCTGCAGGTGCTTACGTAGCCGACATCGATGCCGGTCCGCAGAACCGAGGGGAGTACTGGGCTCAGGGGGCGACAAACGGTAGCGTTGAGTTCGGCCCGTTGTACGCTGAAGAGGTCGTTCCGCTGCTAAGCCCGTTGACAGCTGCGGTAAATCTGTTGATTGGTTTCTCCGGGGAACTGGCCCTACAGGTCTTCTATCCGGCTCCGAACGAAGCTTGCGAACGAGGTTGTCCTGTATTCTTCGCTTTGACAACCGACACGTCTGGAGCTACCCCACTACCTGAGTCCTCAATGACCTCTCTTGGAACTCTACAATCCTCGATCCAGACGTTTTCGTTGAGTATTCCGCCACGAGGAAACTCTAGCGTGTCGAATATTCAGTTAGAGATTTTCTCACCCTCAGGAGCGCTTCTAGCGATGGACACTAACTGCCCAGCCTCTTCATTCAATCCATACCAGATCCCAGATACTATTGCCGATGTGGCGTTCACGCCGTTCGGAAACGACCTGGGACTCCTCGTGCCCCTGCTGGCCATCGTCTTGGCCTTTGCGGTCTATGCTCGGGACCGCGTGTCCGGCGTCCTTGAATCAACACTGGTCCAGCCGCTAACCCAACGGAGCCTTGCCATGTCGAGGTTGCTTGCGGTTGTTGTGACGTTACTTCTCGCCCTCGCTATTGGGATGATTCTGAGCGATGAGCTCATTCACCTGCTTGTGGGCTACTTCCTACTTCCTTCGTATTTCCTTTCGTTCTATCTAGGTTCTGCGATTGTTATCATGTTCTTCGTGGGCATAGTCTTCGCGCTATCCCATCTCCTTCGCTCGACGGCTCCGCTTATCGCAACTTCTGCGGGCGCCTTCTTGTGGTTTTACTTGTTATGGGGCGTCGTAGTTTCCTCAATCGAAGTTGGATCCCAGGCCTTGTATGTCGGTACCGAGGCTGCCGCCGCGCTGCAGGTAGGAGTCTCATTCTTCAATCCGATTCAATTTTCGGGCCTACTTCTAACAGGAGTTACGGACACGACCCCTGGAGTGGCGGCGCAATATGGCGGAAGTGCCGAGAGCTGGGGAGTCACACCCGTCGCCTTGGCTGTTGCCGCCGCCGCGTGGATTCTCATACCGGTCGTGCTCCTCCTTTGGAGAATCCGGACCGCTGACTGAGCCTCATAGGGAAGGCGCGTTCACCTCTAGGTGCGTCCAACTCGTAGCGTGAACCAAAGCAGGTCGGCGACACCATTGCCGTGAGGGCCCTCGTAGTTGAGTATTCCGAGACGGCATGGGACGAGCCGCCCCAAGACTCAGAGTGTTCGGCACGGGAAACCGAATGCCCGCTTCGGTTTCCGGACATAGCACTAATTCTACTGTGTCATAAACGGCATATCCTGGTCTCGCTTTGGGCCGGGCCATGCCGACCGTCTCCGAACTGGAGGAACGCCGCTTCGACGGGTACCTCGAGCAGCTGAGCCACGCCGTGGGCCACGAG
>Ga0209274_10001214_pt1 | contig 13448 bp, 12 predicted proteins | sample HubBroMetageREF1_FD_188343 | JGI IMG/M metagenome (GOLD analysis project Ga0209274, IMG submission 188343) | Reference soil microbial communities from the Hubbard Brook experimental Forest, New Hampshire, USA - Hubbard Brook CCASE Soil... | ecosystem: Environmental > Terrestrial > Soil >...
TTGTCGCCGGCGCGGAGCGTGCCGTTCTGCACGAGGATCGTGCCCACGGGACCGCGGCCGCGATCCAGTTTTGCTTCCAGCACCAGGCCGCTCGCGGCGCGTACCGGAGTCGCTTTCAATTCCTGCAAGTCCGCGGTGAGCAGAATCATTTCCATCAGCAGATTGAGATTCGTCTTTTGTTTGGCGGAAACGTCGACGAACACCGTCTTGCCGCCCCACTCTTCGGGCACCAGGCCGCGATCGGCCAGCTGTTTCTTGACGCGCTCGGGCAACGCTCCCGGCTTGTCGATTTTGTTGACCGCGACAATGATGGGAACTTCGGCGGCGTGCGCGTGGTCGATGGCTTCAATCGTCTGGGGCATCACGCCGTCATCGGCCGCGGTGACGAGCACAACGATGTCGGTAGCTTTCGCTCCGCGCGAACGCATGCGCGTAAATGCTTCGTGACCGGGGGTGTCGAGAAACACGATCTCGCGGCCATAAGCTGGAGACGCCTTGTCGGTTATCGAAACCTTGTAGGCGCCGATATGCTGCGTAATGCCACCGGCTTCGCCTCCGGCTACGTTTGTGGAGCGGATGGAATCAAGCAGCGTCGTCTTGCCGTGGTCGACGTGGCCCATGATGGTGACCACCGGCGGACGGGGCACCGCTTCCGCGCCTTCTTCGCTGCTCTCGGTGGCTGCGTCCGTATCTTTCGCGGCTTGTTCTTCGAAGGTGATGACTTCGGTGTCGGCTCCGAAGAAGCGCGCCATTTCGCTGGCGAGTTCAGCGTCGAGGGTCTGATTGATGGTCGCGAAAACTCCGCGAACCACGAGGCGCGCGATTACATCCTTGGCGCGAATGCCGAGCTTCTCGGCCAGATCTTTTACTGAAATTCCTTCCGTAATTGTTATGTTGCGCGTGATTGGCGCGGGCTCGTTGCTGATGGTCATGCGCGGCGGCGGAGTGTAGCCCTTCATCGGGCCTTCCTTCACGCCTCGCGGCACATACCGTTGTCCCGGCCGCCGCGACGGAGCTCCGGGACGCGCTCCGGGACGCGAGGGTCCCGGCGGCGCCATGCCCACTCCCGGGCCGACGCCGAGCGGACGCGATCCCGCCGGTGCGACGCGCGTGGGATGCATTGGGCGCCGTTCGCCGGGACGAAGCGGCGGGCGCGGTGTGCTTCCTCCTGGCGCCGGCGGACGTGCGGTGCGCTGAAAAATTGGCTGTCCCGGTACGGGTCGTCCCGGCGCCGGACGTGGAACTGCGCTGGTTGCGGACGCTCCTGGCGGGAGCAAAGGCGCTTTATAGACGGGGCGTGGACCGGTCTGCGGCATGATCATGCGCGGCGGCGCAATGGGAGATACGGGCTTCACGGGGGCCGCTGCCTGCATTTGCGCAACGTTACTTTGAGTATGCGCTGGCGGAGCGCTGCCGGCCTGTGCTGAAGGAGTCGTAACTCGCGACGGACCGGCGATCACCGGCGCGGCTGTACTCATCGTTGTTGTAGCGGACGATCCCGCGGCCGGTGTGGTGGCGGGCGGCGGAGTCGCAGGAACTTTTGGCGGAATCACGACTACCGACGGCGGACGGTAGGTTGCAGCCACCGAAGCAGGCGTAACCATTCTCGGCGCCGGAGTCGCCGCAGCCTCGCCAGCGGGCCTGGGCATGGCCTTCGACGGCACTGAAACAGCCGAAACTTCTGCCTTCGCTTCTACCGGTGCGATCGCCGCCGGTGGCCTAACCGCCGGACGTGCCGGAGGATGCTCCGCGGCTCCCTTTTGTTGCGTGATGGCCCGCAGCACGTCTCCCGGGCGCGAGATATGGGAAAGATCGATCTTGGTCTTGATGCCTTCGTCGCCATGCGCGGCACGCGAAGTCTTCGCCGCACTCGGCGCTGCGTCGGAGCGGCCGCGGAGATGTCTCCGCACCAGTTCGGCTTCGTGATCTTCCAGAGAACTGGAGTGCGTTTTCTTCTCGGTCACGCCCACCGTGGCCAGCGTGTCAAGAATTTCCTTGCTCTTGACTTCCAGCTCACGGGCCAGATCGTTGATTCGAATCTTACTCATCCGCTCTCGTTTCCTCTTATTGTCCTGCTCATCTCGCCTATCTAAACTCGCATGTCGAACCTCGTATGGCTAACTTCGTATGCCTAACCCGGTATGTCAAACCGCACGAAACCCTGTTCCAATTTTTTCTTCCGCCTGACGAAGCCCGCGCCTTCGGTTCGGATGTAACTCCGAACTCGCCACGTCCCTGTTTCAGTTCTGCTTGTCTTCCGGGGCTTCTTCGGTCGCGGCCTCTTCTGCCGCGACTTCGGCGCCTTCTTCTGCCGGCGCCGTCTCGGTGGGCTCCGCATCCGCGGCCAAGCTCGCCGCGTCTAACTCGCCGTCTGCCGGCGATTCGGCTTCCGTGGTTTCCGGTTCCGCGGCCAATGCATCCGCTTCCACCGAACCTTCGGTCACCGCTTCTTCGCTGACTTCCGCATCGCCGGTTGCCGCTTCTGTGGCGGCTTCTTCGGTGCTTTCGGCTTCGGCGGTTACGGCTTCGCCGCCATCCAGAGTGGCAAAGTAATTATTGACCGCAATGCTGATTTTTTCCACCGTTTTCGGGCCAATGCCTTCAATCGCTTCCAGTTGCTCGGGCGTCATATCGGCCAGCGATTCGACGGTATTCACGCCCGCCGCTTTCAGTTTCTCGACCAAACCCTCGCCCAGTCCTGTAACCAGTTCCAGCGGAGTTACGGTCTGCGTGACCAGCGCCGACATCTGCTGTTCCACTTCCTGCCGTTTTTCTTCTTCGCTCTTGATGTCGATCTTCCAGCCCAGCAGCTTCGCCGCCAGCCGCACGTTCTGGCCTTTTTTCCCGATGGCCAGCGAGAGTTGCGTGTCGTCGACCACTACTTCCAGATGCTTGTCCGCCGCATCGACAATCGTCACCCGGCTGACTTTCGCGGGCTGCAGCGCTTTCTCCGCGAACGTAACCGGATCCTCGTGATACTCGATGATGTCGATCTTCTCTCCGCGCAACTCGCGAATAATCGACTGCACCCGCATGCCCTTCATGCCCACGCAGGCTCCAACCGCGTCCACGTCTTTGTCTTTCGACATCACCGCGATCTTGGTGCGTTCGCCCGCTTCCCGGGCAATCGCGCGGATCACCACCGTGCCATCGTAAATTTCCGGCACTTCAGTCTGGAACAGATGCTGGACTAATTCCGGAGCGGAGCGCGATGCGATCACGCCCGGACCTTTCACCGCTTTTTCCACGCGCACGATCACAACCCGAATCCGTTCCCCGACAGCGAACGATTCCAGCCGCGACTGTTCCTTGCGTCCCATGCGCGCTTCGGCCTTGCCGATATCGAGAATCACGTCTGGACCTTCGAGCCGCTTCACGGTCGCATTCACGATCTCGTTCACATGCCCGATGTATTCGTTGTAAACCGTGTCGCGTTCCGCCTCGCGCACTTTCTGAAATATGACTTGCTTCGCAAGTTGCGCCGCAATCCGGCCAAGGATTCCTTCCGTCACTTTCGGAATCAGCAGTTCTCCGCCCGCTTCCGCCGCCGGATCCAGCTTCCGCGCCTGCTCCACCGTGACCTGCAGATTCGGATCTTCGACCTGCTCCGGGGTCTCGACGATCGACTTGACCGCATACGCGCTGATCTTGCCGCTGTCCTTGTCGAGCACGGCGCGCAAGTTCTCCTGCGTCTTGTAGTATTTGCGCGTCGCGACGACGATCGCGTCCTCAACCGCGCTCACCACAATCTGCGGATCAATGCCCTTTTCCCGACTGACCCCTTCGATGATGTTGTAGAGCTCACTAGCCATAAAAATCAGGTCTCAGGTCTTAGCTGTTAGGTCTTAGGTGCCAGGTCTTAGCCGTTTTCAGGTCTTAGGATTTTTTGTTTTCTTAAGACCTAACACCTACACCTAACGCCCGCTCCTAAATTTCTGGTACCAAATTCGCCTTCTCTACGTTCGTTAACTCAATCTCAACCTTCGCCGACTCGCCTTCTTTCGGACGCATCTTTTTTTTCCGCGCCGCGTTCAAATCCAGCAGCAGCTTTCCGTTCTCGAAGTCTTCCAGCTTCCCTTCAAAATGCCGGTTGTTGTTTACCGGCTCGCGCGTCGTCAATTTCACGCGCTGTCCGCGGAAGCGCTCAAAGTCGGCTGCCTTCGTCAGCTTGCGGTCCAGTCCCGGAGAGGAAACCTCCAGCACATACGATCCGCCCGGGAACGCATCCTCAACGTCGACGATCGTGCCAAACTCGCGGCTGAACTTCGCACAATCCTCGTGCGTCACACCGTCGTGCGTCACGCCGTCCGGACCATTCGCCGCCGGCACTGCTCCCGGACCGTCCTTGAACGGGCGATCGATAAACACGCGCAACATGCGGTGCTTACCGGCGCCACAAACTTCCACTTCGACTACTTCCAGCCCGCTCGAACCCGCTACCCGCTCGGCAATCTGCCGGACCCTATCCAGATCAAAAGCCATGTTTTCAGCAATTTGCGTCCGACGTGCCGCGCTAGTCTTCGCCGTTTTAATTTCTGTCCCACTCGACCCAAACTAAAAAGTGGGCTTTCGCCCACTGGTGTGCTTCGACAATCCTGACACTACGACACAACAGTATTCATCGACAACTATACGCCGCCAATTTCGAAAACACAAACCGTGCCGACTAGTGCCGCATGTCCGTCTGGAACGTGTGCCTAGGACCTCCATCCGTCGCAAAAGTATCTGAAGTAATCTTGCCGTCGCCCCTCCCAGCGCCCAAACTTCTCTTGATGCAGTTTTCACGCTCCCATATCGCCATCGCCGTGGGTTTCGCTGCCGTGCTGGTGCTCGGGTTCCTTGGCTATGTGAACTGGCTCAGTAACCAAGGGCCGGTTCTGTCGCGTTCCGAAGAACGCGATCCCCTGACCCAGATGCCGATCAGCATCACCATGAATCCGTTTCGCGATCGCACCATCGAGCGCGTTGCCAACGGCTTTATCGCGGAGATGCGCGACGGCAATTGCCGCCAACTGCTCGCGCAGTGGGAGAAGGACTACCGCAAGAAGCGAGCCGACTTCCTCTGCGCCTCCGAAGCCCAGCATCCCCTGATTGCGTGGAATCTGGTGGAATGGGAAGATGCGCCGCCGCTGGTGATTCTGCATTTCAAAGGCCAGCGCTACAGCAGCCCGGCGCAGGACTCAACCTACAAGGACCTTTTCTCAGTGACCGAAGAAAAAAAAGAAGATTCCGGCTGGACGGTTACGAAGTACGATTCCTTCTATTGAGACAATCCCGCTGGACCTCGCTCTAACCTACTGTTTCGCTGTTCTGCCGTGCGAAGGATCCGCCGAGGTCGCCGTGTCCAGATCGACAAAAAGCTGCCGCTCCGAGCCGCCCGGCGCATAGCAACTTCCATCCGCCGAATAACTGCGTCCACAGCCGGCGGCGACATCTTTCCGGTGAGGAGACTGCGCGAACTGCCAGACCTCCGCAAAAGGGACTCCACTGGCACTGGGCGCAGGCAGATGCCGCGGAACCGCGCATCCCGGCGACGGCGGACAAGCATCATTCGTAACCCAATAGGCAATTTCTCGCGCACCCGCATTCTGCCGAATATCTTCAGCGGTAATTACGCCCTGGCCGCGCTTCTCCTTCGCCGCAATGCCGGAACAATACACGCCCGCGCGAAATCCTGACTGGCTGATTCCATCCACCCAGGCGAAGAGGTAAGCCTTCTGCTCCGGCAACAACCGCCCACCTTCTTCCTGATCGAGAAAGATAATGGTGTGTGGCGGGAATCCCTCGTGCTGCGCGGCCTGCACCGCAGTTTGCGCGTCTTTCTTCCCCAACGCGGAGGCTCGTTCAGTGCTGCCGAGTTCTCGATACAAGCGCCCGTTGAACAGCACAACGAAGCCAAAGCCAGCCGCTTCCAACTTGCCCCGTTTTCCCGTCCAGTTATTCGCGTTACTTCCCGGAGGATTATTCAACCAATGACCAACGTAGGAGAATGTCGCCCGCAGATTTTTCAGATTCTCATCTCCCGGATATTCATTGCGGTCGAAACCGAGGTAAGAGACAGGACTTGCGCCAGTGAACTCGAGCGCTTCGAGGGTGTCGGCAAGCGGCTGCAGTTGGTCGATGGAGTTCGCTGTAAACGCAAAAACGAGCAGCTTTCCATTCAGGATGGTGCTGTAGACGCGCGCGTGCTTGAGCAGAGGCGGTTCGCTCTGCTCGAACTTCGAAAGAACGAAACTTTCTCCCGCTATCGACACCGGCTCCGGGCCGCCGACGGCCGAAGCGTGCGAGCCAGCGGCCCACAAATTGATTTTTGCTTGCGCTGCGGCATCGTCCAGGCCGGCAAACTTGGCGCGCGGGTAAGTCTCTACGGAAACCGCGTGCCATTTCGGCGCCGTATCGTCCGGTCCTGATCTCAGGCGCAGCAATACATCAAAGGCATTGCTCGTATGCAAGGCGGCGGCGCGGCTTCGCACGGACTCCCTGGCGTCAGAGGTCTCGTCTGTAAGACCTTTTGGAGGAGCGTAGCGGAACCCGAGTTCCGTATCCGAAAACACGCCGTCTTTAAACACGCCATCGGCGCCGTTCTGCGCCAGGATCGGAATGCTCAACGAAAACAACAGGGCAGCAACTCCAGCCAGTTTCATCATCGCCGCATATTTTAGCAATTCCAACTTTGTCTTTGATTTAGGGTTCCAAGCGTGCCGGGGGAAATCGGGCGGGGATTCTCTCCGGCATAATTTATCCGCCGATATGGACCATCGTCCGCGAGGCTGGCACGAATCCCGGCTCACCGATGTGGTGGCGCTCTTCTTTTTTCTCCACCACTTTCACGATGAACCCGGCAAGCTTCTCATCCGTCGCGCCGCGCCGCATCAACTCATGCAAATCATGATCCCAAACGGAGAATAAACACGTACGCAGCTTGCCGTCCGAGGTGATGCGTATGCGGCTGCAGTGTCCGCAGAACGGATGCGACACGGGCGCAATGATTCCAATTTCGCCCACGCCATCGGAGAAGCGGTAGCGCCGCGCAGTTTCGCTGCGCTCGTGCGCAATCTCTTTCAGCGGCAGATATTCCGACATACGGGAGACGATCTCATCAAGCCGAACCACAATTTCCGGCGTCCAAACGCGGTCTTCTTCAAGGGGCATGAATTCGATGAAGCGCACCACCACGCGTTCTTCCCGCGCGAACATGCCGAACGGAATAATCTGATCTTCATTGAAGCCGCGCAGCAGCACGCAATTGATTTTTACTGGATCGAGTCCCGCCTGCCGCGAAGCGCGCACTCCCGCCAGCACACGCTCGTATCCGTTGGGCACGCGCGTGATGCGTGCAAATCGGTCCGGATCCACCGCGTCCATGCTGACGGTCACGCGGTCAAGTCCCGCGTCCTTCAGCGGCTGCGCAATCTCGGCCAGCAGATGGCCGTTCGTAGTCAATGCAATTTCAGGCTTCTCGCCGTCCAGAGTGCGCAGCGTTGCCAGGTCACGAACAAACTCCACAAGGCCTTTACGCAGCAGCGGCTCTCCGCCAGTCAGGCGAATCTTGGTGATCCCCAGCCCAACCAGTATCCGCGCCATGCGCAAATAGTCGTCGAAGGGCAGTTCCGCATAAGCCGCGCCATTGGTTCCCGTCCGGCAGTAAACACACTTGTAGTTGCAGCGGTCGGTGATAGAGATCCGCAGGTCGTGGATGGAGCGGCCGAAATTGTCGGTAAGTGGCATTTAGCAGTTAGCAAGTCGCACTTAGCAGTTAGCCTCGACACAAGCACAGAGCCGGTTTGGCTAAATGCTAAGTGCAAAATGCTAAGTGCCGAAACAGGAAACAAGCAGGCAGGAGTGACCCGGCGAGCGTTTCCTTTCCAACGCGGGAGGCGCGGACGTTTCCATCCGGACCCTCGGATCGCATCCGCTCAACCGGCGCAATCCTCGCCCCCGCCGCCAGAAAACCACTCAGGCTGCGGGGGTCGGAAACTCGACCACCATTATAGATGCCGAACCCGCGCTCTGCGAATTAGTTGCTGGGGTAGAGCCGGGAGTCGTCCCCAGGCCTGTCGGTCCAGCCTGTTAAACCCAGCCTGTTAAACTCTCCCCATGAAAGCGCTCGTCATCACCCGCTTCGGCGGTCCTGAGGTTCTCGAACTGCAGCAGGTCCCCGACGCGCATCCCGCACCCGAACAGGTGCTGGTGAAGGTGGAAGCGGGCGGATTGAATTTCGCCGATCTGATGACCACACATGGGGGATACGCCGGCACCCCCAAGCCGCCGTTCACGGCGGGCCGAGAATTTGCGGGCGAGTTGATCGACAAATCCGAATCTGGCGGCGGCCGCGTCATGGGCTACACGCAGTGGGGCGCCTTCGCCGAGAAAACGGCGGCCCATCGCAACCTCGTCTGGCCCGTCCCGGAAAATTGGACCGCGGAACAGGCGGCCGCTTTCCCGGTAAATTTCTTCACCGCTTACTTCGCTTACTGGAAGGCCGGTTTGCTCGACAAACCTGGGGCCCGTGTTCTGATTCACGCTGTCGCCGGAGGAGTCGGCACCGCCGCTGTGCAAATTGGAAAGATTCTCGGCATCGAAATGTACGGAACTTCTTCCTCAGAAGAAAAACTCGCGAGAGTACGCGAACTCGGCCTGCAACACGGCATCAATTACAAGCAGCGCGATTATGTCGAAGCGATCAGAGATCTGACAAGCGGTGATCGCACGCGCGGCGAAGGTGTCGATGCGGTTTTCGAAATGCTCGGCGGCGAGCACGTGGCGAAAAGCGTCAAATGCGTCCGTGATTTCGGACGCGTGATCGTCTACGGCGCCGCCACCGGAGAAACTCCGCAGCTCGACACTCGCCTTCTCTATGCCAAAGGCGCCAGCGTCCACGGACTCTGGCTGACTTATCTGAGCGCGAACCGCCCGCTCATGGGAACTGCCTGGAAGCAACTCTCCGAATGGCTGGCAGCCGGCAAACTCCATCCTGTGATCGGGAAAGTCTTCCCGCTCGAGCAGGCGCGCGACGCCTACACATTACTGCGGGAGGGCAAGAATTATGGCAAGATTGTTTTGAAGGTCAGTTAGCGGCATCATCGGGCTTCGAACTCCAGACAAAACATCTGCACGTTGTTACTCCGCCAACCTGCACCGCTTTCTGCTAACACAGCACGCGACCGCCCGTCTAATAGGCATGTTGGTTAAGATGTTTGACGAGAGAATCGATGCACAGCCGCTCCCCGTTCGTTTTCGGACAGCGGTGTACGAAAGAGAACATAATGACGGTTCTCGTTAAGCATGGATCACGCTCTAAGGGCGCGATTTACGATATCTCCGCGCTGGCCCCTAAAGTGCAATTGATAAGAAATGTGATTCGCAAAAAGAAACTGGAACTTACTCAAACCGAGATTCGTATCCTGTAGCGAACCAACATGGCGTGGACCAAACACTTCGGTCCACTTAGAGATTTTGCAGGGTGACAGGACTGGCGCACGCATGGTTTGGCGGCCCTGGGCGCGCTGGGTCCGGTAAAAAGAACGAGTTTGAGGCCCGCGTCTTTTTGCGTCACCCTGACACGCGCATTGTAGGACTTTGCACGGAAAAGGCAAGCCCTCAATCGAGCGTCCTCGAACTATCACCAGCCGCCCCTAACGTCCCGGCCAGAGACCGGGTAGAAAGCTAAAGGAGCATATGAGACTGAATTGTGTAGCAAAGACTGTTGTGCTCGGGCTGGCCGTGCTGCTTGCATCGAGTGCTTTCGCAAGTAACAAGGGGTCGCTGCAGGTGGGTGAGCCGTTCGAAGTCAATGGCCAGCAACTGGCAGCGGGGGATTATCAACTGCGCTGGGACGGCACGGGACCGAACGTTGAAGTAACCTTCCTGCAAGGCAGCAAGGAAGTCGCGAAGACTACGGCGAAAGTCGTTGCCCTCGACAGAGCCTATAACACCAACTCCGCCGTCCTCGATCACAACAACGGCAAGGCGACGATTTCTGAACTGCGCTTCGGCGGCAAAAAGTTCGCCTTGGCCATCGGTGCAACCGACAAAGCCGAGATGAGTCCGGCGGGCAAGTGACTTACTAACTCCTGGAACGGAAAAGTGAGCAGGGGAGCACTCCGGTGCTCCCTTTTGTTTCCAGTGTTGGTAAGTTGTGTGAAAACAGGTTTGTCGGGTTATGTCGTCCGCGGTGAAGTCGTGGCCTTTTCCCCCCCCTCCTTCAAAAGCCGCACGATCGCGAGGATTGTGTTCCAGTTGCGCGTCGTGGCCGGCACCCCGAATAGCTTGTCGATCTGGCCAAGGTAGCTGATTGTCTTCATGTGCCGGCGGTACATTCCGAACACGAATTGCTTGTTCGAGGCGATAACTCGCACCAACCATTCCCCGTCGGGAGGGAGTGTAACTGGCAGAGTAGCGCCGAGGCCCCCGGCTTTCGACAGGATGCTCACGAATCGAACGACATCGGGGCGTGACGGCTCGGTTCCAAACGGATTCTCCGTCTGCAGGCGGATAAGATCGCGACCCTCGCAGAGCACGACTACCGCCTCGAACGGCAACTTCCGCAGCAGTTCAGCACGGAATTCTGCTCGCGACCCAGGTTTGCGAACGATAAACGTGCCTGCAGCGCCCACGTTGACGACATCATAGTCACGCAACTCTCTCGCCAGGATGCTTGGACGAAATGTCCTGTGGCCGCCAACGTTAACACCCCGCAGGAAAACAATCAGAGCCATACCTGTCACCGGGTCGCCGAGGTATAGATCAACTACTGACAGCTGGCAACTATTTTTCAGCGCTTATTTTCAGTACTTAGGCATCTTGGGATCAATCCGATCCGCCCAAGCCGTAATTCCGCCAGTCAGGTTAAACACTCTGGTAAAGCCGGCTTGTTTGAGGAATGCCACAGCTTTAGCGCTCCGTCCACCCATCTTGCAATGAGCCACAATCTCACGGCTAGAGTCGAGTTCGGCAACGCGCCTCGGCAGGTCGCCGAGCGGGATGAGATATCCGTTCAGGTTGCAGATCTGGTATTCGTGCGGTTCGCGCACATCGAGAATAAAAATCTCGTCTTTGTTGTCGAGCTTCTTCTTCAACTCTTCTACTGACATTTCGGACAAGTCGCCTCCAGTCGCGGTCGCGGATTCCACGCCGCGAATGCCGCAGAACTGCTCGTAGTCAATCAGTTTGGTGATCGTCCTGTTGGTACCGCAGACGGGACAATCGGGATTCTTGCGGAGCTTGAGTTCGCGGAACTTCATGCCCAGCGCGTCGACCAGCAGCAATCGTCCGGCAAGCGAATCGCCTTGCCCCAGAATCAGCTTGATGGTCTCGGTCGCCTGAATCACGCCGATCAATCCGGGCAGAATCCCCAGCACTCCGCCCTCGGCGCACGAAGGTACCAAGCCAGGCGGTGGCGGCTCGGGATAGAGGCAGCGATAACACGGTCCATCTTCGGTCGCGAACACACTGGCCTGCCCCTCAAAACGAAAAATCGACCCGTAAACATTGGGCTTGCCGGTGAGCACACAGGCGTCGTTGACCAGGTAGCGCGTGGGAAAGTTGTCGGTGCCGTCGGCAACGATGTCGAACTCGCGAAACAACTCGAGCGCGTTGGCGCTGGTCAGTTTTGTGTCGAACGTCCGCAAGTTCAGGAACGGGTTGATCGCCTTCAGTTTGTCGGCGGCGGAGTCGAGCTTTTTGCGGCCGACGTCGGCAGTGGTGTGAATGATCTGGCGCTGCAGGTTGGTATAGTCCACGACATCGAAGTCGACTATGCCAAGCGTGCCGACGCCGGCGGCCGTCAGATAGAGCGCGAGCGGCGAACCGAGTCCGCCCGCTCCTATGCACAGGACTTTTGCAGCCTTCAGCTTCTGCTGCCCTTCCATGCCTACCTCGGGCATGATGAGATGACGCGAGTAGCGCAGGATTTCGTCGTTGCTTAGAGCCGCTTCAGGCTGGGCTTGGGCGGGTTTGGCTTCGGGTTTGACATCGGAAAGTGTAGCCATAGAATCCTTTTCAACATCCAAGAGGCAAATCCACGAGGTCGAAGGCGAACTAGATTTGCACTACAGACAGCGGCGACAGCGCGCGGGACGGGGCATTCGGCGATATGGCAGTCCGCATCTCATTCTCTGAAGATCACTCTCTGAAGATCACTTTCTGCAAATCATGCTCGGTAAATTATGGCGCAACCGCCGGCAATCGACGGCACTATGGAAATGGTATCACCGTCTTTGACCACGGTTGCTTCTTTCTGGAGGTAACGCATGTCTTCATCGTTGACGTAGACGTTCACAAACGCGCGCAGTTTGCCGTCGTCGGTATAGAGGTGGCGCTTCAGGTCGGGATGCTGCGCGACGAGGCCAGCCAGGGCTTCGCCGACGGTTTTTGCGGGGACATTGACGGAGGGTTGTTTCCCCGAGTACTGGCGAAGCGGAGAAGGGATCTGTATCTGTGGCATGTAGATGGAGATGCTGTGGTACGGGCGGAAGATTCAAGTCAAGAATGGAGCGAAGTGCCGAGCATCACAGGTTGATTGGATCCGCCCTGGGTTGCGAGCCGCTGCCATCCCGCTGCTATATTGGTCGGAGGATTCTAGAGAAGTCCGAGGCCGCCTACTTATCCATTTATCATTTATCCAGTCTTGTATCCACTGTCGTATCTGCTGTTGATCGCTCCTGTAGCAATATTGGCGCTGGAGGAATCATGGCCCGCAAGACCGAGCAATCCCGCAGGCTGCAGAAACGCGCCGAGCAATTGATTCCGGGAGGCGTAAACTCGCCGGTGCGCGCGTTCCGCAGCGTGGGCTGCGATCCGCTGTACATCGTGCGCGGCCAGGGCGCGCATATTTGGGATGCGGACGGCAACGAGTATGTGGATTACATAGGCTCCTGGGGTCCGCTCATCCTCGGTCATGCCGCGCCTGTAGTCATCGAGGCCGTGATCGAGGCGGCGCGCAGTGGCACCAGCTTTGGAGCATCGACTCCCGCCGAAGCGGATCTCGCCGAACTGGTCATTTCCGCTTTCCCGCACATGCAAAAAGTTCGCTTCGTCAGTTCGGGCACGGAAGCGACCATGTCGGCGATTCGTTTAGCGCGCGCCTATACGAAGCGTAAATACATTGTAAAGTTTGAGGGCTGCTATCACGGGCACGCCGACGCACTATTGGTGAAAGCCGGATCTGGCGTAGCCACGCTGGGGATTCCGGGCTCGGCGGGCGTTCCCGAGGAATTCACCCAGTTCACGCTCGCGTTGCCTTACAACGACGTTGGCGCGATCGAGCAGGCTTTCGAAAAATTCAAGCAGCAGATTGCCTGCGTCATCGTGGAGCCGGTTGTTGGGAACATGGGATGCGTGCCTCCGGCGCGCGGATGTCTTGAGGCTCTGCGCGCCATTACCGCGCGCGATAAGGCGCTGCTGATTTTCGACGAGGTCATGACCGGATTCCGCCTGGCCTATGGCGG
>Ga0209274_10001216_pt1 | contig 13438 bp, 8 predicted proteins | sample HubBroMetageREF1_FD_188343 | JGI IMG/M metagenome (GOLD analysis project Ga0209274, IMG submission 188343) | Reference soil microbial communities from the Hubbard Brook experimental Forest, New Hampshire, USA - Hubbard Brook CCASE Soil... | ecosystem: Environmental > Terrestrial > Soil >...
ACCGGCCATTCTTTTCGAGAAATCGTACGCCAGCACTGGAACTTCAGCCCACCCGACTCGGCACGGGAAATAGAAGACTACGCTGTCGAACTCTCCGAAGTGATGGTACTTGAATTGATTATCGTGCCTGACAAGAGTGGCGGCGCAGCTCGGGCATCGCTTGCCAGTCTCCGCTTAGCTTAGTTCGAGCGCTGCCACTCCTGTCCTTGAAAATCGGATAAAAATATTGCGCATGCGAGTCGATGTCTTTGCAGACGGCACCGTTCTGCGGCGAGTGCAAAGCTAGACCATGCTCAATTTTCGCGTACGTTTGTCTTCTATTTCCGTAATTCGAGCTATCTTGCCAATCGGGGAAAAAAGCCGTTAGTACGACAAAAGGTGGAGTTTGCCGGAAAAATTGCTCAGTACGGCTTCGTGGCGCGGCGCGGCAGCAATGGTCGCCACCTGTCAAATGGCTGATTTCAAGTGGGATTTCCCATGCCGCATGGCAATCAACATGCACAACGAGCCTTTGAGATTGTTCTGGATAACATGAGCTTACTCAGACTGGAGGCTCACAATGCATCCTTAAGAGACGAGACCTCGAATCAAGCTAGTTTAAATCGAATCCACGAATCGCGACCAAAACGCCAGTGCGATGGCCTTAGGCCACTAAGGCCCGTCAAAGTGTGACACGTATGCCGCAAACCATAATCATTGTGTCAGTAATTGTTATCGGGCTCTTGCTCTTAGCTATCGGAGGATGCTATTTTGCGGAAAGTCGAAAGCGCAGACAAGTAGCGGACCGAACAGGGCCTGACGATAGGCAAATGTAGGCAGTCTGCTTCGCACGCATCCGCATCACCCGGGTCGAAAGGCGATGTTCCGCACTTGGTCGTCGCAGCCGCTAACGCCATCAGTGGGATTTCGGAATACCAGCGCCCAACGGGCCCGTCGTGGGGCAGCCGCGACCAGGACCGCATCGAGCTTCAGGGGTTGATTTACGCGCTCTCCTGGGCTTGGCCCGCGTCACGCAGCACGCCGAGAACGGGGTCTCTGACCTAGATGAGAATCGACGCCGAGCTGTGCTGCACCACGCGAATCTCTTCTGTTATGACGTCCTACTTTCACAGACCTCGTGTTCATTGCCCAGTGGAGGCAGTATTGCCAGACCTCCCGCAGAGAAACGAACACGACAAGTAGGAGCACTCCCAACACCAATAGAACGGCGACCGTGAGCAATCCTGCGAATATTTCCTGCACAACGTAGAACTTCGTTGCGAGCAAGAGCCCAACAATCCCTGAAACAAGCGAAGCTGCAACGACAAAGCGCATCGTCCGCGTTACTCCGCGTCCCAGTAAGCGTTGGATTTCCTGCCGAATGAGGCACGCTCCAGAGTTCTTCACAGGCTTGCCATACTTCGCCTAGTCGCCGGCAGAAGGTACTGTCAAAACTGACAGGATGCTGATGCGTCGCCTTATAGCTCGAATCATCGACCACGTAACGTTTCAGCTCACGAATCTGGTCTCATCCATGTGCGGAGCCAACGCGTTCAGTTGGAAGGTTTTTTGGGACGCGCAGGAGGCTTTCTGTGAACCTCGGGAAACATTCGTTTGAATGCTTCGCGCCTGGCGGTATCTGGGTCTTCCTGCGGCGAGTCCCGCGGTTGGGTCCGTTCGATTTTAGCCGAAGGTACGGAGTCGGGAGGTCGTACTTCCTCAGGAATCATCGCAACACCATACACGTCTACGAAGGCAGCAAACTTTGAAGACACTCTGCCAGTCTGCTCATCGCGTCCGCTTTAGCAATCACCGCGTCAACAGCAAGACCTTTGTGAGCGAATGCTCTGGCGACCGATTCGCTATACATGGTGAATAGAACTATCCGGACGTTTGGCATCATCTCTTTCAGGACAGACGCCGCAACGATGCCATTCGTCCGAGGCATCGCTACATCCAGGAGAATCAAATCGGGCTTGAGTTCCCAGGCCTTTTCGATGGTATGTTCGCCATCGATTGCCTCGCCGCAAACATCAAAATCTCGCTGGGTGAGATATGAATTGACGGACCGGCGAACGGTGTCGCTGTCATCCGCTACTAGAATCCGCTTTGGCAGCACGGCTAAGACATCGTAACAGCGCTCCTGGGAATGCAGCATACGGTGTTTACTGTAGCCGGAACGAGTATTCCGTGTACGACAAATCGCAATCTCGCTGGAAAAAATTACTTCATTTCCCGGCGCCCGCTATGAGTTTTGATGCAACGGTCCGGAACTCAACCGCCTGATTGTGCTGGGCTACCTTCTGCACTAGGCTGGTGGAACCGCAAATGCATATTCAGCTCAATAGCGCCGTCACGTCGAGATGTCGGTTTGGGAGGAAACCAGGATGCATTCCACATTCGATATCTTCAAAGTACGCCCAGGGGGGCGCTCTGCGGATGATAACGACAGTCGTAGGTTTAAGCGAAGCTAAGGTAGGGATGGCTCGCTGAGCCCTAACTTCTCCTGGAGAATATTTCGTTTACTCGGAGGAAAAGGGCGTCGTGGCAAGGCAACCCCAAGAATGGGAGGACATCATTTGACGGCATTCTCGGGTTCCCGCCTAAATCAGTAACGCTCTACGAGTAACAATCCGTCCGAATGAGAAATTCTGGAGGGGCGTCACGACTCGCATTTGCACCGTGAAATGTCCGCACTGCGGGAGCACAGCAACGAAGGCGAAGCCCGAGCAGCAATTTAAGTGTGAAGGTTGCGGCTGGAAATTGTGATTTCGGGCTGCTACGAAAGACTGGAATTCAACAGAGGCAGGATGCGACCGCCCTTCGATATTTTTACCGACTCTCCGGGTGCCCAACCAGTCTGGATCGAATCGGCTCAAGATCTTGAGGACGCAAGAGAACGTTTGAGAGAAGTGGCCCGCATCGCTCCGCGACGAGATTGCTTCATTTGTTCAGACGGTGGAGGCATCGTGGAAATCATTGTCCACGCAGATTTTCAGGCACTCAGACGGCACATTAACCTCGTGTAGTTTAGCCAAGCGATTCTTCGAGCCAGAAATGCCATTGTGATTCACTTCAAGACGGGCACTTATTCTCCGTCACCAGCAGGAAGGACTCTGAACCAGCGCTCGCCATTCTTCTACTGTGGGACGATTAAATCTCCGCCCGCACGCCCATAGCAATATTCCGCCTTCGACGCCTGTGCTCCTTTGCTGTGCGGATACGAGTTGAACGTCCTGCACAAACGGCGTAGCGCGGCTTCGTCGCTCCATAGAGAGTGAAGCCGCGCTTCGTGTTGGAAACTATCGCCTTCTGGCCGCTACGCTTTACGCCACGAATCGAGCCCAGCGCGAAGTATGGATTCGTTTCTTTGCAATTTAGCCCGGAGACTCCGGCTTACAGGCTCACCCGAAATTCCCCCTCATTTCTTGAGCGGCCTTTGGACTGCGTTCGAAGGCCGTCCGAAATGACTCGCCGGGTCGCTCACCCAACGGCTGGTGGCGATGGTCACAAAGGCTCTCGGAGCCCTCGGACTACTGGAAAGGGGCTGTGGCAGCGGGCGGTCGAATCTCGCGAGAGGGGAGCCGCAGGCGCGGCATTTGTTGCCAGGATTACTTCGCACGAATCAAAGAAGCGTAGACATGCCAGAAGTCGCCACCGTGGTTTGTAAATTCGACGCCAATTTCTCTTTTCCCCCACAGTTTTGATTCGACGTACACCACCCGACACTCACGCTCTTCTTCCGTTATCGCGTTAACCAGCAGCACGGTCTGGCCCCGCTGTACCTTCGCAGCCAACGCCAGCAATCCCCCGTGAACGCTCACCGCGTTTGTCTCGGTAACGTCGCGGAATGGCCGGTTTTTAGTGGTGCGCCCATAAACACGCACCGGAATGGACAAAGGCAATCGTCTACTCCGCCGTTGCCTCCCAAGTTTCTTCACTGTTTGGCTCCTTGGCCGACAACGGATTTGTCTGAACCAAGACTAGTTCCGGGCTTTGATTCCGCCAATAGTACTTGTGTCCAGACTGCACGGATTGCTAACTAAAGATGAAAGCGGAAAACTCGTTCGCACCGGTGCGGCCAATTCGTTTTCGTCCGGCTCTTGGAGGCGTTGCCGAAGTTCGGTTGCGAGCGTGGGGAGCAGCAGCAGGTCAACGAGGAGCGGTCGGATTTCGCTTTGTTGGTTCATGGAAACCGGCTGAATCCATAGATTCCGCCGTAGAAAGGTAGCGGAACTGTGCTTCCACCAGCACTGACAGAAAGCATGATTTTTTGGAACAGAGTTGGAACGCACGAAGCAAAGCGGCGGCCCGGAAGCGACGACACTGGCGCGACTTAGAATTTACCCCCGACTCCTTCGAACCAGAGGGTCGGGAGTTCGAATCTCTCAGGCCGCTCACCGCTTGCAGAATTCATTGTCGCCACAGTTTCTCTCTCGCGCCGATTTGAACCAGCACTTCTTGCTGCTTCCTGTTGGTGAGATTCCGCCATGCTAGAATGCGTTTTGTTATTCGAGATTTGGTCCAGCTCTGGAGCGCGTATCACCGACGGCGGCACTTGGGGGTGCGCATCACGGCGACGGAGAAGTTTATGAACAAAAATATTCTCTCGGCAGTGGCGATGCTGTGCGTTTTCCTGCCGTCCTATTTGGCCTCGGGGCGATCATCAGCTGCAACGACGACGCTCACGAGTAAGCTGGAAACGATTGAAATCGAGTCAAAGGTGCGAACGATCGTTTACTCCGCGCCGGAGCATTTCGAGGCGCCGAATTGGACGCGCGATGGCGCATTTTTCCTGTTCAACCAGGATGGCCGGATCTATCGCTTGCCCGTTGCCGGCGGAAAGCCGGAAGTGATTGACACGGGATTCGCTATCCGCTGCAACAACGATCACGGAATTTCGCCCGACTCAAAGTTCATCGCGATCAGTGATCAATCGCAGGGTGACCATAAATCGATCGTTTACACTGTTCCGTTTGGTGGCGGGGCGCCCCACCGTATCACGCAGAACTCTCCATCGTACTGGCACGGGTGGTCGCCGGACGGAAGCACGCTGGCGTTTGTTGGCGAACGAAATGGGGACTTCGACATTTATTCGATTCCAGCTGTGGGCGGCACGGAAACGCAGCTGACGACGGCCAAAGGCCTCGATGACGGGCCTGAATATTCACCCGACGGAAAATATATTTACTTCAATTCCGTGCGCAGCGGCATCATGCAGATTTGGCGTATGCGCACTGACGGAAGCGAGCAAGAGCAGATCACCCACGATGATTTTAACGATTGGTTCCCGCACATATCTCCGGACGGGAAATGGATGGTCATTCTCTCCTTCGATAAAAGCGTGACGGGTCATCCGCCCAATAAGGACGTTACGTTGCGGCTGATGTCCCGCGAGGATGGGAAGATCAGCGTTCTGGCGAAATTGTTCGGCGGCCAGGGGACGATTAATGTGCCGTCGTGGTCGCCGGACAGCAAACGACTGGCATTTGTGACCTACGAATTGAAGGATGCTCCATCGAACTACTAGCTTCCGCTGAGATTCTCGTTGCCGTCCCAGGATATTCGCTTGTTCTTGTGTCGCTCGAACTGGCGCACCTGAATCGGCGGACGGCACCTGTAGAGAAAAATCTCGACATCGCGATTACCGCGGCTGACAATGCAGTCGTTCGAGCGTGAACTCTGGGCGCAAGAAAGGGCAACGAATGAAGTCTCTAACACGCAGGACATTCATGCAGATCAGTGCGGGCTCCATGGCTGCTCGAGCCAGTTCCAAGATCAACCTGCTGGAGCCGGCAGCGCTTTGGGGTGCGGGCCGCGCGGTAGCGCCGAGCGATCGCGTCCGATTCGCATCCATCGGAACGGGCACGCGCGGATGCGAGCTTCTCGATGCGTCACTCGCGGTGCCTGGCGTGGAATGCGTTGCGGTGTGTGACCTTTACGATAGCCGGCACGAGGCGGCGCAAGAAGCGGTGAAGAAGCAGGTGCCGGCAACGCGAAATTACAAAGAGATTCTCGACCGCAAGGACGTGGATGCAGTGATCGTGGCCGTCCCCGACCATCAGCATCGCAGAGTGGTGGTGGATGCTTGCGCGGCTGGGAAGGACGTTTACTGCGAGAAGCCGATGTCGCACAACGTGGAGGACGGCTTCGCGATGGTGGATGCCGTGCGAAAAGGAAATCGCATCATGCAAGTCGGCAGCCAGCGCGTCAGCTCCATAGTGTACGAAAAGGCGCGCGAGCTGTATTCGTCGGGGGCGCTCGGAGAGGTTTTCCTGATCGAGGGGTCGTCAAACCGAAATTCGCCCAGCGGCGCTTGGGTGTATCCGATCCCGCCGGACGCGAGCGAGCAGACCATTGACTGGAATGCCTTCCTGGTGGGAGCGCCGCAGCGCCCGTTTGACGCGGCACGTTTTTTTCGTTGGCGCTGTTTCGCGGATTACGGCGAGGGCCTTGCGGGGGATCTGTTCGTGCATTTGCTTTCGGGGATCCACTTTATTGCGGGAATCAATGAAGTTCCGCAACGCGCGCAAACGACTGGCGGATTATTTCGTTGGAAGGATGGGCGCGACTTCCCCGACGTGATTGAAACGGTTTACGATTATCCGAACTTCCGCGTGTCGTTGTACTGCAATCTGAACAATAGTAATCAAGGCGGCGAACCGATCAAATTCCAAGGCACGAAGGGAACGATGGAAATTCTGAATCAGACGCTGACATTTACGCCGCAGGATATTACGCCCAAGCCGGAGACCTATTCGACCAAGGGTTGGCCGGCGCGACTTCGTAATGCGTATCTCGCGAAGTGGACGGTGGAAAATCCGCCACCCGCGCCGCTCGATTATCAGACGACGATACAGTCCGAGATTTTTACGGCGCCGGCCGGATACAGCGACGTTTCGGCGCACCAGGCGAATTTCTTCAATTCGGTACGGACGCGTAAAACCCCCGTTGAGAATGAAGTGTTTGGCAATCACACGGCGATTGGCTGCCATCTGGCAAACTACGCGTACTTCAAGAAAACGATTGCCACGTGGGATGGGGACGCGAAGGCAATTCACGGGTAAGCGCGGTTCGCGCGAGTTATTGAGATGACCATCACTTCGGAACAGGGGCGGTGACCATGCGAGGAATCTCCAGAAGGAATTTTCTGAAGACTGCATCGGCGTCGGTTGCTTTCGCCGCCGCGTGTGCCGATGCATCCTGGCTGATGGCGAATCCGTTGGGCTTGCCGCTCGGATTGCAGCTCTATTCCGTGAGGGATTTGTTGCCACAGGATTACGACGGAACGCTCCGCCAGCTTAGCGCGCTGGGTTACCGTGAGGTTGAAGCTGCGGGATTTTTTGGCCGTAGCGCGAGCGAGGTGAAGCAGGCTATGGAGCAAGCAGGGCTGCATTGCGTGAGCGCCCACTATTCGTATGCGGACCTGGCGCCGCACCTCGACGACGTCATCCAGTTCGGAAAAACGCTCGGGCTGGCGTACATCATCTGCGCGTCGCCGGGATTTCCGCATGGATCGCCTGCGAAATCCGTGGATAAAAAGGTCGCCAGAGAAGCTATGACGCTCGAGGACTGGCGATGGAACGCGGAGCAATTCAACCGGCTCGGAGAGCGCGTGAATGCGGCCGGAATCAAATTTGGATACCACAATCATACGGCGGAATTCCGCGCGGTGAACGGCGTGGTAATTTACGACGAGCTGCTGCGCCTGACAGATCCCGCAAAGGTAACGATGGAGATGGACTGCGGGTGGGTGATCGTTGGCGGTAAAAATCCGGTGGACTATTTGCGGCGCTATCCCACGCGCTTTTCCATGCTACATGTGAAGGACTTCAAGTTGAGCGGCGAGCCGGGTTCCGATGTGGATCCGCCGCCTTCCGCTGAGTTAGGCCGCGGAAACATTGACTACCGTCCAATTTTCGTGGCGGCAAAAAAGGCGAACATCAAGCATGCCTTTATCGAGCAAGAGCAGTACGACATGCCGCCGATGGAAGCGCTGATGATTGACGCAGAGTACATGAAAGCGTTGACGGTTTAGCGCGCAAGGACTTCCGGATTCCATTTCCCACCGAGCGCATCGCTGCGTTAGCGGAGCACGTGCTGGATCGCTAAATCCAGGACCACCAGCAGCACGGCAGAAGCGGGGATCACGAGCAGAGCTCTTTTGAGCCGCCTTGGATCGCCGCCCGCTATGAAACCTATGATGCGCGAACTGACGGCGAGACCAATCCAACCACAGGTAATCACAAATCCGATTGCGGTTCCCGTCATGCGGGGGAAATTATCACCAACGATGGCGAGCGTGGTGGGGAAAACTGGCGCCATGGAAAGCCCTGCGAGGAAGACCAGAATGGCAGCGGCGAAAGGATCGCTCAGCCGCAGCATCAGAAAAGTCGAAATAGCCATCACGACCGATGCGCAGAGTAAGACGGTGATCGCGGGAACGCGAATGAGGATGGGGGAGACACCCACACGGCCGATCAGCAGGCCGAGCGCGAATCCCAGGGAAAGAATGTTGAGCGCGCGCGATTCAGGAATGCCCTGCGCGATCAGATGACGGGGCAGCCAGTTCCAGATTCCGACCTCACAGCTGACGTAAAGAAAAAGGAATAATCCAAGCAGGAAAAGCAGGGGACGGCCGAGAACGGGAGCCGCATCCGCAAGCACGAACCCACCAGCTCGAGTGGGCTCTGGCATTTTGGTCGATGCTTCGATCGCGAGCGAAACGATGGTGAGGGCGGCGATGGTGTAGCAAAGGCGAACCCAGTTTCGCCCGAAAAGATTCGCCGCGATAAACGGGGTAGCCAGTCCGCCGAGCCCGAAAAACAGATTCACCATGTTGAGTGCGGTGGCTCGGTGCGCTTCGCCCACATCACTGACCAGTGCATTCGCGCCGGTCACGACGATTCCTCCACCTACGCCGAGCAGGAAGAGCAAAAATAGAATGCTGCGAAAACCGGACGAGCGCGGAAGCGCAAAGAGCGTGGTGGCGATCAATGCGAGCCCGATAATAAGTCCGAGCTTCTTTCCTTCGTTATCGAGCAGAGGGCCCACGCCGAGCGACGCGATGATCAGCCCCAGCGCCTGCGCGAAGGCGATGCTGCCGTTCTGGCGGGGCGACAGGTGAAAGCGATCCGACAGGTCGGGCAAGATCGTGCCCAACATGGCGGAAATCATCCCGTAAACGAAGATCGCAACAATCGCGGCGAAAATCAGCATGCGAGGGAGCTCATTTAATTTTTATAATTGTTTTCATCGAGTTTATTCTCCGCAGCGCGCTACAACCACCACGCCGCCGACGGGCGCTCACGGATTACGATCTCATTGAGGAAATTCGCAGCCTTGGTAAGCCCCTCTTCCGCGGAGAGCAGGCTATCTTCGTGTTCGATGGAGAGTACGGAATCGTAACCAAACATTCGCAGCGTGGAAATGAATTCCCTCCACCACTCCGCGCCGTGACCGTAGCCGCAGGTGCGAAAAATCCAACTCCGTGCGCGCTCGTCGCTGTAAGGTTTGGTGTCCAGCACCCCGGCGCGTTGCAGATTACCTGGGTAGAGCTGCGTATCTTTAGCGTGGACGTGGAAGATCGCCCCTTCCAACACGCGCACGGCGGCTATGGGGTCGATGCTCTGCCAGAACAGGTGGCTGGGATCGAAGTTGCAACCCACGACGGGCCCGGCGATCACGCGCAGCTTTAACATCGTCTCTGGACTGTAAACCACAAATCCCGGATGCATTTCGACGGCGAGCTTCACGCCGTGATCCTGGGCGAATTTTGCATGCTCGATCCAATAAGGAGCGACTACTTCGTTCCACTGCCAGTCGAGAACCTGCAGATATTCCGGCGGCCACGGACACGTCACCCAGTTGGGTGCCGTCGAGCGCGGCGATTCGCCCGGGCATCCCGAAAAATCAATCACCACGGGTATCCCGAGTTTTTCCGCAAGCAGGATCGTCTTGCGGCTCACCGCGCCGTCTTGCTCTGCCCGCGCCTTTTCAGGATGCAAGGCGTTCCCGTGACAGCTCAGGGCGCTGATCTGCGCCCCATGGTCGGTAAGCACCTTCTGAAAGGCCGCGAGGGCGCGGCTATCGTCAAGCATTGCCAGCTTACAGTGCGCATCACCCGGATAATTTCCGGTGCCAAGTTCGATTGTATTGATGCGCAGCGCAGCGAGTTTCTTGAGAACGTCAGGCAGCGAAAGCTCAGAGAGTAGAGGTGTGAAGACTCCAACACGCATAGTGCGATCATCTCCTGACGACGCGCAGCGGCTCACGCTTCTCTACTCGTGCGAAGATTCGAGTCTGGCCTCGTGCAGCCCGCAATCACCGAAGCGCAGACAACGAGAAATCTGTAAGAACTTTTCCTCTCTTGAAACTGCGCCTGCGGCGGCGTGCGATTGCCAACCCATTGCGGCGTAGCTACCAGATCTTGCAGAGCTGCTCTCGGACCATCGCGTCTCCCTTTTTGCAACCAAAGGCCTTGGCGAACGCTTCCATGTTCGAGAGCGGGCCATTTCCGCGAAAGCGCGCGAGCGGGTGAGGATCGGTATTGGTTTGCAGACGTGCTGCCTCCGCCCTCTGATTCGTTCCCCACACCTGGGCCCATCCCAGGAAGAAACGCTGCTCTGGCGTGAATCCGTCGATGTCTGTCGGGCGTTTGCCCTCGATGGATTTCTCGTATGCAGCGTAAGCGATGGCCACGCCTCCGAGGTCGCCAATGCTCTCGCCGAGCACAAGCTTGCCGTTCTGGTGCAGGCCGGGTTCCACCTCGTAGCCGTTGAATTGGTTCACCACGCAGTCGGCATGTTCGGTGAAGTTCTTACGATCGTCGGGCGTCCACCACTCGTGCAGGTTGCCTTTGCCGTCAAATTTTGAGCCCTGATCGTCAAAGCCGTGGCTGATTTCATGTCCGATGACCGCACCGATGCCGCCGTAATTCACGGCATCGTCGGCGTTGGGATTGTAGAAAGGAGGTTGCAGAATGCCAGCGGGGAAAACAATCTCGTTCATCGTGGAGCTGTAGTAGGCGTTCACAGTGGGAGGCGTCATTCCCCACTCGGTTCGGTCCACCGGCTTGCCGATTTTGGCGAGCTGGCGGGCATACTCGAATTCGATACTGCGACGCACGTTGGCATCATAAGAACCGCGGTCGATGGAGAGTTTCGAATAATCACGCCACTTATCAGTGTAGCCGATTTTAACGTTAAAGGCTTCGAGCTTGGCAAGGGCTTCTTTCTTGGTTTCCGGCCCCATCCAGGAGAGTGTTGGGATGTCGTCGCGCAGCGCGGCAATCAGGTTGTTGACCATTTCTTTGGCACGGGCTTTGGCGGCAGGCGGAAAATACTTATCGACGTAAACTTGTCCGAGGACTTCGCCGAGGTTCTGATCGGTGGACTGCGCGCAACGCTTCCAGCGCGGGAGTATCTCCTTGGTTCCGGATAGCTTTCTGTCGTAGAAATCGAAATTCTCCTGGACAAATCGGTCGGGGAGGTCCGGAGCATTGTTGTGGATCACATGCCAGCGCAGATAAATCTTCCACTCAGGCAGTGAAACGCTCGCGAGCTCCTGGTTCATCTCCTTGAAGAATTCGGGTTGGCGCACATTGACTTGTTCGATGGGAGGAGCGCCGACGGTGTGCAGGTAGTTTTCCCAGGACCAGTCTGGGGTGAGGGTTTTCATTTCCGTGAGCGGCATCAGGTTGTAATTTTTTTCGGGGTCGCGCAGTTCGACGCGCGTGCGAGACGCCTTTGCCAGCGCTGTCTCGATGGCTACTACGGTCTTGGCTTCGGCGGGTGCTTGATCCGGTGCATCGCCGGCAAGTTCGAGCATTTTCGCGACGTGCCGTTCGTAGTCGGCGCGCAATTGCTTGGATTTATCATCGTCGCGGAAATAGTAATCGCGGTCGGGCATACCGAGTCCGCCCTGGCTGGCCGTGGCAATGACGCGCGTGCTGTCCTTGATGTCCTGCGCGGAGCTGAAGCGGAAGAGCACGTTGGCTCCTTCCCTCTGGAGCCGAACGATCGCCGCTTCCAGCGATTTTCGGTCATTTATTGCGTCGATTGCAGCGAGTCGACTGGCAATGGGTTTCAGGCCGGCAGCCTCGATCGCGCTGGAGTCCATGCAGCTGGCATAGAAGTCCCCGATCTTCTGTTCATTAGAGCCGGGCGCAGCGTTGGACTTGGCTGCGGCGTCGAGGATCGTGCGCATGGCGGTGAGATTATTGTCCCGAAGCTGCGTAAAGGTGCCCCAGGTGGGATATTCCGCCGGGATGGGATTGTCTTTCATCCATCCACCCATTGCGAATTGATAGAAATTGTCGCAGGGCTTGCAAGTGGTGTCGAGATTACCCACCGAGAAACCCCAGGAAGAATCCGCGGCGTTTCTGGCTTGCAGATGGCTGGAGAAGATCAACAGCGCAGCCAGGCAAGACAATGCCGCAATACCAAGTCCCAACGGAAAGCGGTTCGATCGCATAGGGAAATTCCTCTTTGTCCTGGAAGTCGGCTGCCAATGCAGCGCGACCCCATCCGAGTCTTTAAATCAGGGAACCGGAGAGACTCTACAGCGCAGCCGCCGCGTGTGACAAGAGGGTTGAGCTGCGTCCGAGTTCCTGCGTCGAATTCTTGGAGCGTCGGCTTCTTCACTACAACGAGAGCGCGTACAGCTTTCCGGAATTCGTCGTCCGGTAATTTTCGATGACACCGCATCGGCGCATCGAACAGGTTTCGATTGCGATTTTCTGAAGGAGTTACCTGCCGCGGTAGAACTGTCCTTAAGGTCAATTGTATTGCGCAGGCGCTGCGCTACGCTATTGGTGGCGGGACGAAATGTCCTGCTAGCACCCTCATGCGATTGAAACTTATCGGCGGAACGATCGTCACAGTGCTCCTCGCACTGGCTTGCATTTTCTCGCTTCCGACGATTCGCGGAGCGACGGAAAATCCCGCAGACGACGCGGTGCTGTCCGATGCCGTATGCCCGATCGTCTATCCGGTGGATCAATCTCCTTCGGACCGGGGCTATCACTACCTTTTCTACGGAAACGGTTTCTTCATCAACGAGCAGGGGTATCTCATCACGGCAGCGCACGTCCTGAGCCAGCTTCGCGGAGGCCAAACGTATGTACTGCTGCGTGATCCGTCGGGACGGTCGCGGTTTGTTCGGGCCGAGTTGGTGATCGTGGATCGTTCTCACGATGTGGCAATTCTGCGAGCAACGCCGAATCCGTTCGAAGGTCCACACGCGGTTCAATATCTGCCGCTGACATCCGACTGGGTCGTGGAAAGTGAAAGCATCGTTGTTCCATCCACACGTCCACCCAAGCCGCTGGACGCCTACACTCTGGACGGATCGGTGGATGATCGCTCAGCGGGAGAGGTGTTCGATTTCAAATTTTCTCAACTGGAGAAAGGGCGGAGTGACACGGAATTGTTTCTCTTCAACCATCATGTCCGGCTGG
>Ga0209274_10001217_pt1 | contig 13433 bp, 12 predicted proteins | sample HubBroMetageREF1_FD_188343 | JGI IMG/M metagenome (GOLD analysis project Ga0209274, IMG submission 188343) | Reference soil microbial communities from the Hubbard Brook experimental Forest, New Hampshire, USA - Hubbard Brook CCASE Soil... | ecosystem: Environmental > Terrestrial > Soil >...
AAGTGGCCCAATCGCGGCTGGCGGGATCGGTTCTCAGCGAACTCGGCGCGGCCATCGAGGCCAGAGCGGTGCGTATATGTCTCTGAAGAATTTCGGAGAATATTCTGCCCTTCGCTTGTACTACACCCTTAAGCACCATATGATTTTTGGCAGCGGCCATGCGGCCCGCGGACGGTGCATTGTCATCATCCGCGCAATCGCCAGTAACCCTATTTAAGGAGAGAAGATGCGGAAACGGATTTCAAACGGTTTGGGATGTGCGGGATTCATAGCAGCCCTGGTTGCCATGCAACCGGCCCAAGCCCAGACCTTCAGTACCATCTACACGTTCACCGGCGGCGCCGACGGGGCCACTCCATTCGCAAACCTGCTCTTGAACGGCGGCGTTCTTTACGGCACCACCAGCGGAGGCGGCGCGCACAACGCCGGCGCCGTTTTTCAGGTGATTACCACGACCCCCTATACGGAGACCGTGCTGCACTCATTTGCCGGCGGACGGGCCGACGGCGCCGCGCCCTTGGGCGGTTTGATCCGGGACTCGACCGGCGACCTCTACGGCACCACTTATGGCGGCGGCGCTCATTTCCTCGGCACGGTGTTCGAGCTTCCCGTTGCGGGCGGGATCACGTTACTGCACAGCTTCAAGGGCCCTCCTTCGGAGGGCATCGGCCCGGCGGGAACCTTGGTAATGGACCACGCCGGCAACATTTACGGCACAACTTATGCCGGTGGCGACAGCACGGGTTTCGGAACTGTATTCGAGATTACCGCCGGTGGCACATATACCACGGGCCAAAGCTTTTCGCCCGACGGTGCGCTGCCGCGGGCCGGTCTGGTCCTGGTTAACGGCAGTCTGTACGGTACCACCTACGGAGGCGGCGCGCACCAATACGGCGGGACGGTTTTCGAAGTGGCCGTCACCACGGCGCTGTACACCTTCACGGGAGGGTCGGACGGGTCGAATCCACTGGACAGTTTGATCTCGGACGGCCAGGGCAACCTGTACGGCACAACCGCGGAGGGCGGCAACGGCAGCTTTGGCAGCGGCCTAGGTGTGATCTTCGAGCTGAGCCTCACCACCGGCCAGGAGTCCGTCCTGCATACGTTCACGGGACCGGACGGCTCGGCGCCGACGGGATCCCTGGTCCGCGATTCCGAGGGCAATTTGTACGGAACGACTTCGCTCGGCGGCGCCAACGGATTTGGCACGGTGTTCGAGCTGGATACTCTCGGCAACTTGACCACGTTGTATAGCTTCACGGGCGGGGCGGACGGAGCCAGTCCGTTCGCCGGTCTGGTGCTGGACGGCTCGGGGAACCTTTGGGGCGTGACTACAGCCGGCGGTTCCGCCGCTGCTCCGGGAGGCTACGGCACGGTCTTTGAAGTTAACCCCACCGGATGCGGCCCCTGCGTCAAGTAATAGGATCTCGGTTTCAGCGCCGATTCTCCAATTCTGCCGCCCTCCGGTTGTCTTCCGCGGCGCCTGTTTCGTCGCCCAAGTGCCGCCGCGCAATCGCACGGTTCCGGTAGGCGTTCGCATAATCCGGTTGCAAACGAATGGCGTCGGAGAAATCTACTGCCGCGTTGGCGAAACTCCGTAACCGCAGGTATACGTAACCGCGGGCGTTATACAACGTGGCCCGCCGCGGATCGAGTTCGATGGCCCGGTTCAGCGACCGCAAAGCCTCGCAGAAATCGTTCCGGCCTGTCTGCTCCCTTCCCAGTTTGTAGTAATCGCCCGCGTCCGATGGGACAGACGCACCGGCCGGTGGCGGCGTGGTCTTGCGCAGCGCCGCTTTGGGAGCAGTCGCCTCGGTCGCGGGCGGAGCATCCGGCGTACAGACCGCGCCAAGCCACCTGAGAGTGGCTATCGAACTCATTTTCATCGTGTGCGTTCCATCCGTCGCGGACCATTGCGAAGAGACCTTCGCATTCTCCAAATCCAGCGCTTCGATCAGGACCGTCCCGCCTCCCTGGGCCGCGCCCTCGCCGCAGTCCACGCGAATCTCCTGCCTTATGCGAGTTGCGCTGGCTACCGTCTGCCGACAGCCCTGGCCCCCGCCGCCAAACGCGAGCATCAACGGCTGCTGTAGCTCTTTCTCGTCCAGGCAGCTATTCTTGACTGTGGTCCGCGGCCCCTTGGCGGCCTTCTGCTTGGCCTTCGCCTCTATCCTGGCCCGCTCTTCGGGCGTTAGCTTCGCCGCGACATCGGGTGGCATGGGCGGCTGGCCGTTGGCCCGGACGGTCAACCGGATCTCCCAGAGTCCGGGCTTGATGGCGAGCGGCTGTATCGCATCGGCTGCCCATGCGGGCGCGGCTGCGAGCGTGGCGCCCCAGCAGGCTATCCCCAGCAGACACTCTCCGATCGCGTCGGCCTTCTTACGCACTTTGCCCTTTAGGATACATCACCCGTGGACCTGCTAAAATCGTAGAAATGGCAAAACAAAAGCAACCCAAAGACCCCATGCCGTCTCCTCGTGTCTGGGCGGGACCGGTCGTGCTGGGCTGGCTGGTTCCGGGCGGAGGTCATTTTCTTCTCAAACGTAATGGCCGGGCCGTGTTGTTATTGGTCTCCATCACGCTGATGTATCTTTGCGGGCTGATGATGCACGGCGCCATGTTCCAGCCGCAAACCGGCGACCTGCTGACCACCCTGATCAACACGGGCGGTTTCATCGGCGACTTGGCGTCCGGGGCACTGTACGTTCTGACGGTCTGCCTGGGCTACAATCAGCCCGACGTGGCTGGAGCCGTTCACGACTACGGCACAAAATTCCTGGTCACTGCGGGCTTGCTGAACATTCTGGCCATGGTGGATGCCTTCGAAATCGCCGCTGGAAGGAAAAACTAATGCCCAAAATGACTCTCTCCCACTTCGAAGCGTCGCTGCTGTTTGCCCTCTTCACCTCCATCGTCATGGGTGTGGTCACCAAACGCGACGACCGCGAACGGCTGCGCTACGGCGTATACGTGTTCGGCTGCTTCATGGCCGCCCTCGTCGGCCTCGGCTGGCTGATGCACTTCGGCCACGGATAATGCCACTCAGTTTTCTCGCTACCGAACACCTGCAAAAATTGTAGGGCGGACCCCCTGGTCCGCGGCCGACGCCCTCGTCGGCCTGTCGCGTCTAGAGGGGCTGATTCCACAAACGAAGAGCGGGTCCGGGGGGACCCGCGCGGACCAGGGGGTCCGCCCCACAATTTTGCAGAGTTCCGATTTTGGCAAACTAATTCTACCCGCAGCAAGCTTTGTTCGCTTAAGGGTATATCATTTTGCCTAGCGCGCATCAAACGAGGCGCAGCGAGTCCGGCAATTATCGGATAGGCATCCCGACGCAAGCGCTCGAATCTCGTCCTTCGGCATTTGCCAATTGGCGCCGCTGATCACAGCCTGGGTCAGTTCGGCTTCGAACTTTGCTTCGGGCGGCGGGATCTCGCGACCCTTCCAGCGGGTCCGCCACTCGTCGAGGCGGGATCGAAGAATCGCCTGGTCCTCTCGTGGGCCGTTTTGAGACATCTGAAACGCGGCCTGTGCCGCCACTTCGGGAGGACTGCTGGTCAGGCGTTCCCTCCAGAAGGAATCGATGGCGGGAATATAGCCCACTTTTCCCAGCGCGTAGGTCATGTCCCAATCGAGTGTGGACGCGGTGGCCGGCAAAGCGGCTTCGAGTAGCGGCAGCGCCCGCTCGGAATTCCAGCGGACCAGATAAGCCAGCATATAGCCCTGCGCTCGTTTATTCCAACTCGCTCCGCTCTGCTTGTAAAGCGCAAACAAAAGGTCATAAGGGGCCGCACTGGCGAAGCGCGCAATAAGCGCGGCCGCCCATTCGATGGGCAGCGCCTTCTTTTCATCGATCGCCGATGCGAGCTTATCTTGCAAGCAGTCATCCGTCTCCGGCAGCGTTGCGAAGGGGATTTCACGAAGGATTTGAGTCATTGAGGGGTTGTCGCCGCACGCTTCCCTTACGACTTCGGCCCGGCTGTCCTGCGGAGCGATCCTCACCAGTTGCTTGAGCGCCGCTGTCCGCTCTCCGCTGAGGGTGGGATTCATCTGGCTGGCGAGAATTTGCTTCAGCGCAGGAACCAGGCGCGGATCCCGAAGATAAGTTCCGTATGAATTCAGCATCCAATCCACGTTGTATTCGTTCACATCGGCGAAGTGCGTGACGACCACCTCGCGCGCCGCGGCGAATTCCGGCCCCGACACTTCTTTGCGTTGCGCGAGCCGTAGGAAGACTGCTTGGGCCGCCGTTATCAAAGAGTTTCCTGTCCTTTGTGGCAGCGACGCCGCAATCTGTTTCAGATAGCCCGATTCCACATCCCGCTCGCGCAGCGACCCCGGGGTCCGACTGGGACCGGCGTCCAGCCGCGCCCGGAGCGCCATCGCCGTTTCCAGCAGTCCCCCTGCCGGCCAAAGATCTTGGGTGGGATCTCTTAATGCCTTTTCGAGTCGCTCCACGACGATCGCCCGGTTGCGCGCGATCCACAGCCCCTTCGTCACATCCACGGCGAAGGGATAAAAGGTTTTCTCATGCAGAAACAGCGACAACTTGACGCGCGTAGAAGGGTCGCCTATCAGCCAGTCGAGTTCGCCCGCGTAAGTGCGCGCGACATCGAGGTTGCGCGCATGGCGAATCTTGGCTTCCAGTTCGGCCGCGCGGCTGGCCTCCTCTTCCTCGGTCATGGGATGAATGTCGAAGGCCACCGTGTTGGTAGTCAGGGGGCCAAGCCCCTGAACCCTGCTGGTCACCGCGTAAACCGAGTAATGCCCCGCTGTATCGAACCGGTAGACGGCGTTAAGCGGCAGTTCTATAATCTGCGATTTGCCGGGCTCGATGGTGGCCATCATGGCGTAATCGGGCGAATACGGGTGGCCATCGTTCTGGTCCGCCAGCCACCGGAACACGCCATTCATCGGTGACACGAACAGTGCGTCGATTGGCGATGCCGGGTCGGTAGTTGTCCCGTTCAGCGATGTCGTGGCGCTCGCGCTGAACGTCAGGCGCAACAGAATCGGCTCACCGATTTTGTAAACGGTCTTCCCGCCCGCCAAGGAAAGCTCTACTTTGACATTCGACTGCACGTGTGCTGGCGCTTGCGCCAGGCAGGCTGTCGAGAGGATTATACCAGTGAAGAACAACACGGAATGGCGCACGGCGCGGCTCCTGACGATGTAAATTAAGATCTAACACATGAAAATCCTCGTACTCAATGGCGGGTCCAGCAGTTTCAAGAGCAGCGTGTTCGACGTCACCGGCCATGAAGGCTCCGCCGCGCCCAACCCGCTATGGGAAGCGAAAGTAGACTGGGAACGCCACCCGGGCACGGCCGAGATTCAAATCAAATCGGCTGGCGTGGTGTCGACGCACAGTATCCCGGTGAAGGCGCCGCTCGACTCCCTCGATCCGCTCATGGAAATGCTGCCTCAGCGCAACGAGATCCACGTTGCGGGACACCGCGTAGTCCACGGCGGGCGCGCCTTTCGCGAAAGCACGCGCATCACGCCCGAGGTGCGCGCGGGCATCGCGCAGATGGCCAGCTTTGCGCCCGAACACAATCGCCTTGAACTCGAAGCCATCGAGTGCATGGAACGCATCCTCGGCCCGGACGCCGTGCAGGTGGCCGTCTTCGACACCGCTTTCCACGCCAGCCTGCCGCCGCCGGCATACGTCTATCCCGGACCCTACGAGTGGCTCGACCAAGGCATCCGCCGCTACGGATTCCACGGCATCAGCCACCAGTACACGTCGCGGCGGGCGGCCGCCGTCATGGGCAAAGATCTGGCGTCCCTGCGCATGATCACTTGCCATCTGGGCAACGGTTGCTCGCTGGCAGCCATCCGCGATGGCGTGAGCATCGATACCACCATGGGTTTCACGCCGCTCGAAGGCCTGATGATGGGCACGCGCTCGGGCACTATCGACCCCGGCATCGTCATTCATCTGGTGCGCCATCTCGGGCTGAGCGCCGAAGAATTGGATCGCGTGCTGAACAAGGAATCCGGACTGCGCGGCGTCTCCGGCGTCTCGGGCGATATGCGCGCAGTTCTGGCCGGCGTCGATAGTGGCAATTCGCGCGCGCAACTGGCTTTCGATGTGTACGTGCACCGCTTGCAGTCCGAGATCGGCGCAATGATCGCTAGCCTGGGCGGCCTGGACGCGCTGGTCTTCACCGCCGGAGTTGGCGAGAATTCCCCGCAATTGCGCGCTAAGGCGGTCGAAGCGTTTGCGTTTCTAGGCGTCAAACTCGATGCCGCGAAGAACGCGCAATCCCCGCCGGATGCGGATATCTCTACGGCAGACTCGGCCGTCCGCGTGCTCGTCGTGCATACGCAGGAGGAGTGGGAAATCGCGCGCGATGCCTTCCGGGTGGCTGGTGGGGCGAGCATTCAGCCTGCCGGCAAGGACTCACGGGATATACTGGGATGAAATCATGCCTACCCCGCGCGCCGTTTATCCCTGCCGTCTTGGCGCGAATTTCGGCCTCTTGTTCGGAGCCGCGGCGTCGACCTTGCTGGGCCAGGGATCCAGTAAACCTTACGAAGCTCTGAAGGATGCCCTCCGGCTGAGCGACTACCAGGTGATGCAACTCCAACAAAGGAGTCTGGTCGCCGCTGCGGTCAATCCCCCGCCGACAGGATCTGCAGCACGGCGCACAACTGACAGTATGAGCACAACCGGCTGGATAGACCTGCAGATGCAGAATGCTAATTCCCTTCGGAACCAGGTACTGGACGATTCGCAGCAAAGCAAGCTCAAGGAGATCGAGAAGGTCTTGGATCGTTGGGATGCGGCATCTCTGGCGATTACGCTCGGGCTAATTGCCCCGCAGCGGTGGCCAGGAATATCATTATGTTATTACCCGATCCGCTCCTATGCATCGGAACTTAGTCTCAGCGACTCTCAAATATTGCAATTAGAACGGCTGCAGCAGGCTGCCCGGGATCCCCTGTACGCCCAGATAGCGGAGAAGGAGACGCACCGGGTGGCGTTGTTGAACTCCGGTAGCAGCGCGGATTCCGCTGCGGTCGTCCACCTGATCTCTGAAATTTCGGAATTGGGGCATCAGGCCACCGAGACCAGACCGCGCCGCGACCTGGCCCTGGCGACGCTGGATGACACACAAAAGGCCAAAGTTGCGGCGTTCGAGACCGCATTGCAACTCGCGAGCGAAGCGATAGAGCTCGGGTTGATACCTGTTCAGCCGAAGGGCGAAGTGCTGTGCCACTGAAACGGGCACGCCTGCGCGGTTCGCGGGTCTGTCTATACTCGTACCCGGAATCGCGATGACCATCACAACTCGCGCCCTCGCGCTGTTTGCCTTCGCCCTATCGGCAGCGCTGGCGCAGCCCATCCGCCTGCACCCGAAGAATCAACACTATTTCCTTTATCGCGGAAAAGCCGTCGCGCTCATCGCCAGCGGCGAGCACTATGGCGCGGTGATAAACGCGGACTTCGACTACCACCGCTATCTCGCGACGCTGGCCGCGGAAGGAATGAATTACACCCGGCTGTTCGGCGGCAGCTATCGCGAGGTGCCCGCGAAGTCGTTCGGGATACAGCGAAACACGCTGGCCCCCGAAGCGGGACGATTTGTCGCGCCGTGGGCGCGAAGCGAGACGCCCGGCTATGAAGGCGGCGGGAATAAGTTCGACCTGGACCGCTGGAATCCGGAATTCTTCGTGCGCTTCCGCGATTTCCTGTCCGAAGCGGCAAGGCTCGGAATCGTGGTGGAGGTGACGCTGTTCTCATCGCACTACCAGGAGATGCAGTGGAAAATCAGCGTACTTAACCCGGCGAACAACGTGAACGGCACGGATGCTATCGATTGGAAGAAGCTTCACACGTTGCAGAACGGCAACATTTTGGCGCGCCAAGAGCGCTACACGCGCAAGCTGGTACGCGAAGCGAACGCCTTCGACAACGTAATTTTCGAGATCCAAAATGAGCCGTGGTCGGACCGCCCCGTGCTCGCCGGCGTGGTGAATCCCTATCTTCAATTGCCGGCGCGCGACACCTATCCAAATTCGGCCGATGTAGCGGATGAGCCTTCCATCGCATGGCAGGCGCGGATTGCCCAATGGATAGCGAACGAGGAGAGCGCGCTGCCAAACCACCACCTGATCGCGCAGAACTACTGCAATTTCCGGCTTCCCGTCCGGCAACTTGTGGACGGCGTGAGCGTCGTGAACTTTCATTACGCCTACCCCGAGGCGGTCCTGTTGAACTACGGCCTCGGCAAGGCCATCTCATACGACGAAACAGGTTTCCTCGGGCACGACGACGCGCTCTATCGGCGGCAAGCATGGAACTTCATGCTGTCCGGCGGGAGCGCCTTCGACAGTCTCGATTATTCGTTCAGCGCCGGACGCGAGGATGGCACCGATACCCAGCCGAATGGCCCTGGAGGAGGCAGCCCGGCGTTGCGGCGGCAGTTGCGGATTCTGAGCGAGTTCCTGCAAAGACTACCGCTGGTGGATCTGGCGCCGGACACTCGCACCGTAAAGCACGCGGCGGGAGTCTACGCGCGAGTCCTATCCAGTCCAGGACGCGAGTATGGAATGTATTTCGACGGCAGCGGCCCCAGCGAAGTGACGCTCGAACTGCCCGCAGGCGAGTACTCGGGCGAGTGGATCGGCGTCGAAACCGGCGCCACCGAGCTGGCGGAGAGCTTCCATCACGCAGGCGGGGAGCGAGTTCTGCACTCGCCCGAATTCCAGGACGGCATTGCCCTGCGGCTGAAGCGGACCGCGCCTTAAAATGTGCTTTACCGGCCGAGGCCCACGCCATCAGTCTACATCAGCGCAGTCGGACGCCGGGCCCATGGCTTGCCTTTTTCAGCCGACACGGCTTCCATGTCCTTCACATACGCGGTGGCCTGCGTCAGGAGATGGTGCAAGTCGTTGCCGACGCTGATGAACGTGAAGCCCTTCTCCAAAAACTCGCCGACACGGCTGGTGCCGAACAGAAACAGTCCCAGGATGACGTTATTTTTGCGCGCCTGCTCCACCAGCGTCGCGGTGGCGGCGTTCAGCTCGGGCGACGTGTACATGTGCGGGAATTCGTACGTTTCATACAGTCCCATCGACATGCATAGGTCATTCTGACCGAGAAAAAGGATGTCCACGCCGGGCACTGCAGCGATCTCCGCCATGTGATGAATGCAGGACGCCGTCTCGACTTGCAGCGCCACGATGATGTTATTATTCGCATTTCCCACGTAGCCCAGAAGCCCGGCTTTGTTCGTGCTGCGCTGCGGAAAGTAGACCGAGCGCGTCCCAACGGTCGGATAACGCGCGCAACTGACGGCCTGCAGCGCCTCGTCGGCAGTGTTGATGTAAGGAATGAGCACGCCGTCCGCGCCCAGGTCGAGCGCCTGCTGAATGCCTCCCCGGTCGTGGTAACCGGCTACGCGCACCATCGACTTCGCCCCGCCGCTGGCGATGGCGCACAACATGGCGGACAGCTTCTCGTGATCCATAGGCCCATGCTGGGTGTCCACCAGCAGCCAATCGTATCCACTATGCGCCAACTGCTCCGCCACCGTGGGGCTATGGCCATTCAGGAACAGCCCCATCTTGGGGGCGCCCTCGCGCAATTGTTTCTTAAACTCGGCTCCGGTTAGAGCGTTCGACATGATAAAAGGGATTCCTCTCGGTGCTTCTGAAGCGACAAGTGCAATATAACCAAACCGGTGGGTGTCCGTCAACGTTATGATCGATAATGATGCATCGCCGTGCGTTCTTGCAGATGGCCGCCGCAGCGCCCGCCGCTATGGCCGCCCCCGGCCGTGAAATCCCCGGGTATCGCGTCGTCTCGCATTATCAGCCCGTCGCGCGGTCCGGGATGCCCGGGCCATATCCCGGACAGGTGGCTTCCGTGCACGCCGAGAAATGCATCGAAGCCGCCACCGAAAAGCCGGACCCCGCCGTGGTGCGCGAGATGATGGCTCGCGGCATGCTCGCATTGACCGGCGACGCCGACGTCCGCGACGCCTGGGCGCGCTTCATTACGCCTTCCGACGTGGTTGGCATCAAGGTCAACTGCTCCGGCGCGCCTGGCATCATGTCGTCGCCCGCGGTGGTCGCCGAGATTGTGCGGAACCTGATGGCGGTGGGCGTCAAGCCCGACGCCATCTGGATCTACGAGCGTTTCGAGGACCAGGTAGAGACCGTCCACTATGACCGCTACGTGCCGCAGGGCGTGCACATCTGGACCGCGGAAACCAGGCGTGGCTCCGCCGAGTCGTACGACCCCGCCACGTATGTCGAAACCGCGTTCTTCGATGAGGACGACACACGCTCCAACATGATCCGCCTGGTGGGCAACCGCTTCACGAAAATCGTGAACGTGCCGAATATGAAGGACCACGGCGCAGCCGGCGTCACCGGCTGTTTGAAGAACATCGCCTACGGCAACTTCTCCAACGTGGCGCGCTCGCACTCGGGCTCCGTCACCAATACGTATTCTTTCATCGGCACGCTGGCCGCGGTCGAGCCACTGCGCTCGCGGACCGTCTTGCAGGTAATGGACGGCCTCCGCGGCGTGTGGCATGGCGGACCCTTCTCGCCCAACCGCAAGTTCCGCTTCTATCCGAAGCGCATGCTGTTCGGCACCGACCCGGTGGCCATCGACCGGCTCTTGCTCGACATCATCGACGGCCAGCGCAAGGCTGAGCATGCCGTCTCCGTATGGGACCGTTCTCCGAAATATCTGGGCCGGGATGACGATCACCGAAACAATCCAAACGTGAACCCGTTCATTCGGGAGCCGGGGCACATAGAGTACGCCGCGGGGCTGGGGTTGGGGGTGTACGATCTCGACAAGATCAAGGTCGCGGGCATCGAGGTCTGATGCCCCTGGCATTTCTGGCAGTTCTGTTGCCTACGCTGTTCTGGGATCGGCCCGTCGAGACCGCGGACACCTTGCACAAAGCCGGGATTGAGCGGTTCTGCGTCCCGGCCGGCCGGGAGCAGGCTTGGCGCAAGGTCGGTTTTTCGGCAACCGCGTTCGATCGCGGGCGCGCTACCCAGGCGATTGCGCCCAAGGTTGAGTACCACATGGACGTCGCTTCGGCCACGCGGGTCCCCTGGGTGGATGCCAACGGTTGGCGCTTCGAGCGCGAGCCGGGGCGTACATTTTTCTACGACGCGCCGGCGGGCAGTGCGGCGTTGGCCGCCGCGGAAGCTTTCGCATATGAAGTCGATGCCGGAATCCGCGCGGCGCCGGAGGATCTGGCCCAGTTCGCACGCATGCTGAAGTTCCTCGGAGAAATCGGCCAGCCGCACCTGCCCGTGAGGGCCAACATCGGAGTCGTCGACGACGGCTCAGACACCACGGCCGAGGTGCTGAACCTGATGGCCCGGCATAATCTGCTCTTTCATGTGATTCCGTCCGTCGATCCCAAATATGATTTGAATATCCGCCAGGTTCCGAGGGACACCAACCCCTACGAATTTGCCATGAAGATCCGCCGCGACCTCACGGACGAAAAGCGCCTGCTGCGGATTTTCGGCAGTAACGTGGTGCTGGTGCGGTTGACGGGGGATGCTTCGCAAGCGCGCCTGCACTTGCTTAACTACGGCAGTGGCGCCGTAAAGGGTCTGCGCGTGCGCGTGTTGGGATCCTATAAGCGTGGCAAGCTGGCCGCATTCGAGCGTCCCGGCGCCGCGCTCGAAGACTACAACGTGGAGGACGGCGCCACGGAATTTACGATTCCGGAAATGGGCATATACGCGGTAGTGGATCTGCTCCGCGATTCTAACTTCTGACTTAGCGGCCCCCGGGTGGCCCCTCTGCAAGCCACGCGCAACAAGACATTATCCGAATAAACTCAAAGTCGAATGTAATCCCTTTCCATCCAATGGCTTCCGGTGATTCGCACACCCCGGAACAACCCGCCTCCCTTGCTCAAGCCGGTCCCGCTGGATGCCGGAAAGGAAGCGCACCAATTGTGAACATGAATTAGACCCCACTCCCGAACCCGGGCCAAAACCCAAACCAAACTATCCAGCACCCAAAACGCGGTACCGCCCCCCAAGCTATCCGCCCCGGTTTCAGATATACTAGTCCTTCAGAGGGATGGTATGAGAAAATACGGAAAATTCGCCGTTTTGATCGCCCTTGTAATCGCCGCTCTCGTCTGGCTGGCTGGCGCTGGAGTCAGCGAAACCAAAACCTACTACAAAACCATTGCCGAGGTCGGCCAGATGGGCGACCGGGCTTTCGCCGAGCGCCTCCGCGTTGCGGGCGACGTCCAAAGCGGCTCCATCCAACACGCTCAGGGACAGGTCGTCTTCACTCTCACCCAGGACCAGCGCACACTGAAAGTAGCCTACACCGGCACCGATCCCCTCCCGGATACTTTCCGCGACGGCGCGCAGGCTCTCGCCGACGGCCGCATGGGTCACGATGGCGTCTTCCATGCCACCAAGATTCAGGCGAAATGCGCTTCCAAGTACGAAGCCAAGCCGGGCCAGTTGCGTGCCGCCCCGGCGCTACCCATCAATAAGACGACTTAGAAAAGGCCGACGCATGGAAAACGTGGCTTCGCTGGCTGTCCTTCTGGCGTTCTGCGCCGCTATCTACGCATTGCTTGCATCTGTTGTCGGCCGTATTCAGCGCAAGCCCTTTCTGATTGTTTCGGGCGAGCGCGCGGTCTACACAGTCTGGGCGCTTATTTCCATCGCATCCGGCATCCTGGTATACGCCCTGGTCACGGGCGACTTCCGTTTCTCCTATGTCGCCCAGCACAGTAACCACAGCATGCCGCTGCTTTATAAATTCGCGGCCTGGTGGGGCGGGCAGGAAGGCTCTCTGCTTTTCTGGAGCTGGCTGCTCTCCACTTACTCCGCCGTGGTGGTTTTCACCAACCGGCGCAGACACCGCGACATGATGCCTTACGTCGTCGGCATCCTCATGTTCGTGCAGACTTTCTTCTTAGTCCTGAATAACTTTGTGGTCAGCGCTTTTAAGATGTTGTCGCTTGAGGGTTCCATCACCGCGGTTCAGGACGGCAACGGATTGAATCCCCTTCTGCAGTATCCGGCCATGGCCATCCACCCGCCGATGCTGTACCTCGGCTACGTAGGCTTCACGGTGCCCTTCGCCTTTGCCATCGCCTCGCTCATCACCCGCCAGCCCGGCGAAGCCTGGATCCACACCACGCGCCGCTGGACCCTGGTCACCTGGCTGTTCCAGTCGACCGGCGTCATGCTCGGTATGGCCTGGGCATATCACGTGCTAGGGTGGGGCGGCTACTGGGGTTGGGACCCTGTCGAGAACGCCTCGGTGCTCCCCTGGCTCAGCGGCACCGCCTTTCTGCACTCCGTCATGATGCAGGAGAAGAAAGGCATGATGAAGGTCTGGAACATCGTATTGATTTCGACGACCTTTCTCCTTTGTATCTTCGGCACCTCGCTTACTCGCACCGGCT
>Ga0209274_10001218_pt1 | contig 13428 bp, 15 predicted proteins | sample HubBroMetageREF1_FD_188343 | JGI IMG/M metagenome (GOLD analysis project Ga0209274, IMG submission 188343) | Reference soil microbial communities from the Hubbard Brook experimental Forest, New Hampshire, USA - Hubbard Brook CCASE Soil... | ecosystem: Environmental > Terrestrial > Soil >...
AACCACCCCCCAAATCTAGCGATTTTCGCCGCTTCCTTGCATAGCAATTGATTCTCGGGCAGCTTTGCTGCTGTCGCGCGCGGTGCGCGGCATCGGATCACTTCGGAGAAAACCTAAGCCCAGAGCCTAGAAATGCAAAACCCGCCTTGAGGGCGGGTCATACATCCGGCGAAGCCGGGCAATCTCGTTAGGGTCTGGACAACCCCGAGATTTCCCGAAACCGCCCCGAAAAGCAAGCTGATTCTTGCCACGGGGATGCTTTGCCTGAATTTGACCGCTTCCTCAACGGGTTAGCCACAACCTGAGAGGAGACGCGCCCATGACTCAGCGCCAAGCCACCCTATTGCCTGCCTTCCCTGAGCTGCCCCAGCCAACTGCCCGCGATCGAGGCCGCGCCTGGCATGGCGGCAGCCAGTTCGCCGGCGCCGCCGACTTCCGGCCGATCGATCGCAATGACCGTTGGCGCGTGTGGGTGGCGGCCGATGCGCTGGAGAAGCGCACCAAGCAAGCCGGCAAGCATGGCGGCGTGCTCGGGCATAGCGGCCTGATCGTGCTGCGCTGTCTGTTGTTCGAGTTCTTGAACATCGGCAGCGGCCGGCTCGACCCGACCTATGAGTCGATCGCCGAGAAGACCAATCTGCACCGCGATACGGTGATTGAGGCCGTGAAGCGGCTGACGATCGCCGGCGTTCTCGAAATCACGCGCCGCCTCATCCGCGAGCGGGTCAAGACCTGGTGCGAGTTCGCCGGCCGGGTCATCTGGATGACGCGCACGCGGCAGACCTCGAACGCCTACCGCGTCAACTTCCCTCTGCCCTCGCGGCGCGACCTCGGCGACCTCGGCACGCCCCTGCTCAAGGGCGGATTCCCTAGGGTTAAGGCAGAGTCGGAAAGCCCGACTGAAACCACCCCAGTTACTTGTTCTTCTAGTCCTGGAGGGCTCGACGGCATCAAAGATGACGGCCTGAGAGCCGCCCTAGAGCGGATGAAAGCCTCTATGGAGGCACGGGAAGCGAAGAAGTAGCGGAGCGCCCTAGTCGGGCGCATTCCGCCGCGCGCTATCAGCGCGGCGGTGCGGGTAGAGCTATCCCTACCCTGCCCCGCTTGAGCTTGCGGATAGGCCGAATTGCTCCCCAGGTGGAGCATGTGGCTGGTTCTCGGTCTCAATCGGCACCGACAGTGCCGACGGAAACGCCCTCCCCTGCCCTTGTGGCAGTGCCTGGCACTCTAATCGGCGATCGGCCGAGCTGCGGATAGGCTCAGAGTCATGCCCGCCGCAGACGCGGCGGAGGACGTGCCACAGGGCGCGGCTAGTGCGCTCAAGCCGGAAAATGCAGGGCCGTGGCTCGCTGCGCTGCGCCCGCACCACCCCTGCATTTTCCAACTTGATCGCGCCGCTTTCTGCGGCCGTCCGGATGGTATCGGGACGAGGGGCTTCGCTCCTCGCCCGCTTCGCGGGTGTTCGATCGGCCTCCGGCCCGGATCGAACAAGGGGCATGTGGTAGTGTGGTCATGTTGGCATGACAGCATGTGGTCTTGAATTTCACAATATAATCGCGTAATTCTCTTGACTTATCAAAGTGCTGTGTAATATACTAGTCAGACTGACTAGAAAGGAGATTTCATGGTGAAAGAGCATAAACCGAGCCAAGGGCGGAAGCGGACGCCGAGCGGCTGGCCGCTGCAAACGGCAAAGGCGCGCTTCAGCGAGCTGGTGCGGCGGGTCAAGACCGAGGGGCCGCAGCATGTGACCGTTCACGGCCGCGACGAGGTTGTCGTGATCGCCGCCGAGGAGTTCCGCCGCCTCAAGGGTAGCATGACCGGCCAGGCGCTGATCGACGCCCTGCAGGCATCCCCTCACCGCGATATCGACATTGAACCGGCGCGCGCGGCGATGCCTGTCAGAGAGGTTGTCCTGTGACGGGGTGGCTTCTCGATACGAATGTTATTTCAGAGCTGCGGCGACCCAAGCCCGAGCCGAAGGTGGTCGAGTTTGTCCGCGCGCAGCCGCTCGAACAGTTCTATGTCAGCACGATCGCGTTTGCGGAAATCCGCTTCGGCATCGAACTCGCTGCCGACGCCGCGAAGCGGGCGGAACTGCATGACTGGCTCACGCACAAAATCCGCCCGATGTTCGAGGGCCGAGTCCTCGCGGTCAGCGAAGATGTCATGTTCAAATGGCGGCTCCTGGTCGAGGACGGGCGCAAGGCGGGACATACCTTCTCGCAACCTGACCTCATCATCGCCGCGACCGGCTTGCAGCACGGCCTAACCGTCGTTACCCGCAACACGGTCGATTTCGACAAGGCCCGCGTCCCTACCCTCAATCCCTGGCAGTGAAATCGCGGTATGAGGACATGCCCACATGTAGGCATGTGGTCTTGCAGATAGCTGGACATGCCCGCGTGCGGGCGTATAGTCATGACCTCACATGATTCGCGGGGGGCTATATGAAAATCGTCGCTATTATCAGCCAGAAAGGCGGGGTTGGGAAAACGACCCTCGCGGTTCATCTGGCGACGGCCGCCGCCGCCGCCGGGCATACAGCCGCAATCATCGATCTCGATCCGCAAGGTACGGCCGCGAGCTGGGGCGACCGCCGCAGCGAGCCGGCACCCGAAGTTATTAGCGGCCAGGCCGTGCGCCTGCCGGCGCTGATGGCGGCCGCGCGGGAGAACGGCGCGGATTTTCTGGTGCTCGATACGGCTCCGAACGCCGATCAGTCGGCATCCCTGGCAGCCCGAGCGGCCGACCTGGTGCTGATCCCGTGCCGGCCGGCTGCCTTCGACCTTGAGGCTATCTCAACGACCCTGATCCTGGCAAAGGCCGCCAGCAAGCCGGCCTATGTGGTGCTGAATGCCGTCCCGCCTCGCAGCAGCATCGGCAAGGAAGCGGCCGAGGGTCTGGAAGGGCAGGGCGCGCTTGTCGCGCCGCACCAGCTCACACAGCGCGCCGCCTTCACGCATGGAGTGATCGACGGCCGGACGGCGCAGGAGTTCGAGCCGCAAGGGAAGGCCGCCGAGGAAATCGATGCGCTCTACAAGTGGTTATGCGGTCTTGTGGGCATGCCCACATGCGGGCATGCCAGAAAGGTGGCATGACATGGCAAAACGTCCCAGCCTTTTTGCGGCCAAACGCCAAGAGCCCGAGGCAGCCGTTGCCGAGATCGTCGAGAGCCTGGACGACAAGACGCCGGCGAAGCGCGCCCCGAGCCGCGACGGGAAGCGGGCTTTGACCGTCTATCTCGATCCGCTGGCATGGAAGCAGCTTCGCCAGCTCGCCCTCGATCAAGACACGTCAAACCAGGCGCTCGGCGAAGAGGCGGTGAACTTGCTTTTTGCCAAGCATGGCTTGAACCGCAGCGCCTAGCCCAAACAGAAAGGGCCGACGTGTCGCCACGCCAGCCCCATTTCCTTGACGGTCATCGGCATCCCTGCCTGTACCGTAGCTTGAGTCTACCCCTGACAATTTCCTTGGTCAAATATCCCGGAGGGGGTTCGAGGGGGAGGCAGAGCCACCCCCACCCTTCGGCCGCGTAGCCTTGAATGCCGCCCAGGCATCGGCCGCGACGGCGCTGCCCGCCGCCGCCAGCCAGGCCGCCCGTTCGGGTTCCCGTAGCCCATTCCACCAGGCCATGCCGGCTTGTTCATCCTCGGTCGGTTCGCGCTCGGTCATTTGTCAGGCTCCATTTACGCCGCCCGTTCCGCGCCAGGCGCGCCGGCGAGGAGATGGGCAATCACGCTGCGGTCAATGTCGCGCGTGACAGCCAGATTGAGCAGCACGGCGAGCTGATCGGCAAAGGCCGAATTCAGCTCGGCATGGGCGAGCACGGCCGCGCCGACGATGATCTTGCGCCGGGTGTCGAGCTTGCGGTCGCTGTCCTTCTTGACAGCGAGCAGGGCCAGCCGGCGAGCTTCGAGCTGGTCGCGCTTGCGGGTGAGTTCGGCGAGCTGATCGTCGAGGGATTTTCGAGGACGTGACACGGCGGGGTTTCTCCCAAGGCGAGGGGCATTCGGCGGTATGGCGAGGCGGAAAGGGCCTTGCGGGATGGTGCCGAATTGGATTCTACTCGTCCAGTGATTCGAGGCGGCAACGACGAAAGAAAGCACAAAGTGCGCGGTTATACATTGCTTCGCAACGTCCGCGGCCGGGGGTTTCGCCCCCCAGCACCCTACGCCCAGGGCTGCGCGCCCTGTACCGCGTTCTAGCCGGTCGTCTTCGATGGCGACATACCGGCTTGAAGCGAAGATCATCAAGCGCAGCGAAGGCCGCAGCGCGACGGCTTCGGCCGCCTATCGCGCGGCCGTGCGCATCGATGACGAGCGCACCGGGCAGGGCTTCGACTACACCCGCAAGCGCGGCGTGCTGCACTCCGAGATCCTGGCCCCGGCCGGCACGCCGGCCTGGATGCAGGACCGTGCGCAGCTTTGGAACGCCGTCGAGAAGGTCGAGAAGCGCAAGGATGCGCAGCTCGCCCGCGACCTGGTGCTGTCGTTGCCGCACGAGCTGACGCACGAGCAGCGCGTCGAGCTGGTGCGGGAATTCGTCAGGGGCGAATTCGTCGCCCAGGGCATGATTGCCGATCTGTCGATTCACGCTCCCGATCGGCGCGGCGACGGGCGCAATCATCATGCCCATGTCATGCTGACCATGCGCGAGCTCGCCGGCGACGGCTTCGGCAATAAGAACCGCGCTTGGAACGAAACCGAGCAGCTCGAGCAGTGGCGGGAGGAATGGGCTCGAGCCGTCAACCGCCACCTCGAGCGCCACGGGCACGAGGCCCGCGTCGATCATCGCAGCCTTGAGGCGCAGGGAGTCGACCGCGAGCCGGAGCCGAAGCAAGGCCCGCTTGCGACCGAGATGGAGCGGGAAGGGCGGCCGTCGAACGCCGGCGACGATCGCCGCGCGGCGCAGGCCCGCAACGAGGAGCGCGCCAAGATCGCGGCCGAGCTGGAGGCCGTCACGGCGCAAATCATCGACCTGGCCGAGGAGCGCGCCAGGCGGGCAGAGAAGGAACGAGCGATGGAACAGCAGCGCGCGGCCGAGGCCGCCGAAGCGCAGCGGAAGGAGCAAGCCCGCCAGGCCGAGGAAGCGGCCACGCAGCAGGCCCGCGAGGCCGAGCAGCAGAGGCGGCAAGCTGCCGCGCAAGAGATCGCGGCGCAGACGCCCGAAGCCCTCGCCAGGCGGCAAGCCGAGCAGCAAACGCGCCAGTTGGAAGCGATGCGCGAACAGCGCGCGCGGCTCGACCTGTACGAGGCCGAGCAGCAGCGCCGCGCCGAAGAAGCGCGCCAGGAGGAGGAGCGCAAGCGCGCGGCCGTCGCGCGTGGTCAGCAGGCCGAGGGCGAAATCCGCGACGCCGGCGACCGCTACCGCGTCGCCCTCGGGCAGCATTACGACATCCGCGATCCCTATGGCTCGCTGGCCCGCTCGGCGATGGCCGAATACGGCTCGTTCATCCGGGACCGCGAGCAGTTCAAGCAGCGGATCGCCAGGGAGCAAGACCCGGAAGCGCGCAAGGCGCTTGAGCTGCGCCGCGACATCGAGGCGGCCGACTATATGGCGGTCACGAGCCGGCGCATCGCATCGCAAAGCGAAGTCATCGTCGGCCGGCGCGACAGCGAGGAAGCGGTCAAGTTCCGCGAGCGCGCCGGCGGCTACGAGGCGCAGAGCAAGGAGCTGCGCCAGCAATACCGCGATCTTGCCGCCGAGCGTGCCGAGAAGGCCGCCCCGGCACCGACGCCGCAACAGAAGGCCGCCGAGGCAGCGCCAGCGCCGGCGAAAGCCGACCCCACCCAGGGCCAGGAAAAGCCGCTGATGGTCGCGGCATCGGCACCAGGTCGCGGCCCCGAAAAGCTCAGCGTGGTTGTCGATCGCGAGCTTGCGCGCCGCGCCGACGAACCGCCGCCGCGCACCATTACGCCGGCCGAATATATCGGCAGCGCCGATGCACGCCGCGCCTATCACGCGCAGCAAGGGGCGGAAGCCGGCCGCGCCGACGCGTTGAACCGCATCGGCGTCACGCTCAAAGCGGGCAAGGATCTCGCCCTCGACGATCTGCGCGGCCTGTCGCGCCATGATTTGAAAGAGATGAAGGCCAAGGGCGACAATCATTTGCGCGGCCTGGTCGCTGAATTGGGCCGCGAGGCCGGGCAGGGGCGGGATTACGGCGGGCGCGAACGGGAACGGTAGAACCCTTGCCACCGGCGGAACGGCGAGGGGAACGGGATGACCGCGCCAGCGACGGAATTCTTGCCCAGCTCCGCGCCGCCGCGCGCGAAATCCTAGCGCGCGTGGCCCGCCGCAAGCCCCGCGACCAGGTGCAAGGCGGCGGGCGGTTTACGACGCGCAGGATCGTCGGTGACTATCTTGAGCTATGCCGGCATCCGTTGCAGAACATCAGGGCGTGGCTCAATGAAGCCCGCCCGATTCGCAGGGAGATAAGATCAACGGGAGGCAACAAGAATGTTGGCGACACTACGACAAGAGCGATTATTGCCGAGTACATCGGCCTTTGCCGAAAGCCATTGCAGGACTTGCGCGGCTGGCTGGACGCGGACAGCCGAGGGAGGCAGGGCGGTCATCGTTTGTCTGCTCGACCGGGAGCCGGTTTGGCAGGACATGACGGGCTGCGACCGCTACGAAGCGAAAGAGGAAGCGCCGGCGGAATTGGGTCGCCAGGCCGCCAGCCCCGCTAAGGTGTAGCTATAGCAGCTTGAGAACATCGCCGCTGGCAAGAAATGCGCCTTAACGCGACGCGTCAATCTTCAATGAAGCAATTCGTCAAGGTGCTCTTGGGCCACATCTGAGCAATCTCTTTCGAACGCAGCCTTTGTGATGGCGCCGAGATATTTGTCAGCGACCTCCCGCTCGATGGGCGTTAGGTGAACGATAGAGAGTTCCCGCTGCTTCAAAGCCATCTCGTCTTCCGCTGTGTTGGGTGGAAACCCCGAAAGCCCGTGGCATGTCCAAACGTGTGCTCGATGCCAAAGCTTATGGAAGGCAGGACCGAGATCGGCTTTGTAGCGGAGATAGTCCGGCGACGGGTTGGCATTCACGTAGGCTACGGCCCGGTCATGCTCGCGCGTGCGCTGTTCTTCGGCATACATTTCAGGCTCATCTTTAGGAGACGGGCCGGAAGTCCATGGAACCGGACAGGTCGGTACCGATGGCGACCGGCCGTGATAATACGAGCACCACGTATGAGCCGAATCTGGCGCGGCGGTTTGAGTTTTAGCCGTGTCGTCCGACTGGACCTCCAGCAGCGCATAGCAAATTCGAAGTTGCTCGTCCGAAAGCTTCACCGGGTTGTCTGCGCGCCCGAATCCGGGAACGCAATATGCAGGGTGCGCTCTTGCCTCAACGACAGCCCTGATCCGCTGGCAAGCGGGCGGCCCGAATCCCTCACAATAGTCCGGCGCCTGTTGAGCTTGGGACGCGGCAGATGCGTACTTTGGGACGATCAGCAGGACGGCGACCGCGAGCGCTGTCAGCGCGTTGTTCATGTCCGCTGGCCCCGCTCTGGTTGAGTGGTAATCCTGCCATGCGAGGAATCTGGAGTCGAGTCGCCACATGTAGCAACCTCAAAGCTTCTTCCGTAAGCTTTGCAAATTCAGCCATTCAGCCGCCGGCACGCCGGCGATTTTAAGCTCGGAATCCTTACCGGGCTTGGTTCCCTGCGAAGCAACGCGCGGATCATCCCAAAGCCCGGCAAGGCTCGCATCCTTGAAGTACGGCACACGGTCGGAGACGACCGGATGCGCGCCTTGCGGCAGCACCAACATTTTGTTGGCGGCGAACAGGCGCATGATTTCGTCGGGGGAGAGCAGGGGGCGCATTTGCTCGCCGACATTCGAGCCGCCCGACAGGCCGTAAACATCTTCCTGATGGCTGCGGGTTTCGACCAGGTGGCCGCCCATGAACTGCGACCAGTAATGCGCCGTGTCGTAATCGTCGAGATTGAACAGCGCCCGGACGCCGGCATTACCGATGAAGGACGCCCATCGGCCTTTGTACAGATCGCGCATTTGCGCCACGTCCTGGAACACGCTGACGAGCTGCACCCCATAGCCGGCCGCCAGGCCGATCGCGTTTTCGACGACGGCGAGGTGCCCGAGCGTCGCCAGCTCGTCGAGCATGAAGCAGACGGGCCGCTCGGGTGGTTGCAGCCTGTCCGTCATCTCGTCGAGCGCCGCTGTCAGCACGATCCGGAGCCAGCGATTGAACACCGGGAACTTGGGCGCGGAGAGGCACAGAAAGGCCGTCATGGTGCCCTTGTGCCAGTCCGCGAAACTGACTTCCTTGCCCTTGCCGGCGGCCGACAGGCAGGCGGCGATATAGGGGTTGTCGAGGATTTCTGATTCGCGCTGCGCCGTGGACAGGATCGACCCGAATTCCTTTTCGGGCGTGTCGATGAAGGATTGCGCCAGCGCCGCCAGCAGGCCCTCGGCCGCCTCGCTTTCCGCCATTGCCCGCAAGGTCATTTTCATTGCGCCCAGCAGCAGCCGGCGCACCGTCACCAGGTCTTTCTTGTCCGCCGGTATGTCCGGCGCGCTGTAGACGTAGAGGATGAGGGCGGCGAGAAGCTGTTGCGCCGCCGCCGTCCAGTGATCGCGTTCACCCAGCACCAGCGCGGCGGCAAGCGCCTTGCTCTCGGTTTCCATGTTGGCCGGTGTGAATCGCGACAGGGGATTGAAGCGCGATTGCGGCTTGCCGGAGATGCCGAACGGGTCGAGGTAATGCACCTGGCCATTGAGCTGCGCGCGCCGGCGGCCCGTGGCCTTGGCGTTTTCTGCCTTCGGGTCCAAGACGAACGCGCTGCCGGGGTAACGGAGAAGGTGCGGGATGATGAGCGCCACGCCCTTGCCCGAGCGGGTGCTTGCCTGAATTAAAATGTGCTTTTCCGTCTTGAGGAAAAGCGGGTTGCCGATATGGCCGAACGCCATGCTTTCAGGCGCGCGGGAATAGAGGCCGGTGATTTCTGGCATGGTGGCGAAGCGCGCGCCCTTGCTGTCGTCGGGCGGGCTCGCCGGCAGCGGCTCGTTGCGCAGCCAGTGGAAGAAACGCACGATGTAGCCGGCCAGGCCCTGCGCCTGATAGCGGTAGATGCGCAGCGAATGGTCGAACGACAGGATGAGCTTGAACAGCAGCACCGGCACGGCAACGAAGGCCGTGAAGAGCGAGAGCGCGACAAAGAAAGTGACCGATATGGCGGTCATGCCGCCGATTAAAAGCGTGAAGGGAACGGCGATAAACAAAAGCTCCCGCGAAATCGGGAGGTAGAACAACAAATAGCTCGCGCCGGTCAGGCGGCCGAGCATCATGGCGAAGGCGATGCAGCCGAAAATCAGGCGCTTGCCGTTCCGCCACCGCAAGACATTGGCGACGATCGCGGCGAAGGCCAGGCCGGCGGCACAGCCCCAGAAATTGATAAAGAAGGAAGGCGGCGCGGCGACGAGGTTGGCCGCCGGGCGGTACGCAGCCCCGCCGACGAGCACGCCCGAGCCTGTCCACAGGATGTAAATCACCCACAGGACGAACAGGAGCAGCATTCGCGGCGACAAGCTGCGAATGAAGGCGTCCAGCCTGCGCCATCTAGGCTCGATCCAATGAACCAGTGCGCGCAGCCTAGGCTCGATCCATTGGAGCAGTGCGAGCCATGCCGTCCCGAGCCGTTGAATCCAGGCACGGCCCAGCGTGATTGCCCTTACCCGCAGAGTCGGCTGAGTGCGACGATAGGGACGGTTGGGGCGGCGGTCGGCGAAGACTCTCTTGCGGCGTCTGATTTGCACCAGGGCAATATAGGCGAGCGCCAGGATGGTGAGCGACGCCCCCAACAGCCACAGCGCCATGCCAATCGGCCCGTTGCTCTGCACGAAGGCCCGTAGGCCGGCAAGCACATCGTCCATGGTCATGGGCGCATCACGAGAGATAAGGGGAGGCTCCGCATTCGTCATCATCCTTGGCGTGCTGCGCTCGGACAATATGAGACTGATAGGAGAGCCGCAGCGCAACATTTTCCCGAACCTAACCGCGAAAAAATGTTTTGCTGCACGCGGTTTCGGCGTGACCCCGAATCACCGCGCTAATTGACCTGATGGGGCTTAGCGACCGAACTGGTTGTTCATCCACCTTTTCGCGCTGGCAATCATGTCGCTTTGAGCGAACGGCCCCTCATCGCCAGCCCACCATGCTTGCGCAGTGTGGACTTGCCTTTGAAAGCCCCCATCTTGAGCGTCTTTCAAACGATAAATTCCCTGCCCGACGCAGGTGATTTTGAGGCGTCCCCCGATCGGGGTTTCGTGCATTATCGCGACTTCGTTTTCACCCACCTCTATATTCAACTTGAGCTTTTCGGTTACTATAAAGTTCCGCAACTCCTCTACAGCCGCATCAAATTGCTGCATATTATATCCCCCTCTTTGTTTGCTCTATTCGCCTCTAAGATATGGGGATTATGCACTCGGTGTGCAACGAGGCCGAACGCGGGCTCAAATCACCACCCGCTCGACCTCATCAAGGCTCACCTCGTCGTGCCGGCGGTCATAGAGCTGCGTCGTGCGCGTGCTGGCATGGTTCGCCATCGCCGCCGCCTTTTCGAGCGTGCCGCCGTTCTTGAGATAGGCGGTAATGCCGGTTGCCCGGAAACTATGGTTGCCGATTTTGGTTGCGATGCCGGCGGCCGTGCGCCGGCGCTCGATCATCGCCCAGGCGTTCGACTGCGGCAGCGCCGTGCGCGTGAGCTGGCCGGTGCCCCGGCCGATCGTGCGGAACAGCGGCTCCTTGGGATCGTCGCGCAGCTTCGCGCCGTCGATATAGGCGGTCAGGTAATCGTCGAGGTTATGGTGGCACGGCATCTCGTGCCGCTTGCCGCCCTTCTCGTGCAGCCGCACCCAGAGCCGGCGGTTCTGGGTGTACACGTCGGCGACGGTCATGCCGATCGCCGCGCCGACCCGCGCGAAGCTGTAGACCATGAGGCCGATCAAGGCGCGGTCGCGCAGGCCCGCCGGCGTCGTGACATCGATGCTGTCGAGCAGCGTGCGCGCCTCGGCCGGGTCGAGCACCGGTGTCTTGCCAGATTTCACAATGTGCGACGGGCCGCGCACCGAGCCGGCCGGATTGACCGGCACGACCTGGCCCGTCACGAGCCAGTCGAACAGATGCCGCACGGCCGCGAGCTGCTGCTTGACCGTGGGAGCCGACAGCTCGCGCGTCTGCGCTTCGATCCAGGTCGCGACGTGGAGCGGCTGTACGCCGGCGATCGACGGCACGCCGGCATCGGCGCACCAGGTCAGGAACTCGCCTACGGCGCGGCTGTAAGCTCGCCGCGTGTGCGGGTTGCGGATGTTGGCGGCGAAGAATTCGAGGAAGCGGATTTCGGCGCGATCGCCGGCGGCGGTGACGAGTGCCGGCATTGCCGAGGCGCTGACAAAGACGAGCTGATTCATGGGCTGCTCGATGGCAGGCCAGATGTCGCCTTCACCGCTATGCACAGTCGGCTCAAAGCACCATCAGGATCGTGCAGAATTTTACAGCCGTCCGAAATCACGCGTCGCGTGCCCGGATCGATTGGAGCTGTGGCGGCCCATGACGGCATGGCGAAGGTAAACTCAACTTCGCCAGCAGGGTTCAGCCACACTCGGCGCGACCAGGCGGCTCCATACTCTTCGTCCTGCCATCGGGCAGGCAGCGCGATCGCGTCCCAAGCGATTGACCCCAGCCATGTGCTGTCGGCCCTGAAGGCGCTCGGATCGCGTACCAGCAGCATCAAGTCGATATCGGAATCGGCCCGTGCTGTGCCACGGGCATAGGAGCCGACCAGCGCCAGCCCTCGAACCGCATCTTGACCGAGTGCCCAGGCGAGAACAGCCTTGGTGACTTGATCGGAAAATGGTGAGGGCTCTGCGGCACGGGTCATTCGGGACTTATAGCCCGTTTTCTATACCTGATAAAGGACATTATCAGATATATAGGCAGGACTGTGAATCGAGAGACAAGGCTATGACGGCGGCGGGGGATCTTCTTTTACCATGACAGAAAAGGCGGTAATTTCTGCCAAGTCAGGAAACTCATCGCCTAAGTGGCCCCACCAACTTTTGATATCGAAATAAAGTATATAAAGATATTTGTGATTTTTCTGATAAAAATCAGAGAGATTTAGGTTAGATCGCTTAACGCTGACATGACCACTGGCGATGTTTCTAGCTCGACGAAACCCCTCGGCAACAGACAGAGGGACTTTTTCAGGAAAGGCGCTTATTTGATTTTCCCATACCGAGGCTGTTCCATTCAAAATCGCTTCCCGTCTTCTGGTTAAAGCACGCTGCATTTCACTTGCGACGTAACGGTCTGCGAGATCATATTTCAGTTTTTCAGTGTCATGCCGATCTCTCGCTACGGCACCTAGAGTAAATTCATACAGATGGTGAATGAATCTGGCATATGCGTTATAGGTTTTGTAGGACTTCAGCCGCCCTTCCCCTTGAATAATCATAGTTGTGGCGGATGACGCAAATTCCTCAAACGCATCGTTGCAGCGTAGGAATTCATGTTTTAAGGCGACGCAAAGGGCCGTGTCGGTAGCATCTCCAGGTTGGAATTTCATAATAGGACTCACGCCGCAAGGACATGTCGCAAGCGATCATGTGTTGATTTTAGGTGATCGTAAAACGGGTGCAGGTTCTGCTCGGTGTGATTGATCTCCAGCAAAACCTCGCCTGGCATGGTGCCGCGTAGATGTCTTTCCCAAACATCAACAAACTCAACTAATGCCGGAAGGTAATCGCGCGTTTCGGTTTCAGCGAGCCACATTCTATCGCGAAACGTCTGGAGCATATTCCTATATAGAGGCATCATAACATCAGTGAATATTTTATATTCATCCCGCATCACGTCCAACATCGGGGGAATATTATCGTCGTTCATCTCTTTAACTGCGTTCGGACCACCATGTAACTGCGCGTCGAGCAAATCATTCATGTGATTCTGATCTTGAGCGGTTTGAATTTTTAACCGTAGCGCACTGCGCGCCTGTATCTCCGCACGCATGCTGACTAATGGCCCATAGAATTCGGCAAGCTGGCGCGTGATGAAATCATTGCGTCGCTTCTCTCGTTCCCGCCGATCGCTGAGGTACCCGCCGAGGAATACGCCTCCGAGACCGGCAGCGGCAGAGATCAGGGGGTTTAGGAAATCGAGCATCTACTTCGCATACACCTTACGGTGATCACCTGCAATTCGAGTCGCTATCTTGCCCGCGCCCATATTCGGCGAGCTGGTCGAGTCGACGGCGAGTCGGGAGCCGAAACCACCCCCCAAATCTAGCGATTTTCGCCGCTTCCTTGCATAGCAATTGATTCTCGGGCAGCTTTGCTGCTGTCGCGCGCGGTGCGCGGCATCGGATCACTTCGGAGAAAACCTAAGCCCAGAGCC
>Ga0209274_10001219_pt1 | contig 13427 bp, 9 predicted proteins | sample HubBroMetageREF1_FD_188343 | JGI IMG/M metagenome (GOLD analysis project Ga0209274, IMG submission 188343) | Reference soil microbial communities from the Hubbard Brook experimental Forest, New Hampshire, USA - Hubbard Brook CCASE Soil... | ecosystem: Environmental > Terrestrial > Soil >...
CAACACGCTCAAAGCGCGGCTCCACTTCAAGAAAGTCGGCAAGCACACCGACCGGGGCGAGGCCGCTCTGCATTACTCCCGACTGAAAAAGGCGGCGGACCGACTCAGTGGAATATCCGTGCTCAGCAATCACTGACTCCAAAGAGCCCTTCTTGCCGAGAGCGGTTGCATATTCGGCGCGGAGCACATCGAGATTAGTCTTGGCCTTGGTCTCGTCTAGTCGCCGGGCATCAATCAGGCGGCGAAGCTGGCTGATCTCTTCGGTGATGCCGGCGAGGCGCTGCGTCACTGTTTCGAACTCGAGCGCGAGTTGTCCGCGCTGGCCGCCGAAGGCATCGACTTGGAGGTTGGCGTTCGTAATTTCAGCTTGCAGACGCCCGGCCTCGCGATCCGTGCTCGCGAGGCGCTCTTCGGCTTGCGCCATCTGGTTGCGAAGTTGCGAAGCCGACGACACCGCATCAAAAATGGCGACCCTCGACTCCTCCTGCCGGTGCTCGAGTTCAGTCAGCGCGGCAGCAGCAGTCGCAGCTTCCTGCTTGGATATTTCAAGCTCGTGCCGAGCTGCGGCCAGGTCACCGGCGGCAGATTCCAGAACTTGCCGGTTGGAATCGCGCTCGCCCTCAAGAGCGGTCAGGCGATGCCGGACCTGGGCCAGCTCCGCTTCCGCCGAGGCTGACCGAACCACGATTTCGGCACAGCGTTCGTCGTTGTACTGGCGGCGGGCGCGGGCACGATCGATTTCCAGATCGATCTGGCTCAGGCGGTCGCGATTTTCGCGGAGTTCACCCTCAATCGCATACCCACGCTCGGTGTTCTCTCCGTGCTCCGCCTCAAACTGCCGCACCGACTCGGCGCGATGTTGCATCTCCTCGGCCAGAGCATTGAGCTGGGCGTCGAGCAAAGTACTTTCCTGCTCGATGACGGCAAACTTGCTGGCGAGGACCACGCGCAGCTGTGCCCGCATCTCTTCGCGCAACTTGGCATAGCGTTCCGCTTTGGATGCCTGGCGCTTCAGCGAATTCATCTGACGCGTGACTTCGTCGAAAATATCGTTCACGCGGGCCAGGTTGAGCTTGGCGTCTTCGAGGCGCGCTTCGGCGAGGCGTTTCTTGGTTTTGAACTTCGTAATCCCGGCAGCTTCTTCGAGAATCGCCCGGCGGTCGGTGGGGCGGCTGCTAAGAATCTGGCCAATGCGTCCCTGTTCGATGAGCGCGTAGGTCTCCGGTCCCAGGCCGGTTCCCATGAAAAGTTCCTGAATGTCGCGCAGGCGGCAGAGTTTGCCATTGAGCAGGTATTCGCTGTCGCCCGAACGGAACAGCCGGCGCGTGACTACGATTTCTCCAGTGCGGAATTGCTGCTGGTCGAATTTCCGGCGGCGGATCTTCAGCACTACCTGAGTTGCTCCGCTCACGGCCGCGGAAGTCGCGATGGGCACGACGGCGTGCACGGGAAGAGCGAATACCGGTTCATCGTCAGGGAAGGCGACAGCGAGCATACTCATCTTCGTCCGCGGAACTTCTATTTCTTCCAGTCGGCCAGGCTGGGCTTCCTCCACGGCGCGCTCAGTTTCGTCGGCGGCGCGAGCGCGGATCGCTGTTTCATCCCAGTCTTCAGCCGGACGTCGCAAGGCCTCGACGCTCACGGGAACTTCATCCTGGATATCAATCTCAGTGGGCGCGTTGGCGTCGGGGCCGGGATACTCTTCGGGATCGATCAAGGTAAGCGAGACCTCGGCCATGCCGGTGGGTTTGCGGTCACGCGTGCCGGCGAAAATTACATCTTCCATGCGCGAACCGCGCAGGGTCTTGGCCGACTGCTCGCCCAACACCCAGGAGATGGCGTCGGCAATGTTCGACTTGCCGCAACCATTGGGACCGATGATGGCGGCGATGCCATCCCCGTGAAACTTGAGGTCGGTGCGGTCGCAAAACGACTTGAACCCGAGAATCTGAAGCCGCTTCAGTTTAAGCAACGTGGACTCCTTGGAAAAGCAGTGGCCAGTGGCTAGTTGTCAGTGGCCAGTTACCCGTTAAGCTGTCTGCCGGACTGTTTACCAGACTGATTCCTTCGCTTCCGGCTAAATGCTCGTCCGGCTCAAATCCGCGAATGTTTCCGTCCTGGGCTGGAAGGGGCGGGCACAAATTACAGCTACTGTAACGGTGAAATTGGGGCGGGGTCAAGCAATATAACACTATATATTGTATGGCCTTAAGAGCAAGCGCGTTGGGTTGCACATGCATTGCAGCAGCTGCCTGTTCTTTGGGTGAGGGAAGGACGAGGTGGGAGAACCGCGAGAGCAGGGTTATGGTAGCGCAATCGAGAGCATGAAACAACGGCAGCTGGGAGCAGCGCAGCCCTGTATGTGCCTCGCAAACGCTCGCCGCGCGGACCGCGCCCTCCACTGTGTCATCCCGAGCGCAGCGAGGGATCTTGGTGTTTGCCTGAAGCGGCGACGCCGGTAGCGCAGGCTAGAACGAAGATCCCTCGCTGCGCTCGGGATAACAAGCCACGTCGAGCACACTTTCTAGTGCCGCTTACTTTCCTCCGAGCTTCTCGAAGAACAAGCAAATCGTTTCTATGCCGCGGTGGAAGTTGGGGATGTGGAACTTTTCGTTGGGAGCGTGCAGGTTGTCGTCGGGGAGACCGAAACCCATCATTACGCTGGGGATTTTCAATGCCTGATAGATGTCGTTGACGATGGGGATCGATCCACCGCTGCGGATGAACACGGTTTCTTTCTTAAACGTGTCGTGCAAGGCTTCGGTCGCCGCCTTGATGTAGGGATTGTCAGTCCCGACTACGCAGGCTGGACCTTTGCTCCACACTTTGATCTTGGTTTCGATGCCCTTCGGCGTGAGCTTCTTCACAAACGCTGTATATCTCTTCAGGATGTCGTCGGGATCCTGATTGGGTACCAGTCGCATGGAGACCTTGGCTGCGGCTTTCGCCGGAATCACAGTCTTGGCCCCGCCGCCGATAAATCCTCCGGGCATGCCGTGGACTTCGAGCGTGGGACGCGCCCAGGTGCGATACAGAACCGAATAGAAGGGCTCTCCCGTCAGAACTTTCGATCCTACTTCGGTTTTGCGGTAACGCTCTTCGTTGAAGGGCAATCGCTTCCAGGCTTTGAGTTCGTCTTTGCTTGGCGCCTTCACACCTTTGTAGAAGCCGGGGATGAGAATTTTGCCTTTGGCATCTTTCAGCCGGCTGATGATTTCGATTAGCGCGAAGAAGGGATTGGGTGCGGCGCCGCCGTAGACGCCGGAGTGCAGATCAACCTTGGCTCCAACGGCTTCGATTTCAGTGTAGACCAGACCGCGCAGGCCAACGCACAACGTGGGGAGATTGGGAGCGAAAAGTTCAGTGTCGCAGACCAGGGCGAAATCGGCTTTCAGCTTGGTTTTCTGCTTGCGGACATACTCAGAGATGGATTCGCCGCCGACTTCTTCTTCGCCCTCAAAAATCACTTTGACGTTGATGGGGAGTTTGCCGTTGCCGGATTTCATCAGTGATTCGAGGGCTTTCACTTCCATCCAGAGCTGGCCTTTGTCGTCGACTGCTCCGCGGGCGTAGATGTTGTTGTTGCGTTCGGTGGGCTCGAAAGGAGGAGTCAGCCATTCGTCGAGCGGATCGGGCGGTTGCACGTCGTAGTGCGCATAGCAGAGGACCGTGGGCTTGCCCGGAGCATGCAGCCAGTCGGCGTAAATGAGGGGATGGCCCTTGGTAGGGATGACCTCGACGTTCTCCATTCCGATGCGGCGGAGTTCGTTGGCTACGAAGTCAGCCGCTTTTTGTACGTCGGGCTTGTGCTCCTCGAGGGTACTGACGCTGGGGATACGGAGGAGATCTTTGAGTTCGCTCAGGAAGCGCTGCTGATTATTGCGGGCAAAATCTACTGCGGGAGAAGCCATGGATTGATCCTTTCTCTGGTGGTGGCGGAGAAGTGCTTCGTACACGATGACTGCTGAAACGAATCAGTATACCGCGAGGGAAACAAGCTCAGGCGTATCCGAGGCGGACGCGGCGTCCGGCATAGGAAATGGCTAGCAGGATTAATGCAGCGAGGGCATAATCCGCGGGACGGCTGGAGGCCGAAGTGGTGCCGATGAAATCGAGGGTGGGCAAGTGATGTGCCGGCCCCATGTACCACCAGGCTGTGTAGAGCGCCTCGAAGGGGATGCTGGTGCCGCTCGAGACTCCGAGAGCTAAGGCGAGACTTGGGATGAAGATTGCGGCGCTGATCCAGGCGGCGAGGGACGGCCAATCGCGAGTCATTAGAAGTCGAATGCCGACACCGCCGCCGGTGAGCGTGGCGACGGCTACGCCCGCAGTCCAAAGAGCTGGAAGCTGGCGGGTTAGGGCGTGCTCGGAAGAGAATATTAAAGGCCCGGTGGCGCAGCGGGATTCGCGACACCCCATTTGCGACCAAAGCAGGATCGGCCAGATCCAGGCTACGAGCAAGACTCCCTCGCGTGCCGATGCGAGTGGCGAGGCCAGTTCTCCGATTAGCAATCCAGCAGCGACGGCGTACCACCACCAACGCTGGCCTTTGAGCAAGAGTCGAAGCTCAGAGGCGACGAGCTGCGGAAAACGCAGACGAGTGGACCTTCGCACAAGCGGCGTCAGATGGCTGGCTGAAATCATGCTTACCGGCAAAGGAGCCTGTGTGATTTCCTCCGACTGAGTCGGAGCCGATGAGGCAGGCAGTACCGCGGTACGCCGCCGCATCCACTCTTTCGCTGGGTCGAAACGATGAAAAAACACGGAGGCGAGAAGCGCAAGGGCGATCGCTGCAGCCACCCAGAGTAAGCGGACGAGGAGGATTTTGGGAGTCCAGTCGATGCCGTTCCAAACGAAGGTTCGATAGGCATGGTCTCCTCCGATACTCAGTTGGAAGGCAAACTTCGTAGAATCGTTCGGGTCGGAAGCATGAAGAGCGGCGCGGGTGCTGCGGTAGAGAAGCTGAATGCCGCTTGGGTCGTCCACGTGAGCTTCGGCACCCATCACAAGTCCAAAGGTCCATAAGAAAAAATACAGCACGTTCCCGACGCCACCGCGGAGGATAGGGAGGGTTTCGAACAGGAGTGCCAGGCTGGCTGTGAGAAGCATCGCCGGCAAAGCGATGAACAAGAACGGCGACCAGAGTTGCCAAAGAGAAATTGGACGAGCGTCGGGGCGCATGAATTGCATGGCCAGCGCGGCCACCATGAGCAGCAGGACCATACAAGCCAGGACGGCGAAATTGCTGAGGGCTTTGGCCAGGGTGTAAAAGGCTTTGGGCATCGGCGTGGCAGCCAGGATGCGGCCAACGCGTGTGTCTGAATCGCGCTGAACGGAATTCTTGACGACATAAAAGCCCACCAGCGAAAGGAAGGTGGTGCAACAGATGGTCATCAGGATGCCGATCCAAGCTGAGTTGTACAGGCCGCGATATCCGTCGCCGACGGCGATGAATACTTTCTCGGTGGCCACGGCATAGGCCAGATACAAAGCGCCAGCCAGGGTCAGCAGGAAGCTGTAGCGCCTGACCCGCTCCAGAAAGTCGGCGCGCGCCATGTGATAAAGCACCCTGAGTGTATTCATGCGGCAGCTCCGGCGCGGTGTTGCGTCAAGCAGTAGAGGTAGGCGTCCTCGAGGTTAGGGGGGATAGACTTTGCGCCATCCGGCGCAGCATTGCCGAGGACCCGGGCGTGAACGCCGTCCCCGCGGCGCGTGGTACTACTGATGAGATAGCGTTGACGGGCCGCATTGAGTTCCGCGCTCGGAAGCACCCATTCCCACACTTTTCCTTCCACTTTCTGAAGTAATTCCTCGGGCGAGGCATGCGCCACGAGGGCTCCTTGCGAGATCAGAGCGATGTCGGTCGCCGTAGCTTCGACGTCGGAGACGATGTGGGTGGAAAGAATCACAATTCGTTCACCGGAGAGTTCCGAAAGCAAATTGCGAAAGCGCACACGTTCTTCGGGATCAAGGCCGGCGGTTGGTTCGTCGACGATAAGTAATTGCGGATCGTTCAGGAGAGCTTGGGCGATTCCGACCCGCTGTTTCATTCCTCCGGAGTAGCCGCCGAGCAGTCGCTTGCGGACATCGGTGAGGTTGACGAGGTTCAGAAGTTCGTCGATGCGACGGCGTGAAGCGGCAGCGTCCAGGCCCTTCACCGCCGCAAGATACTGGAGGAACTCGACGGCATTCAGATTGGGATAAACCCCAAAATCCTGTGGCAGATAACCCAGGACGGTGCGAAGAGCGTCGGGATTCGTGGCTACATCGGTTCCGTTCCACAGCACGCGGCCTTGGGTTGAGCGCGTGATGGTGGCAAGGATGGTCATTAGCGTGGTTTTGCCGGCGCCGTTCGGGCCCAGCAAACCGAGCACACCGGTTCCCAGTTCCAGGGAGAAATCGTGTAACGCCATGGCTCCGCGGCCATAGCGTTTGCTGACTTTCTCGATGACAAGTTTCAAGATTCCTCCGCCACAACAGTGCCGTACACAGGGAACGAATCTTAGGGGACAAAAGTTCCAACGGTCTAGGGGGAGAACCGTGCAGCGGAGAACGGGGCGAGGTCGTACTTGCACTCTGCTCCCGTGATTACCTCAGCCATCACCTGTGCTGTAATTGGGGCGAGGAGAATGCCGTCGCGGAAATGACCGGTCGCTACGTAGTAGCCGGGCATTGTGGTTGCGCCGAGAATCGGCAACGCATCGGGAGTTCCGGGACGCAGCCCGGCCCAGTCTTCGAGGATCTTCGCATTGCGCAGTTCCGGAACCAGATCGACAGCGGCACGATGCAGGTGCTGAATCGTGGTGACATCGGTGCGCTTGTCGAATCCCGCTTCTTCCACGGTGGCTCCGACCAGGATTCTTCCGTCGCCGCGCGGGATCAGGTAAACCTCTGGCGCGCGGATTACATGCTTGAGGAGATTATGCGGGGAGGTCAGCAGGCATAGCATTTGTCCTTTGACGGGGCGGGTGGGAAATCTATGTGGCGCGATCTGCCCTGACCATGCGCCGGCGCAGTTGACGACTTTCGGCGCATGCAATGACGTCTTGGTCGTGGTGACACCGGAGACGCGGCCAGTCGAAACATCGACGGCAGTGACCTCATCGCCCGATGAAATATCCACCCCGCGTCGCTTTGCCGTTTGCAGCGCGGCGCTGGTAAGTGCCCGCGGGTCGACGCTGCGCTCCTGAAGATAGGCCGCCGGCCCATTGAAATCAGCAAGCGCCGGCTCGAGTTCAGCCAGCGGCGCCGGAAGTGCCGCCGCTGCCGCCGCCAATTCCAGTGGAGAAACATGTGCAGTGGAGGGAAAGACAATCGTCCCGTGGTCGCGCAGGTCGACGTTCCTGCTCGATTCGGCCTGCAGTTCGCGTGCGAACTCCGGGTACATGCGTGCACTCGCTGTCGCGAGAGGCCGCAAAGCGGCTGGAGTTTCAGACGGGCAATCCACCAGCATGCCGCCGGCGGCATAGGACGCCTCGCGGCCAGGCTCGCCCCGCTCGACCACAAGAACGGTTGCGCCTCTTCTTCGCAGTTCAATCGACAGCGACAGTCCAATGATGCCGCCTCCGATTATGATTACGTCCCAGCTCTTCACCTGCGCATTGTAAAGGACTCAGGCACGACAGGCGATTTAGCGAGGTAGTTCATTCCTGCAAGATGCCAGGGCGGTGGACCAACCGTACCACCAGGGCATCCCGCTAGCCGATTGACACTACAGCGCTTCTGCTAAACAATTGAAAAGACCCCCGCAGCTAAGGCGGTTAATCCTGGAGGAGCTAATGCCGGAAGAAGGCGAACAGATAGTCGCAGAACAGCAGTCGAGTGCAGGGAAGTGGATTCTCGTTGTCCTGGCGGTGATTTTTATCGCGGCGACGGTCTTTGGGTATGTGACCACGGGACAGCACATCGAGAAGCTGACTTCGGACCTGAGCGCCAGCCAGGCGCAAGTGGCGGAATTGCAAAAGCGCGTGCAATCCACGGAGGCTCAGGAAGAGACGATTGCGCAAAAGCTTGGCATGACCAAGAAAGAACTGCTGGAGCGCGCTGCCGCGCTGCAAACGCAACAGAAGGCTGATGAATCCCGCCTGGCGCAGCAAGAGAAGGAATCGAAAGAGCAGTTCGGGCAGGTGAGCGGGGAAGTGGCCGGGGTGAAGACCGACGTCGGCGGGGTGAAGACCGATGTGGCTTCCACTAAGGCCGATCTGGAAGCTACCAAAGCGAAGCTGCAGAGCGCAGTGGGCGACCTAGGAGTGCAGAGCGGCTTGATCGCCAACACCCGCGGTGATTTGGAGATCCTCAAGCATAAGGGCGACCGCAATTATTATGAATTCACTTTACTCAAAGGAGCGAAGCCGCAGCCCGTGGCGACAGTGAGCCTCCAGCTTAAGAAGACCGACCAGAAGCGCGGCAAGTTTACGGTGAATGTGACTTCTGACGACAAGACCATCGAGAAGCAGGATCGCAATATCGCCGAGCCGATTCAGTTCTATTCGGGACGCGACCACTTGTTATTTGAGTTGGTGGTCTGGACGGTGGACAAGAAGAAGGCGACCGGCTACCTGAGTACTCCGAAGGCCGCGCCTGTGCCAGTGACAGCCAATTAGGAGGGAATACAGTCTGACGGTTTCTTAATTTAGAACAAAGCCTTTACCGCGAAGGACGCTAAGAAAAGCCGCAAAGGACGCGAAGAAGAACAGACTGCTCTTCTTCGCGAACTTGGCGGCTTTTCTTTGCGACCTTTGCGGTCAAAGGCTTTACGCTTCAGTCGATCGGTACGAATTTCACGCAGACGGGTTCCGCCACGTCCAGAACCTTGCCCGTCGCCGTTAGGCGGCCGCTTTTCTGGTCGATACGAAAGACGACAATATTGTCTGACTTTTCGTTGGCCGCGAACAAGAGCGCGCCTCCCGGGGAAATCTCAAAACTGCGGGGAGTCTGGCCCTTCGTTGAAGCGTACTCGATCAACGTCAGAGTGCCTTGATTCGCGTCGATGGCGAATACGGCAATGCTGTCATGGCCGCGGTTCGAAGCGTAGAGGAATTTGCCGGAAGGATGAACCTCAATCTCAGCGTCTTCTTTGGCCCCATCAAAGCCTCGGGGCAGAGTCGAAATCGACTGTAGCGGACGCATGACCCCAGCAGCGCCGTCATAGCTAAAGACAGAAACGGTAGCCGCCATTTCGTTGACCACGTAGGCAAACTTCCCGTCCGGGCGAAGAGAGAAGTGCCTGGGGCCGGCTCCCGGGTCGGCCTTGGCGAACGGCGGGTCGTTGGGCGTAAGCGAACCCTTGAGGCTGTCAAACTTGTACACCAGTGTCTCGTCCAATCCCAGGTCATCCACGATGGCGAAGCGGTTGTCCGGCGAGAGGTCGATGGAGTGAGCGTGCGGTCCCTCCTGGCGTTGTGGATCTGAGCCGTGGCCCGTATGCTGGATGAAGGCCGAAGCCTCACCAAGCCTTCCATCCTCAAGCACCGGGAACACTGCGATGCTGCCGCCGGTGTAGTTCGCCACCAGAACGTATTTCCCAGATTTGTCTACGGTTATGTAAGCGGGGTCAGCACCTTTGGACGCCACTTGATTCAACAGCGTTAACTTGCCGTTCGCACGATCGATGGCGAAGGCGCTAACGGCTCCGCTCTTCTCTCCTTTGTAGTTGCTCACCTCGTTGACCGCATAAAGGAATCGATGATTCGGATGTGCCGCGAGAAACGATGGATTGGTGGTCTCGGCGGCTAGGCCGACGGATGTGAGCTCGGCGGTGGCTGCATCAAAGCGATACGTATAGATACCTTTGCTGGTGCTGCCTTCGGCCGTGTAGGTGCCGACGTAGACCCAGTACTTGTGTTGTTGGGCGGCGGGCGCGGCTTCGGCGCACACTACCAACAGAGAAAGAAAGAACAGGAATACAAGCAAGTAGAGGGAGATATGCCGGGATTGGGTCATCACACTGTAGAAGCGCATCTGTACCTCAGGCGCAATTGCGCGCACGTCTGGGCCATCATTTGGTTAGAGTCACGGGCACGGGTTGATCGTAAGGCTGGATGACTACGCTCACGGAACGGCGCTGGTTGAAGTTGTCGAGGGTCACAGGGAAGCTGACGATGACGGTTCGCTTGATCTCCTGATCGGGTTGCAGCTTGTCCTCGGGAGAGAGAGCTGGCTGTGTATTTGCCTTCAGCGTCGGGAAGGCTTGATAGTAGCGGTCGAAGTCGACAGCAGAAACTGCATTGCTGCTTGATTCTCCGGCAGATGTTACAAGCTTTCCTTCAACGTCATGCACCCAGAGTGATTTCTTACCGGAGTTATGCAGGGTGAAGGTGAGGGCGACCAGAGAAGCGTTTTGCCCGGGGATTTCCACTGCGGTTACGCTGTCGAGTGTTCCGGCACCTTGCGGCTTGGCGCGTTGGAGAAACGCCACGGCAGCGACAATAAGGAGTATCCCCGCCGTGGTCAGCAACAGCGGCTTGAACGGGGGCAAGTTGCGCTTGGCGGTTCCGAATTCGTCGGCGATGTTGATTGTAGGACCGCGTTGGGGGTTTGGCGCCGGCGGAGGAGCGGGAGCAGGATTGGGTGTTTGATCGGGCATCGATTCTATCGGGCAATGATTCTGTCGGGCAACGATTCTTTCGCGCCTTCGGATTGTACTCCCCAGGCTGGGTATTCAACTCCACTCATGCTTCATTGCCTTGGCGAACTTCTGCGCGGGCAGGGTGTTCAGCACGTCCTCCTTGGTGAGCCAGGCGCGGCGTGCCTGCAGAATACCGTAACGGATTTTGTCGAGGTGCGAGGTGTGGTGGGAGTCGGTGTTGATCACAATCTTCACGCCTTTTTGTTTTGCCTGGCGCAGGTGTATGTCGTTGAGGTCGAGGCGATCCGGGTAGGAGTTCAGCTCCATCGCTACCTTGTGTTTCGCCGCCCCTGTCAGGATTGCATCCATGTCGAAATGATAGGCATCGCGGCGAAGCTGCAGGCGACCCGTAGGATGGCCGATGATGGACGTGTTGGGATTCCCGACCGCCTTAAGCAGACGCTCAGTCATCTTCGCCGGTTCCTGATTGAAAACTGAATGCACGCTGGCGATGACTATATCCATCCGGGCCAGGACATCGTCGGAGAGGTCGAGGTCGCCGTCGGCCAGAATATCGACTTCGATTCCTGCGAAGATGGTGATGCCATCAAGCTTGTCGTTCACGTCCCGGATTCGCCCAATGTGCGCGAGGGCGCGCTTGTCATCCAGGCCGTTCGCGAAGGCCAGATTCTTGGAGTGGTCAGTGATGGCCATGTATTTGTAGCCGCGCGCCTTGGCCGCTTCAGCCATCTCCTCGATGGTGTTCTTGCCGTCGGTCTCAACGGTGTGCATGTGTACGTCGCCCTGAAGGTCGTCCACCGTGATCAGAGCGGGCAGCGTGTGATTCGCGGCGGCGTCGATCTCACCCAGATTTTCGCGCAGTTCGGGAGGCACGTAGTCGAGCTTCAGCTTGGCGTAGATTTCTTCTTCAGTTTTCCCGGCGACAGGCTTTTCTGTTTTGAGGTCGGCGAGGCTGTACTCGTTGAGCGTGTAACCCATCTTGAGGGCGCGCTGGCGCAGGGCAACGTTGTGGCCTTTTGATCCGGTGAAGTACTGCATGGCCGCGCCGAACGATTCCGGTGGCAACAGGCGAACGTCCACCTGCATGCCGTGGCGCAACTGAAAGCTGATCTTGTTGTCGCCCTGAGCGATGATGCTCATCAGGGGCGGATACTTGGCGATGTACTCCACCGCCAGCTGGCGTTCGTCCTCGCTGCAACAGGCCTTGCCCGTCACTAGAATGTCCAGATCACCGACGGTTTCGCGGCCTCGGCGCAAAGAACCGGCGGGAGTGATGCGGTCGATGCCCGGAAACTTCGCGAGATACTCGGTGAGCTTGTCGGCCTCAGTCTCGGCAGCGTCGATCAGGAATCTCCCGGAGATTCGGCGGTAGTCTTCAATCGCCTTCAGCAGCTTTTGTTCATGCTTCTCTCCCATGCGCGGCAGTTCGCGAATCTTGCCTTCGCGCGCCAGCTTTTCCACGCCATCGACGTCGCAGACTTTGTGGGCGCTCCAGATCAGCGCAATCGTCTTCGGCCCGAGGCCCTGAATCTTCAGCAACTGAAGCATGGACGGGTGATATTTCTTCAGGAGTTCCGCTTGCACGCTCAGGCTGCCGTCTTTGAATAGTTCCTTCAGGTTTACCAGCATTCCCTTGCCGATCCCCGGGATAGCCAGCACCCTCTTGGGTTCGCCGATGATGTCTTTGATCTGCTCGGTGTTGTTTTCGATGGCTTGCGCTGCGTTGCGATAGGAGCGAATGCGGAAGGAATCCTGGCCGTCGATCTCAAGCAGGTCCGCAGTTTCGTAGAGGATGTTGGCGATCGCCTTGTTGTCCACGGACTAAAGATTAAACAAGATTGGAATGGAGTGCCAGCGGCGGAAGGCAGTACAGGGGCTGCCTTGGGAAAATAGAACTACGCGTCCGACCATGGAGTCCTGAATGGTCGTGCCACGTCGGAGAATGCGAGAAACTATGACTCAGGCGCCTTTGGTGACGTTCGCCGCCTGTGGCCCCTTCTGGCCGTCGGCGATTTCGAACTCCACCGTGTCGCCTTCCTGAAGGCTCTTATAGCCCTCAGAGGTGATCGCGCTGTAATGTACAAAAACGTCAGGACCATCCGCGCGCCCGATGAACCCGTACCCTTTTGCGTTATTGAACCACTTGACGGTGCCTTTCAGACGTTCCACGCATACCCCCTTTTTCGCACGTCCTTCAGTGGGGGGGCCCAAAGACGTGCCCGCATAGGATGCATTTTGGAGCGATTAGGATGGGGTGTCAAGGCGAAATGGTAGGGTTCAGCAGAACATGTGGGAACGGGCGCCTTAGCCCGTTCAGCCGAGCGCAGGCGAGGCGTCGGCAGGATCCCAGATGAGCTTTGTCCCCACGCTGGCTTCTATTTCCCTCTAACCTGATGATCTAGCCACAAGACCGACGAGATGGTTTTGGCGTCGCGAATCGTTCCGTTCAACACCATCCCCACTGCTTTGGACAACGAAACGAGGCTTTTGTGGATGACTTCGTCCGGTTCCGGCTGGGCGGGCCCTGGGCGAAGGCCTGTGGCCATATATACCTTCATGGTTTCTGCGAGGAATCCGGGGCTGGCGTAGAAGTTGAGAATGAGCCGCCAATGGGCGGCGGTGTATCCGGTCTCCTCCAGGAGTTCGCGCTTGGCCGCGTGCAGAGCTTTTTCCCCCGCATCGATTCGCCCCGCAGGGAGTTCCCACAAAAAGCCGTTGGCCGCGTGGCGATATTGGCGCTCAAGCAAAACACGCGGCGCAGAGCGCGACTCGTCGACGGCCAGTACAACAACAGAACCGCTGTGATGAATGACATCGCGACGTGCGCGGACGCCTCCCG
>Ga0209274_10001221_pt1 | contig 13414 bp, 12 predicted proteins | sample HubBroMetageREF1_FD_188343 | JGI IMG/M metagenome (GOLD analysis project Ga0209274, IMG submission 188343) | Reference soil microbial communities from the Hubbard Brook experimental Forest, New Hampshire, USA - Hubbard Brook CCASE Soil... | ecosystem: Environmental > Terrestrial > Soil >...
TTTCTCCACCGCAGCGCTCTCCGCCGCCATTCTCTCGAGCTCGCGATGCTGCAAAACAACCTCAATTCCGTTCCTTCCTCGCAATCGTTTCGCAACCTGCTCGGCCAGATACACTGAACGATGCCGCCCGCCCGTGCACCCAAACGAAACCATCAGATGCTTAAACCCGCGACGCTGATAACTGTTCAAGCTGGCATCCACCAGCGACATCACGCTGGCCAGAAACTGATGCACACTCTCCTGCTGATTGAGGTAGTCAATCACCGGCGCGTCTCTGCCCGTGAGCAATTTGAAATGCTCTTCGCGTCCCGGATTCGGCAGGCTTCGCCCGTCAAAAATAAATCCGCCGCCGTTCCCGCTTTCATCTTTCGGCAGGCCGCGATGAAACGAGAAACTGAAAATCCGCACCACCAGGCTATCCGCATCCGAGGCCAGGCCCTGCAACTTCTCCGAGGCCAGCATGCTGTGAAAGGCCTCCATCAGGGTCGGCAGCGCGATCGGCAGCGTCACGTTGTGCAGCAGCCAGCGCAGATTCTTCAACGCATAGGGCACGCTCTGCAGAAAATGTACTTTGCGTTCATAGAATCCGCGAAACCCATACGCCCCCAGCGCCTGCATGATGCGGATGTAAACATACGCGTAGTAATGCTGCATGAACGCGTCGCGCTTCACATCGGCATAGCCGCCCAGCGTCTCTAGGTAATGATCGAGCAACCGTTGGCGCAACTCCGGCGGCAGGTCGGCCTTGGCGTCATACAGAAGGGAAGCAACGTCATACTGCAGCGCGCCCTTGCGGCCACCCTGATAGTCCAGAAAAAATGGCTGGCCTTCGCGCAGCATGATGTTTCGTGACTGGAAATCGCGATAGAGGAAGTAATCGCGCCCCGCACTCAGCAGAAACTCCGTCAGACGGGTAAAATCGTCCTCCAGCGCCTGTTCATTGAACGGAATGCCCGCCAGCCGCAAGAAGTAATACTTGAAATAGTTCAAGTCCCACGCAATCGACTGCCGGTCGAAACTATCGCGCGGATAACACACTTTGTAATCCAGATCGCGCCCCGCCTCAACCTGAAACCGCGGCAACGTGGCGATCACCTTGCGATAAGCGTCGACCACCGGAGCAGCGATGCTCTCTCCCGCGCGATGCTTCGAGAGAAACTCGAACAGCGACATATTCCCGAGATCCTCTTCGAGGTACGCGCCATGATCCAAATCTTCGGCGTAAATCTCCGGCACAGGCAAGCCGTGCTTTCGAAAATGCCGGGAAAATTCAAGGAAGGCTGCGTTTTCTTCGCGCACATCGTAGAGGATGCCGACGGCGCTGTTTTTCTCCCCGGTCAGCCGGATAATCTTGCGCCCCGATCCGCCGAGTTGGCCTTGCACCGACTGTACCTCCTCGACGGGGCAGTGGAAGTGCAGCTCAAAGAGATTCTTGAGAATATCCATGAAGAGAGCCACGGTTCGTCGCTCGCAAGATCGGGGTCGCCGATTCGCGTGCCGGATTCCTCACAAAGATATCATCGAAGGGCGCTGGCACAACCGCAGGGGCATCCTCAAGCCAAACATCGAGAGTCGAGGGGGCGCATCTTGGAAAGAGTAAGAGGCTCGAGAAGTGTTTCAGAAAACAGGCAAAATCAGGAATCAGTCGAGGCTATTCCTGCTTCCGTGCCACGATGTCGAAGGTACACTTCACTTCGTTCTTGATCTTGATCGCTCCCGCCGCGGCCGTAACCGGAGGAATCTCAAAGTCGTTCTGCTTCACCGAGAACTCACCCGTGGCCCGTACCGAATCGCCGTTGATGACTACGCGCGCCGAGACCGGCACGGACTGAGTCACTCCGTGCAATGTCAGTTCTCCGTTCAACGCGACCCAGTAGCGTTCGTCGGTTCCGCTGGCCGAGACTCGCGAACACTCGTACTTGATATCAGGGAAGCGATCCGTCTCCAGCGCTTCCTCACACATCTTGCGATGAATGTCTCGCTTATCTTTCGCGCTGATGTCGTCAAGAACTTCCAGGGAATCCGCTTGAATCGTAATGTTCAATCGGGCATCTTCGATGGTCAATCCGGTCCGCTGGAAACTCAGTTCACCGTGAAAGTTCCGGATCGCAATCCTCGGATCGTGCCCAAACGAAGCGAGCAGACCAGCGGCAAACACCTGGGCGACAAACGTGCTCCCCTGGGCATCAATTGCGTAGCGAACGGTGGCATCCTCCAGCAGCGATCTCGTTGCATGCACTGTACAGTCCCCCGTGTCCGTTAGGTTCGGCACACTTTCTGAACATCTTCTAAATCAACCTTCCTTGCGACCTACCACGTAAAACGAAAACTTGAGCTCGTCCTGCAGTTTCAATGTACCTCCGGCAATCGATGCAACCCGGATTCCATAATCGCTCTGCAACAAAGTAAACTCGCCGTAGGCGCGAAATGAATCCACTCCAAATGCCACTTGTGAAAAGAACGATTGACCGTTAGTAACTCCGTGCAGCGCCAGCCGTCCCTCCACATTGACCCGGTTCAAATTGTCCTTGAGTCGTTCCGCGCTAATACTGGTGCTTTCAAATACCGCTTCCGGAAATCGCTTGGTCTCCAGCACTTCGTCATACATCACCCGGTGAAGTTCCCGCCGGTCCGAGTCTCTCAGTTCGTCCAGAACCTCGAGAGTCGCCGTCTTGACCACCACTTTCAACTTCGCGTCGGCCAGCGTGTCTGGAACAAAAGTCACGCCTGCCGTGTATCCCCGAATCGCGATCTTCGGGCTGTGCGCCACCGACGAGATCAGCCCGCTGGCGAACGCCTGCACCGTAAATTGACTTGCCTTCGGGTCAATTGCATATCGAATCATTACTTCGCTCTGCGATGTCATGCGTCTTTCACACCGCCAAGGTACGCTTCAGCGTCGACGGTGAAAGTCCCCCTCTCTCGCCCTGAAATTGGGGCCCACCTGCTCACGCAGCCCTACATCGATCGCAACTTGATATAGCGGTCTAAGTCAGGCAACGCGCCCTGCACCAGGCTTCCCACGCCGATCTGCCCCAGGTAACGTCGAATGATCGGATTGGAAAGAATCAGCCCCGCACCAAACACAATGCAGGCAACGCCGCCGAGCATGTACAAAGTATCCTTGTCGGTTCCTGAATCGGAGTGGTTGTTATTCTCTGCCACGATATTCTCCTTTCGAAATGCCCCTCTCTAATTTCCTACGCTTGCTTCTGCAGAATGTTCTCGACCACCGAAGCTACCATTTTCACCGCTTCGTCCACTGCCGCCGCGACGGTTTCGCTCAATCCCATATGCCCTTCATCGCCTCCGAAAGTCGCGGGCTCGCACCCGACCAAGAGCACTTTCTTCAGTCCGCCGTTCATCGTCGAGGCCATCCGCAGCACGTTCAGCGGGTTCATCCCGTGCGTTTCCACGACACTTTGCTGCGGGCCGTTCTCCTGTGGCTCGCCTTGCCGAGGTTCGTCCAGCTTGCTCAAATCCGGTTCGACGAGTGAAACTGTCCCCGGTGTCTGTCCATGCGGATACGCATCCACCAGGATGGTTGTTTCGTATCCATCCTGCAGTGCGTACGCCAGATCGAAACCCCGGATGCCAAAATCGATCACTCGCACTTCGGCAGGCAACTCCAGAGCGGCTAGGCGCTTCGCCACTTCCACTCCAAATCCGTCATCGCCCAGAAAAATATTCCCGATACCCGCCACCAGGATGCGCGCTGGCTGCACCGCAGTTTTTGGCTGAGCTTCCTCCCCCGGCAAAGGCTTGACTTCCGCCGCGTCAAAGAAAAATCGATGCCCCGGCTGCCGCAGCATCCCCAAATCTCTTCCCGGGTCATCATCCAGCACCACGCAGACATGACTCTTGCCTTCATAGTCCTGCTCAATGCTCTCGATGACGGCAATCTGCCCGTCCAGCGCGATGTCGAGCACATCGCCACCCTTACGCGGATGCAGCCGCACCCGATTTCCCACCCGCAGTTCCACCCCGTCCATGGCCAGCCGGTCCACAGTCGTCCTGTCTTCCAGCAGTTGCCACTCCCACTCGTTCATGAAGCGTCCTCCTTGAGTGGGCGTAGGCCGCGCACTGCGCCGTGCAGCTTCATGAACTGTTCCACGGGCATCGCGTCGGTCCGTTCCAAAACCTGGCGGGCCCGGTCGCCGGACTGGCGAATCTCACGCTTCTCTTCGTCGGTCAGCGTCATGATCCGCAACGACAGAATCTCGTCGATCTCCGTGCCATCGAACAGGTCACCCACACTCTCGGGGGCGATCTGCGGATAATCGTAAAGAATGATCGGCGACGCCAGCAGCGTATCCCGCTGCCCTTGTTCCCCCACCAGCACCGGCCACGCGCCAACGTTCTGACACTGTGCGACGAGTTCCTGCAATTCCGCCGGAGGCTCAAGCAGCGAAACGAATTCGCCGCCTTTCACTCCAAGAATCGTATGTGTGGAAACCAGAGACTGCATGAGCGCGGCATCGCGGTTCGCGGCCGGAATCTCCATCTGCGTCAAATTCTGCACATGAACGCTCACCCGGAACAGATCTTCGCCCACACTCTCGGCTGAAACCTCGATCGTGCCCTCAACCGCTTCCTGCCGGTGCTCGATCATGCCGTCGCGCTCGGATTCAAACCGTGCCTGCGATGGAAAAGCAAATAAGAACGTCGTCCCAGCAAGCAGCGCCGCTATCGCGAGCTCGGGCACGCCGACTTCCCTCTCCACAGCCTCCTGCCAGCCATCCGGCAGTGATCCCGTTCGAACATCACCCCGAACTTCAGCCGAAGGCCGCACCGATCGCGTCTGCAAATGCAGGAACCTCAGTTTCACCTCGATGCTCGTACCCGTGCTCCCCGAGACCAGGCACTCGGTCCGCATGCTGCAAGCTTCTTCCCCCCCTTGCGCCTCGCTGTAGGCCCGCGGATACAGGACTCCAAAATTCCAGCGCTGCCGGTTCTTCACCGAAGACGGCCGGTAGGGATACAACATATACCCCTCATAAAGCACAGCCTTCGCGATCTGGTCCACACGCGTGAGATTCATGTGCGTACCGCTTCTTCCGCCTGCAGCATGTTCTCCAGCGCCTGTTCCCACGTCGGAATCCCATGCCGCACCTTGTAGTCGTACACCCGCTCGAAGATGTCGCGGCGCAGGCACAACCACGCGGTGTTGGGATAATACGAGTCCATCATTTCTCGCCAGACTTTTACCGGCATACTGAAACGCGTTTCCTTCTCCCAGGAGATCGGCGACACCTGCATTTGTTCCCCTGCAGCCGAATAAAAAACCGTGCCGCTGAACATCACGCACAGGGGCACATCGCCATCCCCCAGCCCGTGGAAATATTTTGTCGCGCCCACGTTGAAATCAAACGTGCACGGCACCGGAAGATCGACCACCGTGGAACCCTGAAACGGAGGCACATTCACGTTGACGTGAGTCCACAGCAAGTTGCGCAGCGTCTGGCTCCAGCGGTCGGCGTCGCCAAACAGATCACGCAGCTTCTCCTGATCTTCCACCGTGTATCGCCGGCGCGTGACTTCGATTTGAATCTGGCTGCGCAGCGCGACGGAGTAAATGGTCTCCGCCGGATCGGCGTTAGTTACGCGCAATTTGAACGCAATCAGAGGCGAAGCCGAAAACTTGGCCACCTCCGCGCCTTCGATCTTGAAACTCAAGTCAGGCATGCATCTCCTCGGTCGCGACTCGCGCCCTGGCCCGGAGGTCCGAAAAAAAGTTACCGATCTCCTGCCAAACTTCCGTTCCTCCTGACAAGCCGCGCCAGTGAATGCGAATCAACCCGACCAGCTTGTAGCATGCGTCAATCGGGACAATGTAATACTCGGCCGGACCCGATCCCCGCGACTGCCCAACCCGGTTGACAAGCAGAGCTTCCACATCCGCTTCTAGTTGGTTCAGCACAGGGTTGGCCTGAACAATGCTGCTCCAGGACTCCAGCGGCAGCAGCGACTCGGTCGCGCCCGCCGGACTTGGATACAGAGCGCTCACCCGCGAGTCGATGCCGTTCTGGAAAAAGAAGGCGAGGTTGATGGGAATCAGCAAGCCGTCCCACTCGGCATCCGTCATCTGAAAGTTCGCCAACAGCCGGATGTCCCGGGGTACGCGCTTGTATTTTGTTTCTGCCTGGCCGCTGAACAGCATGGCGCAGGCATCGCAGGCGCAATGCAGCCGGCGTTGCGCCACTTCAATCAGGTGCGCATGCTCGGACCGCAGCTCCGCGCTGCACATCTCGCACTTCTCCACCTGCCGAGGCGGCTTGCGGGCGAACTGGCGTAGCCTCTCGAAGGCTCGGGACGTTTCGCGAAGCTGTTCCGTTTTCATCATGATTGTGATCGCTAATCACGGCAACTCTCAGTCCATGCTTTCACTGCCGGGTGACATGGTCGGACGAATCATGGTCGGATGAGTTATGGTCGAATGAGTCATGATCGAATGAATCGTTGCAGAACCAGGAAGCGGGGCAGCATCATGCGGAGCCGATCCCAGCAGCTTCTCGATCGCGATGAAACCGGAATCAGCCGGCTGCTCCAGTCCCTCGACCACCAGCGACGTCATGTCGGGCGCTGCCTCATACATCGCTTCTTCCACGGCAGTCTGCACCGTCCGACTCGTCGACCCGCAGGTGTGGCCATCTACACGAACCCGCACGCGAACATCACCGGCGCCGATGACGCTGACTAATTTCGCTTCCGCCCCCATCTTATGAAGCTTCGACACAATCTGCTCCAGCTTCCGCTCCACGCGCGTCTGCAATTCGTCCGGATGCAGCCCGTACAGAACCAGCAGGCTGCTCACCAGCTGGTCTTGACCCAGGTCATCAATGATCCGGGAGCCGGACTCGCCAGATTGAAACACGATTTCCAGGATTCGCTCGAGGCCAGTCCCGTGCAAGTCCATCAGCAGTTGCACCAGTTCCTTCGCGGCAGCTCGCACCGCTGGATCCGCAATCGTTTCCAGATCATGCACCAAACCCCCGATCTTCTGTATCCGCTGCTGAAAGTCCTTTTCGTCGACCACAATCCTCCCTCGCCACTAATGAAGGCCACTGACAAAGGAACGAGCGGAAGCCACAGTCACTTACAACCCAATCGTACCTCAGGCGAAACACTTCCGCTCATTCAAACTAATAGCCACTTACGGTTGAAGACCAAACATCGGCGAATGCCGTGTCTCCAGCACCTTACCATTACCCAGATACATATGCACGCCGCAAGGCAGGCAAGGATCGAAACTCCGCACCGCTCGCATAATGTCGATCCCCTTGAACTTCTCGGGCCCGTTTTCCTCGAAGATCGGCGTGTTCTGCACCGCATCCTCATACGGACCCGGCGTGCCATAAATATCCCGCGGATTGGCATTCCAGGGCGTAGGAGGATACGGGTGATAGTTCGCGATCTTGCCTTTGCGGATCACGACGTGATGCGAAAGAACGCCACGCACCGCCTCATGGAAGCCGCACCCGATGGCCTCTTCCGGAACTTTGAATTCGTTCCAGGTTTTCGTCCGGCCGGAATGCAACTCTTCGAGGGCCCGCTCCGCGAAGTAAAGGCCGGCGCACGCCGAATAGACCTGGAAATAAGTCCGCGCGCGGTCGCGTTCAATCGCGTTGCTCCACTTTGGAATCTTCCACTCGAATTCAACTTCGGGCAGCGAAGTGGTCTTCGGCAGATACATTTTTACGCTGCTTCCAGTGGACTTGATGTATCCAATATCCACCAGTCCAGCCAGCGCGGTCGCCCACAGCCGCGCGATCGGCCCGCCGCCAGTGTCGAGTGCAAGATGGTCGCCCGTTCGCTTGTCGAGCCAACGCGGCGACATTACCCACGTGTATTTGCCGCCGAAATCCCGCTTCTGTGGCCGAGGAATCGTAGTCTGGTTCCAGGGATGGTTCTTATCCACCGGATTGCCCAGCGGATCGGTCTTCACAAACGTCTCGGAATTCTTCCAATCGTCGTAGTAGGAACTGCCCAGCAAAATCCGGATATTTAGATTGATGTCGACCAGATCCGTGGTTACTAGTTTGCCGTCGACCACCACCCCCGGCGTCACATACATCTTGCGGCCCCAGTGGGTCATGTTCTTGTAGGTGTAGTCGCAATGTTCGGGATCGTTGAACGAACCCCAGCAGGCGAGGAGCACACGTCGCCGTCCAACTTCTTCATAACCCGGTAGAGCGTCGTAGAAAAAATCGAATAGGTCATCATGCAACGGCAGAACCTTCTTCATGAACTCGACATACTTCATGAGCCGCACAATGTAATCGGTGAACAGCTGGATGGTCGGAACCGTCCCCACGCCGCCCGGATACAGTGTAGAAGGGTGCACGTGGCGGCCCTCCATCAGGCAGAACATCTCGCGCGTCATGCGGCTCATCACCAGTGCTTCGCGATAGAAACTCCCTGTGAACGGGTTAAGCGCCGTCATAATGTCGGCAATCGTGCGAAATCCATGCAGATTGGAGTGCGGCGCTAGCGTCGTCTGCGCTTTCGCCCAAACCTTTGGATTGGTTTCCTTCACCATCTGTTCGCAGAAGTCCACGCCGACCAGGTTGTCCTGAAAAATATTGTGGTCGAACATGTACTCGGCAGCCTCTCCGAGGTTCACGATCCACTCAGCCATCGCCGGGGGACGAACTCCGAAGGCCATGTTCTGCGCATAAGTGGCACAGGTGGCATGGTTATCGCCGCAGATACCGCAAATGCGACTGGTGATGAAGTGCGCGTCGCGCGGGTCCTTGCCCTTCATGAAAATGCTGTAGCCTCGGAAAATCGATGACGTACTGTGACACTCTGCCACCTGCTTGTTCGCGAAATCGATCTTAGTGAAGATGCCGAGGCTACCCACGATGCGCGTGATCGGGTCCCAGTTCATCTCGACGAGATTCTTACCCTTGGTAGCGGACTCTTTGGTCGGCGCAGTAATCGTGCTCATATCGAATTGCTCCTTAGTAGGTCTCATTGGACATTGGATTACCTGGATAGGTCGACCGATAGGATGACCTATTGGGGTGACCTATGGGTGAGCCTAATATGACCTCGGGTGGTAACCCGTCGTCAGTTCAGCACGCGGATGCCGCCACTTTGGTTCCTTGTTGCAAGTGGCCTGCGTCATCGTGCGAAGGGCGGAGATAGCGCGTCCATAGGCGCCCACAGCCGCAGACGAGATCTTCGCGCCCGGAGGCTCATCCATGAACGGCATGAACTTGTCCGGGAAGCCCGGCATGGTACACCCAATGCAAATGCCGCCAACGTTGGGGCAACCGCCAATCCCAGCCATCCAGCCGCGCTTGGGCACGTTGCAGTTGACCACTGGCCCCCAGCAGCCCAGCTTCACGATGCACTTAGGAGAACCATAGTTCTCGGCAAAGTCACCCTGCTCGTAGTAGCCGGCGCGATCACAGCCCTCGTGCACAGTTTTTCCAAATAACCACGTCGGTCGTAACTGAGCGTCCAGCGGAATCATGGGCGCGCGTCCCGCCACCTGATACAGCAGATAGAGCACAGTCTCCATGAAGTTGTCCGGTTGCACCGGGCATCCAGGAACGTTCACAATCGGAAGCCCGGCCTTCGACGACCAATTCCATCCCAGATAGTCCGCGAGCCCCATGGCTCCGGTAGGATTGCCTTCCATAGCATGAATCCCGCCGTAGGTTGCGCAGGTGCCGCAGGCGATGACCGCCGTCGCCATCGGCGCCAGCCGGTCGATCCACTCGTTGGTGGTAATGGGCTGCTTGGTGTCGGGGTCGGTTCCCAGCGCGGCCCAATATCCTTCTTTCTTTATTTTCTCGTTCGGAATCGAGCCTTCCACCACCAGAACGAACGGTTCGAGTTTTCCTTCTTCTGCTAAGTACCAATACTTGAGGAAGTCGTCGCCGTTCTCATAGGCCAACACCGGATTATGCAGGTGAACCTTGGGCAGCCCCGGAATTGCTCCCAGGAGCACGTCTTCAATGCTGGGCTGAGTTGCCGCGGTAATTGAAACGGAATCTCCGTCACAGCCCAGTCCGGCGGTGATCCAGACTATGTGTACCTCAGAAACCGCAGGAGGATGCTGCGTGACGCGACCATACGGAATTGTTTCCGCTGCCATGGTTCGGTCTCCTTTTCAGATTTCAGTTGTTTCGCGGGCCCATTATTTCGTGCGCCGGGAGACCTGGGAAGATCGCGCTGGCGCGCGCAACGAAAAGTTACAAGAGAGTGAGGAAAATCCGTGGAAGTGTTTTACATCCGATCCACAGAAATGTCGATAGCCAGAATCGTTAAAATTAACTCGCCGCACAAGCAGGCGCTGCCTCGTTTCTTTGTCGTACAAACTACCGCACAGAACTCAGGGATTACCCTACGTTCTTAGGGGTGTACTGGGCACGGTCACAAGCGTTCGTTCCCCGCCGAAAGCGCGAAGAGGGGGTCAGATCTCGTTCCTGGAAGCTTTTCAGGAACTCTTTTCGGTGCTGCTCCACTGGATAGCGTGCTGTACCAGTTCACGAGCGCTGCGCAGAGAGAGTTTTTCTTTAATGTGCGCCTGGTACGATTCCACCGTCTTCACGCTGATATGAAGTTCTTCCGCGATCTGCCGCGTGGAGTGCCCCTCGCCGATCAAACGGAAGACTTCCAGTTCCCGGTCCGTGAGGTCCGCAATCGAGGAAGTTCTGCCCGCGTTGGACCCGCCGATGTAGCGCTGCAGCATCCGGTTCGCGATGCGTTCGCTGACATAAATTTCCTGGCTCAGAATGCGCCGCAAAGCGACCAGCACTTTCTCCGTCGCCTCCTGCTTCATGATGTAACCCTGGGCGCCGGCCCGCAGCGCGCGCTCCGCATAAATTGACTCGTCATGCATGGAGAGGATGAGAACCGGCAATTCCGGATATCGTGTTCGGATGTCCTTCAGAAGATCCAACCCATCCGGCCCGTTCAACGAAATGTCCACGACCATTATGTCCGGTTTGACCGTTGCGACCGCTTGCACTGCGGTCTGCGCGTCTTCCGCTTCGCCGCAGACGATCAGATCTGACTCGCGGTTGATCAACAATGCCAATCCTTGCCGCACGATGGGATGATCGTCGACCACGAAGACCCTGCTCTTTTTCGTTGTGCTGCTACTCTGGTTCATTGACGGCCTCTTAACTCAGTTGCGGGTGGCGATCGGGAATCGGCAAGTCACCGACGTGCCTCGTGGTTGCTCCCGGCGTACTTCCAGGTTCCCGCCAATCATGCCCGCGCGATAATTCATAATGTGCAGTCCTACACCCGCATGGGGCGCCGGAGGGCGCTCGATCCCCACTCCGTCGTCTCCGATGATCAGCGTTCCCCGCCGCTCATTTGCAGACAGGGAAATCAAAATGTTTTTGGCGCGTCCGTGTTTGATGGCATTGTTCACGGCCTCCTGTGCAATGTGGTAGAGGTGAGTTGCCATCGGGGCATCATGAATCAATACTGCCTCTTCACACGAGAAGCGGCACGCGATCCCGAACAGGTCTTCGATCTCCGATGCATACTGCCGCAACGCCGACATCAATCCATGCGCGTCCGAAACTACCGGTAGCAGTCCCCGCGCCAGTTCCCGCGTCTTCCGGATCGCATCGTTGACTAACTGGACGATCTTCGCGGCATCCGCCGCCTCCGGACTGTGACTCTCCGCCAATCGCCGCTCCTGCACCTTGGTCAGGAACGCAATGCCAGTCAAGTGCTGCCCTAATCCGTCGTGCAAGTCTTGCCCGATTCTACGCTGTTCCCGTTCACTGATTTCAAGGATGGTTTTCTCCAGTCGCTTGCGCTCGCTGATGTCACGGATCGCGCTCGAAACCAGCACTCCCTCTTCGGTCTCCAGAGGACTCAGGCTGATTTCCACCGGAAACTCATGTCCGTCCTTGTGCAGGCCGTAGAGTTCCAGACCCGCGCCCATCGGCCGCACCCGAGGCTCCGCGAAAAAATTCGTCCGACCCGCTGAATGATTCCCCCGCAACCGCTGCGGCACCAGTTTTTCGATCTCTTCCCCCAGCAGTTCCTGCCGGGGATAGCCGAACAATTTCTCTACCTGCGCATTCACCAGAACAATTCTGCCTTTCTGGTTCACCACCACCACCGCATCGGGCGCCGCTTCCAGCAAACCTCGAAACCGCAACTGCGCCCGCTTCTGCGCAGTCACGTCAATCCCCGAGGCGATCACATACATCGGCATCTGCTTGGCCGCAGGCAGCACCGCCGCCGACCAGGCGATCGTCCGCTGGCTTCCGTCCCCATCCACCCAGGAACTTTCATACTCGCTACGCGACTGGTGGTCGCAGGTCTGCTGGAACATCGTCCGGAACTGTTCCTTCTCTTCCGGGGCCACAAACAAATCCCAAATCCTCTGTCCCCGAGCCTGTTCGATGGACTGCCCCGTCATCCGTTCACACGCTCGATTCAAGCGGACGATCCGACCCTCGCGATTCAGCACCACCACCAAAGCCCCGACCGTGTCGAGGATTCCCGACACTACGTTGCGTTCGTCTTCCAGCGCTTCTTCGGCGCGTTTCAGGTCGGTAATATCAAAAGCAACTCCGTGAATAAACCACGGTCGGCCATCCGAATGCCGGATCATCCGGGCCTCACAATGAAACCAGATGACCTGGCCATTGCGCGCGATCACCCGGTAGGCGGACCGCAACGGCTTGCCCGACAGAAACATCTCCGCCGCTTCCGTGCTCCAGCGGCGTTTGTCATCGGGATGCACCTGCCGGTACCACAACACGGGATCTTCCAGCCATTCGGCCTGTGAAAATCCCAGCGTAGCTTCGATCTGTGGGCTCACGTAGGCCTCACCGATGCCACGGTCCAGATAGGCCATGAACACGACCGCTGGAAGTTGCTCCACCAGCGCTCGATACTTCGCTTCTGAATTTGGGACGTTCTCGTCAGAAACCGGAGCTCGATCCAGCCTCTCAATAATGTGATGAACCGCACCGAGTGCTTCGACGATATCCTTCTCGCTTACATTGTTGCCTAAGTATGTGCTGGCAAGCCCGCTCAGAATGGATTCGGCATCCGCCGGGCTGAGCTCCGCATCTTCAGGAACCGAAGCGACGCCTGAATTCACGCCCGAAGACACCCCCCCGTTCTGCTCCGCATCATCGCCGATTTTCCAGAACGTGCTCATCGAACGACACCCCAACTTTTTCCACTCACTCTAGAGACGGAAACTTCTTTGCCCGGCTTCTCCAGCCCGGCTCTTTATTGAGAGACGCCTGCGTAAACCGGCGCAGAGCGTGAATCGCCCTGCCATAAGTCTGTACGGCCTGAGCCGACAGCAGTGACCCCGGAGGCTGGTTCATAAACGGCATGAATTTATCCGGGAAGCCCGGCATCGTGCATCCAATGCAGATGCCGCCCACATTCGGGCATCCGCCAATCCCGCCCA
>Ga0209274_10001222_pt1 | contig 13404 bp, 13 predicted proteins | sample HubBroMetageREF1_FD_188343 | JGI IMG/M metagenome (GOLD analysis project Ga0209274, IMG submission 188343) | Reference soil microbial communities from the Hubbard Brook experimental Forest, New Hampshire, USA - Hubbard Brook CCASE Soil... | ecosystem: Environmental > Terrestrial > Soil >...
ATGATGACCTCGCCAATGCGGCCCATCGCCTGACTATCTGAGGAGATGATCGAGATCGCACCCAAGTCGTGCAAGATATCTTCAGCCGCGATCGTCTCTTTGCGGATCCGGCTCTCGGCGAATGCGACGTCCTCTGGAATGCGGCGATCAAGGTGGTGCGTCACCATCACCATGTCGAGCGCCTCTTCTAGTGTATTGACGGTGTAAGGCCGCGTTGGTGTCGTCGACGACGGAATGACATATGCCTCGCCGCACACTTTAATGATGTCCGGAGCGTGTCCGCCGCCAGCGCCTTCGGTGTGAAAGGTATGAATGGTTCGGCCCTTAAATGCCGCAATCGTATTTTCGACGAAACCGCTCTCGTTCAACGTGTCTGTATGGATGAGAACCTGCACATCCAGATTGTCTGCAACTGAAAGGCAGCTATCGATGGCGGCCGGAGTCGTACCCCAGTCTTCATGGAGCTTCAGTCCACATGCTCCTGCCTCGATCTGTTCAACCAGGCCCGCCGCCGTACTTGCGTTCCCTTTACCGAAGAACCCGATATTCATTGGAAAGGAGTCAGCGGCCTGAAGCATCCGCTGAATATGCCACGGGCCAGGCGTGCAGGTCGTGGCATTCGTACCCGCGGCGGGTCCAGTGCCTCCGCCCATCATCGTGGTCAGGCCGGAAAACAGTGCTTCCGCGATCTGCTGCGGGCAGATGAAATGGACATGGACATCGATGCCGCCTGCCGTGACGATCTTTCCTTCGCCGGCGATCGCTTCCGTCCCAGGTCCGATGACAATATCTACATTCGGCTGAACATCCGGATTTCCTGCCTTGCCGATTGCCGCGATATGACCGTCTTTAATGCCGATATCTGCTTTTACGATTCCCCAGTGGTCGAGGATCAGCGCGTTGGTAATGACGGTATCAACCGCTCCTTCCGCTCGGGACCGTTGCGATTGGCCCATGCCGTCGCGCATAACCTTCCCGCCCCCGAACTTCACCTCCTCGCCATAGACCGTGAAGTCCTTTTCTACCTCGATGATCAGGTCGGTATCGGCGAGACGCATCTTGTCGCCAACAGTAGGGCCAAACATTTGCGCGTACGCGGCGCGATTCATTGTGTGGGGCATTCGATTACCTCACCGGTCCCATGACCCGTTGGTTGAAACCGTAAATCAACCGCGTGCCGGCGTAAGCCACCAAGGAAACTTCCCGGGACTGGCCCGGCTCGAACCGCACAGCCGTGCCCGCCGGAATGTCCAGCCGATAGCCCAGAGCAGCTTCTCGATCAAATGCTAGAGCCGCGTTGGCTTCGGCGAAGTGATAGTGACTACCGACCTGAATAGGTCTGTCGCCGGTGTTCGCGACTATGAGACGAATGGCGGCTCTGCCCTCGTTGAGGACGATCGTGTCAGCGGCTGGAAAAGTTTCACCTGGTATCATCATGCCTATCTCCCTTCATCAGGCCTGCTCCTCAATCCATGGGAACAACGTTTCAGCGAATCGGATCGTGAAGACTCACCAGTTTTGTGCCATCGGGGAACGTTGCTTCTACCTGTATTTCCGGAAGCATCTCAGAAATGCCCTCCATCACCTGATCGCGCCTCAGCACCTTGCAACCGTCCGACATTAGTTCAGCGACGGATTTACCGTCACGTGCTCCCTCCATTACGTAATCGGCGATAATCGCGACGCTTTCGGGATAGTTAAGCGTGACGCCTCTTGCGAGGCGTCCCCGTGCTACGAGCGCAGCGAGCGCGACCATAAGCTTGTCTGTTTCCCGTGGTGTGAGATTCATAAAGACTTCATCCGATAATCGTGGGCGACTAACACGACCACATCTTCGGTACCCGAAAAGGCCCCGGCCTCTGCTCTTGGCGAAATTGCTGAAGAACACGCTGCAGCGCCAGCCTGAGTTCGAACGCGGCCTCCGCGGCGAAGCGAACGATCATTACGCCGTTGACCAGGGTGGCGCCGCCGCAGCACTCGAGAGAAGGAGCAAGATCCCGAATCAATTCCACTCGATCATTGAGATTGCCCCCGAAATAGACCAGTGTTGCAATTGCCCTGTAACGCGAAAGCAGCGCTTTCTTATGAAGGTGCGGATATGTTTCATCAAAGCAGCGGAAGGTATCAGCCCAGATCAGTCGCCCATCTTTCTTTACGCGCCAGCTATCTGTGATCTGCCCGTTAACCATCTGCTCGCCATAGGCCGAGCGGCCCAGCACAATCCATTCAACGGCAAGCACCTCAGCTCCAGAACAGACCTCGATCTCTGTGTTCCTGCAGATGCGTGCCGTATTGAAAAGGATTGTCTCCTGCGGCAACCAAGCGAGTTTCGCGGCTGCTGATATCTTCAGCTTTGTTGTAATTCGTGCGGGCTCGTCCAGCGCGCCGTAGACTTTCTCGGCCGCTTGTGAGGTGACCGTAATCGACGCTTTTTCAAGCGCCGTTATAGAGCATTCGAGCCGGTCTCCGCCCGCAACACCGCCTCCGGTATTTATGAGAACGGCTTCTTCCACCGCACCGCCTGTTACTCTCGGAAACATCACGCGAACGGGAGACCTTTGAAAGACGTCTACAATCTGCGTCCCCTGTTCAGAACCCCGGAGCATGACTCGCCCCGCGCCATCCGCCCGCTGCAGATCCCTGTCGGAAAGGTTGTCTAAACGCTCTGGTAATTGTCGTCCGGCCGCCGAAAAAAATGGGGGTGTCTGGCATGCTTGGGCCGAGCACTGGCTGTATGGAACCCGATCCTTGACTAGGATTCCTATCGAGTCAGGCCCGATTGCAAGTCCGGATCTTCGCGCCCTCGGCGGCATCAGAATCCCGCCAAACCCTCCGGGCTGTTGTAGGGGATCGCGACGCTGGTCACCTCCTCCAGCGAGCCATCCGGCTTAGTAGCGTACCCCACCAGCTTCGACGCGTTCCCATAGATTTGATACAGAAATGCGCCGTCCGGCGTGATCCAGTTGTCGCTCGGGCCACTGGTGACGTCGCCGCAGAGACCCCGGGCCGTGCCATCGCCCTCGACGACGGGGCACGCCGGATCCTTCGCGACTCTGATTTCGAGGCCGTCGATGTGGAATGTGGTGATGTTGCTGTACCCGAAAACCGTAGCGTACAGGAGTCGGTCATCGGGGGAGACGGATGCCCAGCAAAGTTCAGCTATCTTGCCTCTCCTTGTGTCGATCGGTACGACCTTGCCGACACCAATTCTGCCATCTTCGTCGATCCGGCCCAAGGCCACTCCATCGCCGACGGCGTATCCGATGATGAACGTATCGGGCCGGTTGTGCAGGAACGCGATGTAGAAGGGAGAGCCGCCTCCTCCATCCTGGAAGGAACCTTCGCCGAGCGTGCCGTCCTCGTTCACGCGGTGGATCACGATGCCATCGGGATCCGGCGCATTCGAAGCGACGGACTTTGTTTCACCGTTTGGACCAGACACCCAGAGAATGGGTGAACCGTCCGGATAGGTGCCGGAGATCGCAATGGGCACATCGAACGTGGTGCCAACAAGAAGAAATTTCTCATCTGGTGAGAGTACCCCCATAGTTGGAACACGGTGCGGCTTGTCTGCCGTGTTACACGTGTACCTCTCCGCGCGCGGCGTGAGCTTGCCGTCACTAGAGACCGACATGAGACGGATATGATCGGGTCCGAAGGAGTGAACCACGTAGAGCATGTCCTTGGACGGAGAATATGCCAGCGATTTGGCAGTACCGCTCTTTCCTTCCACGGCGTTTCCGGTCGGCTTGGTGTCGATCAGCCTGAGCTTGCCTTGGTCGCCCACAGCAAAGCTGGAAACCGAATTGTTCCCGCCGTTTGTGGCAAACAGAAACTTCCGATCTGGGGATAGGATGACACTAGCCGCGCCTTCAAAGGAGTTGGGCGCGCTCTCCTGGCCGCTGATCGGCTTGAAAGTCCCCGAGCCGGCGCCGCCCGTTGCAACGCGTTCTACCTCCGTTAGCGTGCCGTTCGCGGACCTGTGATAGTGCACGACGGCGTTCTTGACCTCATTCGTTTGCATGTAAAGATGTCCGCCACGACCATTCGGCGTGCTCATCTCTTTCGACATACTCATTTCCTTCGGCATGCTTATTCTCCCTTGTTGGTTTGAAATTGGATTTAACGTCCCTACGGGTCAGCCCCGCAGGGGCAGAAATTTATCGCTTTACTTCGCGTCTTTGTCACGCAAGAGCGGATAGAACTGAATCCAGGTCATGTCGGTCTTGGCGACGTTTGCGATGTGGCAACCGGCACATTCGGTAACGGACGACTCCGCGGCGGCCTTGGCATACGGCAATGGATGATGGCCGAAAGTGAAGAAGCCCCAGCCATTTGAGTTAGGAAACCGCTTGCTGTCTTTGACGGTCGCGTCGATGCCGTTGTAGGCGCCGTTGAAGAACCCGCGCCCCGATGGTTCTGTACGCGAGCCGTCAGGGAAAGTCGGACTCAGAACGCGAGTCAGTTCTTTGATGATAACCGTCCCCTCGGGGAACGAACCCGTCTTCAGGTACGCATCAACGTTTTTCGCCTCGACGTAGACGTGATGATATTCGGGAAATCCCGCTTTCCCGTTGTTGAGTCCGTTGGGCGTCAAAGGGGCGCCTACGAAAACCCACCTGCGAAATCCAGTTGGCAACTTCAACTTGCCGTCGGGTTCAAACACCGCCGTCGATTGCGGAGTCTGAGCAACTGCAGGTAGTGCGTTAACGATGATGAACACGCTCGCAACGGCCAGTCCAGCCCCAGCGAGGATTGCTAGCGAATACTTTTGCGTCACAAAATCTCCTCTTGGCATTTTCTTGATAAGTCGTTTACATCACGACGTGTGGCTTACTTTGACTTGAGAACGGGATAACCTTGGATGTAGACCCAATCCGTTGCCTTAGCCGGAACGTGACAGCCCAGGCAGTCTTTCTTGTAATCCGTCGCGACCTGCTTGTCGGGCGCATCGGATTTGAAGAGGGCCCATCCCCAGCCGTCACCCCACAGCGGATTGCCTGGGTAGCGGCCCTTTCCATCCTTGATCATCACGAACCAGACCTTCGTTCCCGAGGCCCAATGCGCGTCTCCGGTCGTCATTCGAGCGTGATCGGTCCCGAAGACCTCTTTCACCAAGACTGTCCCATCCGCGTACTTTCCGGTCTTACGGTAATACTCCGCAGTCCCGGGAGAAGCGTACGTATTGTGCATCTGATCTCCCGCCGTCGGATCGAGAACTACGAATGTTCCAAGTGCAGGGTAATGATCGCGGTAATCGAGCGGCTTGCGAATGTTCCCTGTCTTATCGACCAGATCGAATCCGCCGGGGTTAGCCTTACTTTGCGACCTGAGTTGTTGGCTGCCCGTCACAATCACGAGCGAGAGCATAATTGCTGAAATACGAAAGACCATAAAAGGGTTCCTCCAAGTCCTCACCAACGGCGAGAAGCCTGAATCAGAATCTCGTGCCGCTTTTCTTGTCGCTTCTCGTAATTGCACGCGCTGAACCAACATCCCAAGCCTGTGTTTTCTGTGAGAATTCCTTCCAATGCCCTGTTCCGCTGTCAATTAGTTAACTCGGGTCATTAGAGTGACTCGATCCAGTTTCCCCACATGCAATGGATTCAAACAGCCGTGATCGGTACGAAGCATGCAGGTGGGCAATCGGTAAGGAGGGACAAGATGGCGATCATCTCCCGTGGTTTTTCCGGTCGGCGCGGGGCCGGAGATGCGAAGCTACCGCCCGGGCAGTACATCACCACTGATTTCCCCGTCTTATCTGCAGGACCAACACCACACGTCACGCTCGACCAATGGGAGTTTGTGATCGATGACGGCGCCAGCGGTCTGAAACGCTGGAATTGGCGGTCATTTCATGATTTGCCGGCCGAGAGCTTCACGACCGATATACATTGCGTGACGCGGTGGTCAAAGCTCGGCACTTCTTGGGAAGGCGTCTCGCTTGACGCCATGCTGGCAGACATAGACAGCGATGCTCGCTACGCCATGGTCCGTTCCTACGGCGGGTACACCACAAACGTGCCTCTGGAGGATCTCAAGAACCACCAGGCATGGGTGGCGTTTCGATTTGAGGGCCAAGATCTTGCACCTGAGCACGGCGGACCCGCGCGCCTGCTCGTTCCACATCTTTATTTCTGGAAGAGCGCGAAGTGGGTCCAGGGAATCACGCTGATGCCCCAGGATAAGCCCGGATTCTGGGAAGCCAACGGCTATCACATTTACGGGGATCCATGGCGAGAACAGCGATACTCGGGCGAGTGATGTGGCGCGTCGGAACGGTCCTTGCTCTTCATGACGAGACAGCTTCAGCGCGGACGCTCACGCTCGATGTCCCAGATTGGACGGGCCATGCCGCGGGTCAACATGTTGATGTTCGTCTGACAGCTCCGGATGGATACTCGGCCGCGAGATCCTATTCGATTGCCTCCGCGCCGAACCCTGAAAAGCGGTTAGAAATCACGGTAGAACGCCTTCCTAACGGCGAGGTTTCGCCATACCTGACGCAACAACTTATTGTCGGTGATCAACTTGAATTGCGCGGCCCGATAGGCGGTTGGTTTGTGTGGCGCCCTGAACAGACAGAGCCGATTCAGCTTATTGCCGGAGGTTCCGGCATTGTCCCTCTCATGGCGATGATTCGTTCACGGGCGTCTGCCGACAGCAGCACGCCATTTCGTTTGTTGTATTCAGTTCGCGAGCCCGCGGCGGTTTTTTACGGCGATGAACTGCGCACGTTGGCGGATCGCGGTATTGTGCGCATCACTCACGCCTATACACGAGCTGTTCCCAAAGATTGGCCGCAGCCGCCTGGACGAATCAACGCCGATCTCATCGCGAACGCGACCTGGCCCTCAACTCTTTCTCCGACATGCTACGTTTGCGGTCCCACATCCTTCGTGGAAAATGCTTCGGGGTTTCTCACCTCGTCTGGCCATAGCGCTCGAAGAATCAGAACGGAGCGCTTTGGGCCAACGGGAGATCGACGATGACCTCGGCGTAATCTCAGAGGACCGGTGACTGAAGCAAAGCCTCTTCAATTTCGTTTCTTTACGGATGCTACGTCTGGTAGGCTCGCATACGACTCGCGCGCAGATTCCACTCTAAGCAAATCCTGCCTCAACAAATAGAAGGATGCGGCCAGCAACACGAGATCCTTCATCAGGAACGCAGTGTCTTCAGTCATTGCGGGAAAACCGCCGGCAGACGGCTCCCAGCCATTAGGAAAAAAAGGAAGAATCGTGAAGGTCGCGATAAAGGAAAAACACGAACCGATGGCCCCTAGAATACCGAGCTGTTTATTCCAGAACCCCAGCAACAACAGCAGCCCAAAGATCCACTCAGCAGCGCCCAAAAACCATGTGGCTCCCCGAATGCCGAAGACGGCGTACATCCAAAAGATCAGGGGCCCGTGCGTTATGAAAGGGATCAGGGCTTGCGTCTCATAGTTGAACCATTTCTGATAACCAAAAAACGCAAAGATGATCACCATCGACGCGCGCACAAAATGGTAATCGATATCGTCCCTGAGAATACCGAGTTTCATCAGGGTTCTGTTGACGAAATTCATGAGTCGCTCCTGTAAGGGTTGTGTACCGCCTTCCATCAGCACGAAAGCAGCCAGAGGAAAAAAAGGTTTATGGTAGGCCTGCGATCGGTATAATGGGCGGCATTTTAACAGCGCGTCATCTATTGGACACGCGGTTGCGTAGTTGAGTTCTGCGTGTGGGGCACAGCTTCTCTAATCCACGCCAATAGCATCACTTGCCCATCCTGGCCCGCCGCGTGCAATTGTGAAGATTCATAACGGAGCAACGAACCCACAAACTCGCCTCTGCAAGATCCAGCTGATCGGCTTTGGAATCAATGGGCCAAGGTGGTGCGGCCTCACGCAGACACCGATAGAGCCTTGAGCGGTGGGTTGGCGTGCCAGTTCGATAGCTGAGCACGCTGCTCTACGATTTCTCGCGAGATTCCAAGTTTCTGCATTTTGGCGATGAGAGTTGTCCGGTTTAGTCCGAGTCTGGAAGCAGCACCACTCTTTCCTCCGACGACCCAGTGTGTCTCACGGAGAGCACCAATGATGTGTACTCTATCTGCATCCGCAAGCGTGCACAGCTCGTGGGCAAAACAATCATTCCTCTCGAGTCCCTCAGTAGGGGCTTGCAGTGCTGGACCTTTTGTGAGGATGACTGAACGTTCAATGAAGTTCTGCAGTTCCCGGATGTTACCCGGCCAGCTGTACGTTTCAATTGCGGCCATGACTTCATCCGAGACGAATTCGATGGATTTGCCTTGGCGGCGAGCATAGCTTCGAACGAAGTGATCTACAAGCAACGGGATATCACCGATTCGTTCGCGCAACGGCGGAAGAGTGAGAGGAAATACTTTGAGCCTGTAGTACAGGTCCATTCGGAACCGCCGCTCACTTAGCATCTGCTCCAGATTCTGGTTTGTGGCTGCCACTATCCGTACATCGACTCGGGTCGCATGCGAACACCCCAGCCGTTCGACTTCCCGTTCTTGAATTGCGCGCAACAGCTTGGGCTGAAGTTCAATCGGCAGTTCGCCAATCTCATCCAGAAAGAGTGTGCCACGATCGGCCGATTGAAAGCGCCCAAGCCTCTGCGCGACCGCTCCAGTGAAGGCGCCCCTCTCATGTCCAAAGAGCTCACTTTCAAGCAGCGCGGCTGGAAGTGCCGCGCAGTTAACTGCTACAAAACGGTGTTGCCTGCGCGGACTGGCTTCATGGATGGCTTGCGCGATCACTTCCTTGCCGGTGCCAGTCTCGCCTTGGATGAGGACGGTGCAGTCTGTAGGCGCCACAACTTGCACGTCTTCAAGTAACGCGCGGAATGATGCGCTCGATCCAATTAGGCCTGCTCTTTCCATCTTGCCCTCCCTTTCAAGCTGATTGTGCTCCCCGTGGCGTTTTCTCGAAACCCTAAATAGGAGTGCGAAAGGCTGACTGGATGGACGGAGTTTGGATTGCGCCTTTTGAGGCACAACTCTAAAGTTCCGGAGGGTCGATATGCTTTCTGCCGAAGAGCCAGGCATCCAACGACCAGGCGCCAGGGCCGATCATCGCCAGGGTTGCGCCGAGGACCCCGAGGATGGCCGGAAAGGCAGTGCTGTTCGGGATCGAAAACGCAATCCACGCCTCCACTATCGCTGCTAGCACTCCGGCAACCGGGGTCCATAAACCTGCCACTAGTAAAATTCCGGCAAGCGCTCCGATACTATGGGGCACTAGAGTCCCGCAAACCGGCTTTGCACTCAGGCAACCGCCGCAAGAATAAAGCAGCGCAGCTCCTAAGAGTAGCCGTTGTGTGAAAAGACCTCCGCCTGGCCAGCCGTCGGCGAAGGTCGAAAACAGTCGTTGCACAGTATTCCCTAACCAGCCTAAGAGAACCGCAACAGAAACGAAACGTTCAACAGAGGGATTTCGCGATTAGCCTTTTGAGGGATTTTAGAAGTCGATAATCCCGCGCTTCAGCGCGATCGTGACCGCATGCGTTCGGTCGTTCGCGCTTAGCTTGTCCAGGATTCTCCTGACGTGGCTTTTCACAGTCTCTTCGGTTATGCTCAACCGGGCAGCGATTTCTTTATTGGCGTTTCCGCGTGCGATGAGTCCTAGAACCTCAAGTTCCCGCGCGCTCAGATCTTCCTCCCCGGCGTGCTCGGCCAGTTCCGCCGCTATCTCCGGTGGGATTCGCTTGTGTCCCGAGTGAACCGCCCGGATGACATCCACCAATTCGCGATTGACCCGAGCCTTTAGCAGATAGCCCCGTGCGCCAGCTTTCAGAGCCCGGGTCACCTGGACGTCACCCGTATACGTGGTTAGGACGATGATGCGAGCCTCCGGAAACTCAACCCGAATTTCGGTAATGGCCTCAATGCCACTCATCTCTGGCATTTGCAGGTCCATCAACGTAATGTCCGGACGATACTGCTTGAATTGCTTGATTGCCTCGGCTCCCGTCGCGGCCTCCGCGACCATCTTCATGTCCGGTTCATCGTTGACCAGCCCAGCGATGCCGTTGCGCAGCAGCGCGTGATCGTCCGCGGTAAGGATTCGAATCAGCCCGGAATTGCTCACAGAGCATCCTTCTTTCGGAAAAACCCGAATCGCCGCTGAGCTTGAGGTTTCGTATATGCCTTTGAGGCCGGCACCGTCAACTGGACTTCCGTACCCGCCCCAGCTTCACTCCAGAAATCCAATCGCGCGCCGATCCGGGTCGCGCGCTCCCGCGCTCCGGGCAGGCCCCAGTGCCCGGCGCTCGCGCCTTCCGCCATAATCTTCTGATCGATGCCTTTTCCATTGTCGCGAATCCTCAAGCGAAGCTTCCGCTTATCGTACCGGACTTCGGCTTCAATGCGGCTCGCTTGCGAGTGCCGGAAGGCATTTCGTAGCACCTCGCGCCCGATCCGGTAGACCTCATCTTGAAGAATGGGCGACAAACTCCGGTGCGGTCCTTCCACCGTCACACGGAACGTTGGCGGAGTTCCACTAGCATCCTGCGCCTTTGCCAGTTCCTGCCCGGCAACAGTCAGCAGATGCTCCAAATGGCTCTGAGGAATGACCGTCAGCCGGAGATCCTGAATCGCATCCCGGCCCTCAACAATGGCGTGTTCGGCGCTGCCGATAGCGTTATCGAGAGTTCGGATCGCATCCTCGGTGCTCCGGGAAAAATGGTTGCGAGCTCTTTGCATTTGGATCAGGGAAGCTTGAAAGCTCTGCAGCAGCGTATCGTGCAAGTCACGGGCGATGCGCGTACGCTCCGACAGCCGCTCATCGAAGCGTGCACGTAGGCTGCGGGCAACTTGGCGCATCCGGATCCGGTAGATTGTCCACGCGATCAGGAGACCCGCCAAAACACTCGAAGCGTAAAACCAATCAGTTTGAAACCAGGCTGGGGCGACGCTGAACTCCAGAGTTGCGCCGGCCTCGTTCCACACGCCGCTCTTGTTGGCTGCGGTCACGCGAAAAACGTAATCTCCTGGCGGCAAGTTTGAGTATTGCGCCTCGCGGTCGTTGGCGACCTCCCGCCAGCTGCGATCCTGTCCTTCGAGCCGGTAACGGAAATGAACTTTTTCCGGCGCGACAAAACTGACCGCTGTGTAATCGATCTTCAAGTCGCGGATGCGTGGTGCGAGCCGCAATCCGTTGGTCGCATCGTACGTTGTGCCGTTTGCAGTGATTCGATCGATGTATACCGGTGGCATAAGCTTGTTACTAGGGAGATGCTGCGGATCAATTGCGCTTGCGCCCCCAAAGAATCCTACGAACCATATTTTCCCGTCGGAGGACCTGGTCATCTGGGAGCCTTGGATAAACCCGATGGGTGTATTGGGCACTCCGTCGGAGCTGTCAAAGACTGCTATTTTGACCTTCCGTTGAGAATCGATGGCCCATGCATCTAACTCAGTGCGCGCTGCGCGAACCAGACCGCAGCTCATGTAAAACCAGAACGAGTGGTTCTCGTCTTCTGTGATCCAATGAATCCCATCGCACGGCAGGCCATTCTTGCTGGTCAGGGTCATTACCTTGCCATCCTTGATCCGGCTTAAGCCACTCTCCGTTGCTGCCCAGACGGTATCGTCGGCTTCGACATGGAGCGCGCTGATCCTGCCACTTCCAAGCCCCTCTGCGCGTCCGTACTTCTCTTTGATCCGGCCGTCCCTAAAATATGCGACTCCACCCTCACTAAACCCAAGCCACAGTCCCCCAGTCGAGCGATCAGCCGCCAATGACTGTGCACCATCTTTGTGCCCGATGCTGGCCCAGGAAAATTGCTGCGCAGTTCCGTCCTTCGATAATCGCAGGAGGCCTTTGTCTTGGTTCGCAATCCAGAGATTTCCTTGTCTGTCCTCGGCAACGGAAGATGCAATCCCCCCCGGAACGCTCCTTATGGACACAAACCGACCATTCTCCATGTACCCGAACGCGTTCGGCGTCGATACCAAGATCCGGCCAGCATTGTCCGCAAAAACAGTGACGAATACATGGTCACGCAGCCCACTATTAGCCACGTAGCGCAATGGTGACCAGACTGTGGTTGATCGTGATTTGTCATCGCTGGCTCTGCCATAGATCGTTACTGCGTCATGACGCCACATCTTCAAACCGTCATTGGTGCCTATCCATATCGTTCCGTCTTTGTCCGCCGCCACAGAACCGCTTCCGGGGGGAGTTCCCAACCCCTGATCTTCGGAGTACGTCGCAACTGCATAGTTGCGAAAACAATCGAGCCCTCCCGAGGTGACAACCCAAACATCGCCTTCGCGATCTTCGAAGAGCGACCTAACGTCCTGGCCAGAAAGTCCATCAGTCCGCGAAAACACGTCGGCGCGTCCATTATGGACGTGCACAATACCTGCTCCCACGGTTCCAATCCAGACGCCACCCTCGCGGTCCCGGAGAAGTCTCAACCCATCAACATTGTTTGCCGGAGCGGGGTACTGATGCTGCGTTTCCAATTTTCCCTGGCCAAATCGCGCGAGCCTGCCTGGCAAGGGAATCAAAAGGGTTCCATTCGGGTCCTCACCCAACTCTTCTGCCGCGTATGTCCCAAATGGAATGGGATAGAACCTGGGTGGACCGGGCTTCCATCGCCAAACTCGATCGCGCCCCACTACCCAGAGAACGTTATTGCTATCTTCGAATAGGCCAAGCACTCCGTTACCGAGTGTACCGTCCAGTCCATAGCAATGGACATCTGTTCCATAGATGGCGCAGAGCTTTCCCGGAGGTGCGTACGAGTAGTTGCCGACCCAAACCGTTCCCTTGTGATCCTCCAGGATAGAATCGATCACAAAGCCAGCAAGGTCCGGGTACCGAGTGAGTCTTCCGTCCTTCCAACTTGCCAAACCTTTCATTGTGCCGATCCAGAGAGTACCGTCACGGGCGACGCGGAGACACACCACAAAATTGCTGGGAAGTTGTTCGCCATTCTGCGGTGGCTGCCAGTGCTCGGGGCGAACACCGTCGAACCGAAACAACCCGAAGCCCGTGCCCAGCCAGATGTAGCCGTCTCGCGTCTGCGCAATAGAACTGATGGAACCCTGGGTGAATCCATCGCGAACCAGCCACGCCGTGTGAGCGTATTGACTCACATCGAGTGAAGGGGCTAATGCAAGTGCGTGAGGACAGAAGAGTGGCAGGCTTAACGCGACGACGGCGAAAGCCGCGATTCTAACCCGTGCTCTCTCGAACGCTCGCATCAGAGGCAACCAATTTCAGCCCGATTACCTTTTCAGGTACAGGTGTGTATTACTCCCAAAGAATATATGACTGCATATACCGTCGGCCATTTATGTTAGGTCTTGACGGTTGAAAACGCATCAGGACCGCAGACTCAAAACTGTGGCTCTTTGAATTCTTGTCGTTCTCCAATTCCGAAT
>Ga0209274_10001223_pt1 | contig 13394 bp, 7 predicted proteins | sample HubBroMetageREF1_FD_188343 | JGI IMG/M metagenome (GOLD analysis project Ga0209274, IMG submission 188343) | Reference soil microbial communities from the Hubbard Brook experimental Forest, New Hampshire, USA - Hubbard Brook CCASE Soil... | ecosystem: Environmental > Terrestrial > Soil >...
GCGCCAGAGCGCGGTGCCTTGAATCCCGGCGCGCTCGGCAGTGCGCAGTTCGTTATAGGCGGTCAGACCGTCGAGCAACCAGACGTTGTGGACTTCGTTGTTCTCATCTTCGTAGGAGTAATGCGGGTTGAGCGCATCACCATCGAATTCGACGTCCGCTTCGGATTCATCGGCAGTGATAATTCCCTGCTGGAAGGTGACGACCTGCGCCACGGGATTCGGCACTTTTTTCGATTTGGCGGGCCAGTCGTACCCGTAGTTCGCGATGCCGATCACGAGCTTTTCCGGTGGCACGAGTTTCAGGATGTTGCCGATGTTCGTCACAAACCAATCCTGCGCGGCGATCGGACCGGGCGGCGAAGTCTGCCAGTGCTGGTCGTAGTTCATCAGGATGATGGCGTCGCAATGCTGCGAGATCGACTTGTAGTCGTAGTTCCAGTCGGCGGCCGGCAGCGCGACCATCAATTTGAGGCTTGTGGGCGTGGCGGCGTGCAGGGCCTTGCCCAGTTCTTCAATGAACTTCGTGAGATCTTTCTGGTTCGCGTCGGGGATGCTTTCGAAATCGAGTACGATGCCTGCCTGTTTCTGCGCTTGGGTGTAAAGCACGGCCGTTTGAATCAAGCGCTGCCGCGCGGCGGGGGTTGTCAGGACCACGGCGAGCCTGTCGCTCTGAAACACCGTGCCATCGGAATTGTTCATCAATCCCATCACAGGCAACTCGGTCCCGCTGGACTCAAACCAGGCGGCGAGCTTGGGATCGGGCACAATTGAGAGATGGCCGTCGGCCGGGACGGGATGGAACTTTCCGTCGGGTGTGACCACACCGAGTGTCCCGTCGGCATTCAGCGAATGCAGCGTCTCGGGAATCAGGACGTCGATATCGTGGTAGTGGAGCTGAAGCGAGGCCAGGCTGTTTGGATCGTAGGGAACGTAGAACGCGACCCGCAGAGGGTCGTAATTCTGCGGCACTTTGCCGAGCGCCGCCAGCTTGCGTTTGCGGCCGCGGGGATGCGCGGACTTCGCTTTAACGCGGCCGCGGATGGGATGCAGGCCGCCGTGAATGTCGGGCCGCAAAATATCGGGCAATTCGGGCTTGCGGCCGACGTCGACCAGGAACACGATCAGCACCAGCGTGAAGAATCCACCGGCAATTTCGAGCGCGAGCCGCGTCCTGCGCCAGCGACGCCGCTCCTGATCGTAGAAAATGGGCTTGCGTTCAGGCATGAGTCAATTCAATGTATGGGTCAAGCTATGGTTCAAGCTACAGGTGCTTCATCTCCGTGAAGACTATGCACAACCTCTGGATTTTGCAAGGCGTACCGCGAAACGCGTTCTCACACTGGAATGAGTAGTCGGCAATCTCTGCAGCAGAGCTCCGCTGGCAAGGGTGCTTACGCGGCAGTCTCTACTAAGATGCGCGCAAGCATCGCTCTTGCTGCCTTGGCTGGGCTTGCCCTCCGAGTCTTTTTCGTTCTGAAATTTCCGGTCACGGACTCGGGCGATGCGCCATTTTACATCGAACTTGCGTGGAACTGGCTCAAGAATCGCGCATATGGTTTTCCAATCAATGCCGTCCTGACGCCGGTGGATATGCGGACGCCGGGCTATCCGGCGTTTCTTGCGGCGATTTTCGCGTTTGCCGGAAATTCGCAGCGGGTCGTGATGCTGGTCCAGGCCGTCGTGGACGTGGCCACGTGTTTCATCATTGCCTGGATCGCCGCGCGACTCGCGCCCAGCCAGTACCGGCAGCGGGTGGCGATTGCGGCTCTGTGGCTCGCGGCTCTCTGCCCGTTCACCGCAAATTACACGGCGGTGGTTCTTACGGAAACGCTGACGATCTTTCTCACGGCGCTCGTGATTCTGGTGCTACTGCGCACCGAAATCGGTGGCGCCGCGAGTGACGACTCTGCCGGGCGAAACTTTTTTGCCAATCCCTGGCTGCTGGGCGGAATTGTGGCTGGACTGGGAACGCTCGTGCGTCCCGAAACGCCTCTGATTCTCCTTTCGGCGGGACTTGTGCTCCTCGGCAAGTGCTGGCGGCCGCGCGATTGGGGGAAACTCTTCCGAGCGGGCGCGTTGATGGGAATTGGCTTGATACTTCCGCTGGCGCCCTGGGCGGCGCGCAACTGGCGCGTGCTTCACGAAGTGCGGTTCCTGGCTCCGCGTTACAGCGAATTGCCGGGCGAATATACGCCGCACGGATTCATCGATTGGACGAACACGTGGCTCTGGCGCTTTCGGGATGTCTACCTCACACACTGGAAGCTAAACGAGGAGGAGATTCCAGTCGATTCGCTTCCTCCGTACGCGTTCGATTCGCCGGAAGAGCGGGACCGGGTAAGCGACCTGCTCGATGAGTACAACGAACAACTGACGATCGAGCCTGGCCTCGACGGAAAATTTCGCGAAATCGCGAGCGAGCGAACGGCGCGGCATCCGCTGCGAACCTATATCAAGGTGCCGTTCTTGCGGTGCTTTGCGATGTGGTTTACGCCGCGTGTGGAGCTGCTACCCATCTCGGGCCACCTGACGCCGCTGCGGATGGAATGGGAGGATGACCGGCCGGATTTTCTACGAGCGATGGCATTCGCGCTCGGCAACATCTTCTTCATCGGGCTTGGCTTGGCTGGCGCTTGGCTGGCGCGCGGCAGGCCAGGCGTGGCTTTCCTGATCGTGTTCATCGTTGTGCGCACCGTGTTTTTTGCGTATGCGGTGGAGACCACGGAGCCGAGGTATGTGCTCGAATGCTTTCCGGCGCTGATTGCGCTCGGCGCGCAGGCGTTCGGTTGGCGATTCAGCTTTCTTCCACGGGCTCGGGGTGAATGGTCACGCGAAAAATCTGCGGAAAGCGCTCCTTAACGCGGTCCTCGAGAGCGGCCGTCACGTCGTGAACCTGCGTAATCGGCAAGGCGCCGTCCATAGCGCAGTGGCACGAGACGAGAATCTTGTGATCGACGGTGCGGACGTGAACCTCATGGCAATTCACAAGCTCGTGAAATTCGGACTGAAGCGAATTTAGAAAGTCCTGGACCGATCGAGATAGCCCCTTCATCTCCTCGGCAGTGGGAATCCGACCGCCGAGCGGCTCGATATGGATGTTGACGAACGCTTGCGCGTCCGTCGCGCGCCGGATGTCCTCCTCGAGTTCGGTGGCGCGACGGTGGGCTTCGCGCAAGCTGGCTCCTTCGTCCACTTCCAGGTGAAGCTCGACGAAAAGCCGGCCGTCGAGATGGTGCGCCGATAACTCGTGTACGGCGAGCCCCCGGTGCTGCGCGATCGCGCGGATGGTTTCGAAGAGATCCTCATTGGTGGGCGCACGCGGCTCCACGTGGACCACGACGTCCGCCGGGACGATCTGCTCGATCCGCTTTTCGACGGCGTCGCTCGCGGAGTGGGCCTGCTCGAGGCTGGCGGTGCGCGGCACGCTGATCGTGACGTCGACGAAATAGCGCTGCCCGGCGCGCCGGACGCGCACGCGTTCCGCCTGCAAGACTCCTTCGGTTTCGTCAACGGCATTGGTGATTTGCTCGCGAAGGCCCATGGGCGCGACGTCGAGCAACCCATCCATCGTTCGCTTGCCCAGCCGCGAACCGATCCAAATGATCACGCCCGCGACGCCCAGAGCCGCTACGGCGTCCAGGCGGCCCAGCCAACCGATCCCGAATCTCACGCCGATCCACGCCGCCGTGATGCCTAGAATTACGACGAACGTGCTCCAAACGTCGGTGGAGAAGTGCAGAGCGTCAGCTTCGAGAGCCTCGCTTGGATACTTCTGCGCCACGCGCCGCAAAGCGCGAGCCCGCACGAAGTCAATTCCCATGCCGATGGCGAGGATGACAATCGCCTGGAGGCTGGGATAAATGTGCACGGTGTTGAAGAGCAATCGCTGAAAGGCTTCCCAGATGATGTAGAGCGCGGTGAGAAACAGCAGGCCGGTCTCGACGAACGCAGAAAAGCTTTCCACTTTGCCGTGGCCGTAGAGGTGCTGCGCGTCAGCGGGCTTGTCTGAGACGCGGACCGAAAGATAGGTGATGACGGCGGCGACCAGGTCGAGGATGGAATGCAGAGCCTCGGAAATCACACCCAGGCTGCGCGTTACCACCGCAAGGAAAACCTTCAGAAGGACAAGCAAGACCGCAGAGCCCACCGAAGCAAGAGCCGCCAGACGCTTTTCGTGCGTTGCGTGTTCGGCAGGTTCGCGCATTGTCGAATGATTATACGGGGATTACGCGAGGGTGATTATACGCTGGCGGGCGGATGCGCCAACTTTCGCGGTTCCGGATTCGCGGTTCCGCGGCACCGTTTCTTGCCCCTGAAACCGGCATTTTTGCCGGCTATTCACGAACCTGTATAGTGGTTCAGACAAAAAGGAGAAACATTCCGCGCGATGGCGTCTGCAACGCAAGATCCACCGAACACACCGATCCAGCGAGAGCCGGCCGGATTTCTGCGGCGCAGATGGTTGTGGCCAACCGTTGCCCTTCTTTTCATTTTGGTGGTAGCGGCCGGCGCCGACAGTCTCTTTATCGAGCCTTTCCGGATCGAGGTGACTCATTTCGACATTCGAGCGCCGATCTCTGCGCCACTGAAAATCGCGCAGCTCAGCGACCTGCACACGCACGGCATGGGGCGCAACGAACGCCGCCTGCTCGAAATTCTGGACGCCGAAAAGCCGGACGCCATCGTCATTACCGGCGATTGTCTCGGCAATCTGGCAGGCGACTACGAATGGTGCAAGGATCTATACGAGCAGCTTCACGCTCCGCTCGGCGTTTGGTTCGTTCGGGGCAACTGGGAGAAAGAGCACCCGCTTCACCGGGAGCGCTTGTTTTACCACGAGGTCGGCGTGAACCTTCTTGTGAACGCGAGCGCCGCAATTCATCCGGATGTGTGGCTGGTAGGTCTCGACGATCCGTACTCGGGAAGGGCGAGGCTCGATGCGGCGCTCGCGGGCGTTCCGCCCAACGCCTACAAGATCGCGATTTTCCATTCTCCCGGATACTTCGATCGAATCGGCGGCCGCGTGAATCTCTGCCTCACGGGGCATACGCATGGCGGGCAAGTGCGTCTTCCGTTTCTGCCGCCGCTCTGGCTTCCTAAGGGCTGCGGACGATTCGTCGAGGGATGGTACGAGTCACAAGGATCGAAGATGTACGTGAACCGCGGGCTGGGAATGTCGAACCTGCCGATCCGTTTTCTATGCCGCCCGGAAATCAGCTTCTTTACGCTTCATCCATAACTTTGCAACAAAACTCCGGTCCAGCGGCTCACGTCTGCTATATGCATCTTGAACTTCTCTTTTTCGTTAGTTAATCTACTTGCTAGTTATGCGGCTAAGCGTGCCCCAGCGGTGCCTTTCGAGATTTGTAATATGGGTTGCCGTGGCTGGAGCGGTCGTGGCTTTGCCGCGAACATTAGTCGCTCAACAGACTGTTGCGACTCCCGCGCCTCCAGATTCCCATCCTTTGACGGAGCTAACGCTAAACGGTCTACTTCTCCGCAATGTTTCATGGGGCTATCTGGGATACCTTGTTCGAACTCATGGGCTGGCATTCTCACCCTCTTCGCAACTCTTAGCACAGATCAACGCAGCCGGCGGCGCTGTCGTAATTCCGATGATCAAAAGTGCCCCTGTTACCTTGGCTCCCAATCCGCGTCGACTCAAACGCCATTTCTTGGAAAACCTTCGGCAACGCGCGACGTCTTTCGATGGGGATGATTACGCTGCGGCTAGCTCTCACTGTTCAGCCGCGGCGACGATTGAGCCACATAATCCCTGGCCATTTATCGGACTGGCAGAGATTGCAATCGAACAGAGAAAGTATTCCGTTGCCGTTTCGTTTGCGCGTCGCGCAGTCGGCCTTGCTCCGATGATGGCGGAGGCTCACTTCTCGCTTGGCAAAGCATTCGCTGCGAACGGCGATGGTGGTGGCGCCGTAGATGAACTGAAGGAAGTGGTGAATCTTGATTCGGAGGAAGTGGATGCCCTTGTCTTGCTTGGTGATCTCTACGCATCCTCTGATCGCTCCGACGACAGCGACACCAGGACGGCACTTGCCTATTATCAGAGTGCGGTCACGCTTGTTCCAGAAAATCCGGATACTCACCAACGGCTCGCATCATTCTACTCTAACGAGAACGAACCTGCCGCGGCCGTTCGCGAGTACGAAATATTAGAAAAGTTAGAGCCGAAGAATGACGCTTGGCCGCGGGCCGAAGGAAGGCTCCTCATCGGAGTCGAAAACTACCCTGACGCAATCACAGCGTACGGTCGGGTGTTAGCACTCAATCCAGACGATGCTGACGCGCACTATTGGCGCGGGCACTCGTTGCTCCAGCAAAAGAAATATACAGCGGCGGTTGCGGACCTGCGTGAAGCACAACTTGCCAACCCAAAGAACAGGGATCCAAGCTTCGACCTCGGTCTGGCCTTGGAAGATGAGGGTGAATATGACGCTGCTGTGGCCAGTTTTGAACAGGCACTGCAAATCGACCCCAAGGACTGCCCAGCCTTTACGAATATTGGCTGGGCTCGGAAACGGCAGAAGCACGACGCGGAAGCCTTGGATGCGTACAACCGCGCTGTACAGTGTGAAGGAGACGACACCGCCGCGCTCGACAACTTGGCAATCGATTTAACTGACACGGGACAGCCGGAAAAGGCGGTGCCAATCCTCAAACATTCGCTTGCAATCGCCCCATCCGATGCAGGTGCACACATCGCGCTTGGTTTTGCATTTGAAAAGTTGAGAGAGCTTAAGCTTGCAGAGACCGAGTATGAAAAGGCCGTCGAACTGGCACCGGAAGATCCTTTAGCACTTGAGGATCTTTGCAAGGCTCTCGATCACATCGACGAAAGCGTAAGGGCAATTCCAGTCTGCCAACGGGCTGCAACTCTCGATCCTCGGAGCGTCGAAAAGTGGTATTCCTTTTCTGCTGTGCTGTATTCTGAAAAGCACTTTGAATCTCGTATCCAGGATGCGCGTGCAGCTACCTCTCGCGATACGCAATCTCCGGTGGAGTGGGAAGTCCAAGCTCTCGTGCTCTACAGAGCTGGTGAATTGGCTCAAGCGCTTGAAGCAGGACACACTGCAGTCGCCCTTGACCCTCAGAACCCAGCTTTCCACATTGGACTCGGTTTCATTTACGAGAGTTTACGTGACACTGCGCGTGCGATTGCCGAAGAACGGACTGCCCTGCAAATCGAGCCTGACAACCTTACGTCTATGTTCGTGCTCGCTAAGGAGCTTTGGAACAGCGACGACGCCGCGGGGGCCGAAGCGCTCTTTCAGAAGAGCGCGACAGATGGAAATCACATGGGGGACTCCCTCATGTACTTGGGATTGATCGCTGCCCTGCAAGGGGATTCAAAAACAGCGGTTGAGTACGACAAGAAGTGTCTTGCTCTTGAACCGGATGATCCCACGGCGCTCTCCAATTTCGCTCTCCATCTGGCGGAAACTGGAGATGCTAAGGACGGGCTAGTTTCCGCGCAGCGTGTTGTTGCGGCAAATCCTGACTTTGCATTTGGGCACAAGGCGCTCGGGTACGTGCTGGCGACCGAACACAATTGGCCAGCGGCGATTGCACAATACCGCGACGCTGCAAAGCTTGATCCGGGTAATCTGCGGCGGCAAGTGGACCTGGCTGTGACGCTACGCCAGGCTGGTGATTTCACCGGTGCAAAGAAAGCTTACCTCGTAGTTATCGAGAAGCAGCCAGAGAATGTAGACCGATGGATCGACTTCGGCAATCTCCTCATGGGCATGCATGACGATGCAGCGGCACGCGACGCCTACAAGAAAGCTGTTGCCTTTGATCCGAAGAATGCAATCGCACTTAATAACCTCGCTTGGTTCTACGCAACTTGTTTTCACACTGGTTTCCGTGATGCGTCTCAAGCCCTTCTTCTTGCGAGAAAGGCAAACGATCTGAGCAATTGGAAGTATCCGAATATCATTGACACATACGCTGCCGCCCTTGACATGAACCGGCAGCCAGCTACTGCTGCAATCGCCGAGCGCGAGGCAGTGTACCTCGCTCCTTCGCGAACTGACCTTCAAGCTGCTTTGAACAGGTATGAAGCGGAAGCCGCAAAGAAACCCCATCCGTAAGACGGACACGCCGCGTTGAGCAGAAATCTGATGGCTAGTGGAGGCAATTCACCCGGTCAATACGACGTTCACCTCTCATCATTCGACAGAAAACGAGACGAACTGCCGCTTGTTGAGCTATCCAAATGAAAAAAGAGCTGCGGGAGGCCTCGAAAGATAGGCTTGATGCAATTAGTGTCCCGCCAACGCCGTCGCGGGCACGGCATCAGATTGCGCAGGAAAGAAAATCCCGCGCGTGCGGCTATTTCAGCGGCGGGGCGGGGACGGGCGGCAGGCGGCGGGGTTCGCCGTGGAAGCCGCGAATTTCCACTTCGTCGAGCAGAAGCGAGGGCGTGACGACGGTGCTGGGAATGCCGCCTTGCGCCGATCCAAACGCGCCCAGCGCCGTTCCCGCAAAGCCGTTCTGGGGGTTCTGCATGTAGGTGTAGACCGACGCATCGCTTCCGACGGCCGTCATATTCCGAAGGCTGCGCAACGTGAGCCCTTCAATGGTTCCGCCCCGGACCAGCTCTTCGCGGCCGTCCGCGACGTATACGCGATACATGCGGAGCGGCAAACGCTCGCCGCTCGAGACGCCTCCCGCGATTTCCTCGAGATAATCCGAAAAATCCTGCTGATTCAGCGAGGAGACAGCCGGATTATCCATTTGCCTGATTTCGACGCACCACTCGTGCCCATCCTGCTTGCACGCATCGAGAAATTTCTTCTTCATATCATCGGGCTTCAGAGGATCGCTCGACTGCAGGAAAAGATTGCTGGCGAGCGAACGCGTCTCCGATAGCAGCGCCGAGCGGGCATGGCCGTTGGAACTTTGGAAATCAGGTCCGGGACGCCGCGACATCAACTGGTTTCGGAGAACGCCACTCTCGACCAGCGAAACCCGCTGGGCCGGCACGCCTTCGTCGTCGATTGCGTAGTTTCCGATCAGCGGCTGGCCGCCAAATTCTGCGGTGGTCGGATCATCGAAGAGAGACACAGTCGTGGGAAAGACGCGAGTGCCCACGCGGCCCGACCATTCGCTGCGGCCTCCCATGCGGTCCATGATTTGGTCGAACGCCGGGACCATCGAAAGAGGCGGCCGCGCTCCGGAAAGCGAAGGAGCGAGTATCTGCGCGAGGGCCGAACCTGCGGCGGGCGCATCGAAGAGCACAGGACCTGTAAAATCCGGAACCAGAGGACTCGAGCGCAATTCCATCAACTGCATGCCGGCCTGAGCGAGGCCTTTGCTCACCGTCGCAGGGTCAGGCAAATCGCCGGGGCGCCCGACGTAGATTGCATAGAGATTGTGGAGAGGCATGCCGTCGTCGGCCTGCGTGTCAAGCCCGGCTTCCACCGCGGCAAGGCTGTGGGAGCTGCGAATGGTGGTGCCTTCGCTGGTCATCAGGTACTGCGTGACGTAAACCAGGTAATAGTTCACGCGCGTGCCGTAAATTTGCGGAAAATTCCGCAGGACCTCTGAGGCCTTGCGAGCTTCGTCTTCCCAGTTGCGGGTGGTCCAATCCGGCTCAATACGCGGATCGATCTTCACGATCGGCTCAGCGGTGGAAAAATCGTCGATCTCGGGCGGCTTCGTCAGGCTGCGAAGGAAAGCCTGCTTGAGCGACATCTGCGTCACCGCGCCCTTGTACGCCTGGTCCGTGGCGAGCCATAGATCCTGACGGAGCGAAGTGTAATCGCGATCGATGCCCACCTGACCCGCCGGGCCGAGGAAACCCTGAAACCCGTCCTCGCTGATGAAATTCGAGCTATCGAGATGATAGTCGCCCACGCGCACGTCGACGTTCATGAGACGGTTGCGCGTCGTCGTGCTGGACACGAGGGACCCGAAGGAAGTCGTTACGTTGCGAATGTCGAAGTCAACCAGGCGGTACTCGATGTAGAAAGGCTTGTCGACGTTCGGAATCTGCAGGCGCGTGCGAGCGCGCTCCAATTCGTCGTGCATCGCCTGAAGGGTCTTGTCGGTTTCGCCGGCGGGAACGGGCGCCTGCATAGCTGCGGGCGTAGTCGCCGGCGTGGCGCTAGTCGTTGCGGCCTTGGCCGGAACGGCGGACAACGCGAACAAAAGGATCGTGGCGAAATTCTTTCCGTTCTTTCTCAAGGCTGTTGACCTTTCGCTTCCGGATCGTGTGCCGGCGGCGGAAGGATCGGCGGCTTGTCCGTGGAGCTTTCTTTCTTCGCGAACTCCATCTCCGAAATCAGAATCGAGGGCGCAACGGCCGACACCGGCACCGAGCCGGACTCGGCGCCGCAGTAACCATTGAAGATTTCCTGCTTGTCGCCCGTCGCGACGATGTTCGTCAAGGAGACGAGCGGCGTTCCCACAATATCCACGCCACGTACGAGTTGATCCGGTCTTCCATCCGCAAAAACTTTGTAAACTACGAGCGGCGTCACCTGAAACGCCTGCGGTTGGCCGCGCCCGGTGAACGTAAATCCGCCGGCGATGTCGTCGATCAGCAGGCCGAACGGCTTTCCCTGCTGTTTCGCCAGCTCAATCAGTTTTTGGCGAAGTTCCGCGTCGGTGAAGGTCTTGGTGCTCGTCACGATCAGATTTCCCTGGCGCGCCACCGGAACGTAACCGAGCTGCCGCCGGCCGTGCCCGTTCGAGTGCTGGATAGTGACCAGCGGCGACCGGGACATCAGGAAAGTTTTCAGCACGCCGTGATCGACCAGGATCGTGTTCGCGCCCGGGACGCCCTCGTCGTCAAATGCATAGTTGCCGAGCAGCATCTGGCCGTTCAGTGTCGCTTCTGTGGGATCGTCCTTGATCGAAATGAAATCGGGAAGAATCTGTTCGCCCACCTTGCTGGTGAAAGTTTGGCCTTCGCTGATGTCCTTCTGCCGGAATCCTTCGGCGCGATGGCCGAAAACTTCGTGGAAGAAAACGGCGGCGGCGCGGCCGGTGAGCAGAGCAGGGCCGGCGAACGGATCCACCAGCGGCGCTTTATCGAGCGCTTCCGTCTCCCGGATCAATTGCGCGATCGAATCGAAAATTTCCTTGTCGCTGGGTTCATTCTTGGGATCGAGCCAGTCGAAATTCGCGTAGCGATTGATGTCCATCCCGTCGGGTGCCTTGCTTTGGACGAACAGCTCGAGCCGGTAATGAACCTGGCCGAAAGCGAGCTTCGTCCCTTCCGTGTTCACCTGGTACTGATTCATGCTGAGGGCGCTGAACGTGGCGATGGAATTAAGCACTGCGGGAGATTTGCTGAACGCGGCGGTGTACCGCCGGACGCGCTCTTCCCAGGGCTTGCGGTCGACGTGGATTTCGGCAGCGGCGCCGATGTAGTTCTGCGGAGCCTCGTGCGAAAAATCAGGCGCGGCGCCTTCGGCCGTCTGAACCTGCACTTGCTGGCTCGTTTTCACCTTGATCAGGGCTTCCGAGGCCGCGCGGTACTGGCGGTCGGTCTCGCGCCAGATTTCGCGGCGAAGCACCGGAATGTCGTCATCAAGCACCGTGGTAGTGCCGGGGCTTGTCCAACTGGGCGGGCGATCTCCCAGCTTGTGCGTGTCATCAAGCTGCTGAGTACCGACGCGCGTCTGAACTTCGAGCCAGCGGGCGCGATTGTCGCTGCTCGAAAGCAGCGCGCCGTTTGACCCGGAAACATCGGAAGCCTGGCGGTCCGCCACCGTGTAGCTGATAAAGTACGAGGACGGATCGCCCTTCGAGAAAGTCGCCATCGAGCGGTCGATTTCTTCCTGCATGGCGGTGAGGACGGCGGGAACTGCGGGCGGATTCGCCGGCCGGTCTGCGGCCATCGAAGTGCAAGCCGCAACGAACAGAATCACTATCGCAAGAAAGCTTCGGGTTCTCGGTTCAGTTTTTATCATTGCGCGGAGTCCATTAGTTTAAGGTAGGAAGTCTCGATTCCCAAACGAAAAGCCGGGACTTGATGTCAGCCTTCGGCGAGAGTACAAACAGGTTCAGCCGGTTTGTGGCACTCCAGCCTGCAACTGGAGCAAGGAGATTAGATGCGCGCGATGGTCGTTAGGCGGTATGGGCCACCGGAAGTTTTTGAGGCGAAGGAAGTGCGCGATCCGCAACCCAAGCCGGGCGAGGTGTTGATCCGCGTAAAGGCCGTGGGAGTCAATTTTGCAGATCTGCTCCAACGCATGGGGGTGTATCCGGGTACGCCGAAACCTCCTTTCATTCCCGGGCTCGAGATCGCCGGAGTGGTGGAAAAGGTGGCCGAGGCGCCCGAGGGGACTCGGGCCAGCGAGGGTGAGCCGCTGAAGCGAGGAGACGCGGTTGCGGCGACCACTCACTTCAACGCTTATGCGGAATGGGTGGCCGTTCCGGCGCGGAGCACGTACCTGCTGCCGGCGGGCATGTCGTTCGAAGACGGCGCGGCCATTCCAGTGAATTACCTCACTGCGCACCACTCGATGTTCACGATGGGGAATCTGCAGCCGGGCGACCGCATCCTGATTCACGGCGCCGCGGGAGGAGTGGGAATCGCGGCCGTTCAACTCGCGCGCGCCCGCGGGCTCGTGATTTTCGGAACCGCTGGACCTTCGAAGCAGGAGTACCTGAGAAAAATCGGTGTCGACCATGCGATCGACTACCAGAAGAGCGATTTTGTCGCCGTCGTGCGCAAGTTCGCGCCCGACGGAATCGAGATGGTGATGGACGCGATCGGCGGAAAATCCTTCGCGCGCAGCCGGCAATGCCTGGGACCAATGGGCCGTCTGGTGGTTTACGGCTTTTCGGCTGCGGCCGGGTCCGACGGCAAAAAACACATGTTGCGCGCCGGCAAAGCTCTGATGGAAACGCCGCGTTTCCACCCGCTCAAGCTGATGAGCGGCAATATCGCCGTGATTGGAGTGAGTCTGGGAGGCCTGCAATTGCGCGGCGCCGTGCTGCGAGGCGAGCTCGACGAAATTTTCCGCATGTACGCCGCCGGGAAAATCAAGCCCGTGATCGGCAAGACGTTTCCGCTCACCGAAGCTGCCGCAGCGCACCGCTACATTCAAGAGCGGAAAAACATCGGAAAAGTGATCCTCGCCGTGAAGTAAGGGCTGGCGCCCGCATCGTTGCATTTTCCGGTCATTTTGACGCGGGCGGCGCGGCTTCCGGCTTCACGAAGAGCGATGGGTCCGCCGGCGGGTTCACTTTCACATCCTGGTAGCTCGATTCCATGAATTTCTTTCCGTCTCGATACGTGACGGTGGCAAAAGCAAACTGCCGCCCATCCACCGCGCGGTAATCGCTCCAGTGCTGCTCGCTCTCGACGGGTCCCTGCTGGCTCATGGATTGGAAGCGGGCAGCGGCCAGAAGGT
>Ga0209274_10001224_pt1 | contig 13389 bp, 6 predicted proteins | sample HubBroMetageREF1_FD_188343 | JGI IMG/M metagenome (GOLD analysis project Ga0209274, IMG submission 188343) | Reference soil microbial communities from the Hubbard Brook experimental Forest, New Hampshire, USA - Hubbard Brook CCASE Soil... | ecosystem: Environmental > Terrestrial > Soil >...
GATCCCAGGAGCTGTTCGTCATACCATAAACTCGGCGATATCATTCTCGAACAGCACGGCGATCCGCAAGCCGCGCTCGATGACGTAAACAAGGCCGTTGCCATCTGTCCCAATTTGACCGATGCTCGCGTCGATCGCGCAAGAGCCTTATTGCGGATGGACCGCGCGCAGGATGCTGTCCCCGACCTCGAGGCCGCCGAACGCTTCAGCCCTGACAATGCGAATGTTCACTTTCTTTTGGCTCAGGCCTACCGTACTCTGGGCCGTACGCAACAAGCCCAGGCGGAAATGCAACTGTTCAGCAAACTCGAGGAAAGCGCCCGTGCCGCCACTGCCGCTCGCGCCCAGCAGATAATGCAAAACAAGGACCAGAACCCGCCGCCTCAGTAGCGTTCATTTCTTCGAATCGCTTCACTCCATGGTTTTTTGTGACGAAGAATGCGTGCCGTTGAGCTCCTCGGTACGCTGGAATTCGGCTTTCGCCTTGTCGGTGAGTCCTTCTCTCCGGTACACCTGCCCGAGCATGTAATGCAAGCTGGCCACTTTCGGCGCAAGCTCCACGGCCTTTTCCAGCTCACTTTGAGCCTTCGGCAACTCGTCGAGCTGTGAAAACGCCTTACCAAGTTTCTCGTGACCTTTCGCGTCTCCAGGCGCAACCCGCGTCGCTTCCAGAAGGTATGGCAGCGCCTCCTTCGGCCGATTCTGCTCGAGGTAGAGCGTCCCAAGATCGATGAAGGGCTCCGGATCCTTTTGCGCCGCCTGCGACTGCCACTCGATGGCCGTCTTGTACGCCGCGAGCGCGTCGTCCGCGCGCCCCAACCCGTAATAGGACAGTCCGAGATTGTCCTCCGCCCTCACGTTCTTGGGGGCAAGCTTCAGACATTCCTCGAAAGCGTGAACCGCCTCTTCGAATCTGTTTTCCGTATACTTGGTTCGCCCTAAGTTGTACCAGGCATCGGAATCAGCGGGGTTTCGCTCGATAGAGTGCGTCAGCCACTTGTCAGCATCCGCATCATCGCCAAGCAAGACGTAATCGAGCGCGACGATCTTCAAGTCGAACGCGCCCGGCTCGTGATACTTCGCTCCCAATGTAAACTCTGCCAGCGAAGCTTTGGCATGCGCATCGCGAAATTGGGCTAGTGAGGTATCGACGCTATCTTGCATCGTGCCCTTCGCTCGAGCCTGAGTCTGGATTTCCCGGAACAAAATGTACCCCAGCAGAAAGTGCCCGTCAGCGGAGTCCGCATGCCCTTGAAGGAATTGACGCGTAGTCGTTTCGGCCTCGCTCACCTTGCCGGCATGCAACAGCGATTGCGCTTCTGCCAGGGCTGCGACTGACTGTGCCGTTTCGCCCGACTTCGTCGCATTTCCAACCGCAGCGGGAGGCGAGCTGCCGTCCGCTTGCTCTGCCGGAGCTTGCCCGAAAGCAACGCCACTGCTGAAACAGAATAAGATTGCCGCTGCCACGAGGAAAACCGGCCGAGAACTGGTATTCGGCCTAAATCGGCAAATGCTTATCAGGATCCAACGTGGCAGGCCGGCAGGCCCAGGAGAATCCGCTCCGTTATTCTGGCCGTTGAACCGTCCAGCAACCATAGCAGGGACTCGTCGCGAAGGACACCGCATCGTCCGCAAATTATATGACTAAGGGGCTGCCCTAAACAAAGCAGCACGAAGCTGCGGCTGTGGCCGCCCCTTGCTTCAGAGGTCAGGGCCGGACTGGTCTGCCATTTTCTGCGGCTTGAAATCCACGTGTATAGTCGAGTCCGCGATCTTGCACTTGAACTCCACATCTGTCTCATTACTTCCGATTGTCGTGTCAGACCCGGTTTTCTTTGGGAAGAAAAACACAACCTGTTTCAAAACTCCGTGTGAGTCCTTTTGATACACCACATGGCTGGGCGAGAGTTTGAGCTTGCTTCGCTTCATCTCAAGTAACGAATTGGCCTGGTAGAATTTCTCATCGCTCTGCATAAAAGGCGTCATGTCCCCCATGCTCAACACAAGTTCATATTCCTCTTGCGGAGCGTGCGCATAGGGTTCCACTTCCGAATCCTTTATTTCGCCATTGAGTACTCTCTGCCGCGCCGACGCCGCCCGCATCACCCGCGACGAATCCCAGTACACATTAACATCAACAATCAGTTGTTGCGTTGACTCGTCGCTCGAGCGGACGGTCGCGTTTGGGTTCGTTTGGGTAGCGCCACTGGCATTGGGCTGCTCCCGAACGCCGCCATTAATCAGCGGGTCCAGCGCAGCGTTCTTCTCCTTCTGGGGCTCAGCAGTCCACGTGTGCCGGATGGTAGTCTTCGAAACCCACGGCGACTCGGTCATGATCATTTGAACGTCTTTAGCATCCCAGTCCTGGTAGGGTTTGCTTTTCCACGGTTTGTCATCGGCCCAGAGCAGACTCGTGCAGACCATCACCACGATAAACAACCCAGCCTGTTTTAAGAAGTTTCTTGGTTTACGCATGAACTCACCTCCTGGCATCTAGATTCCGAATTCCTCAGCGAATGCATTCCGTTCAAGGCGTGTTTCCTGTTCTCACGGATTTGACGAGCTTTTGGACATCTGGGCAAAGCCGTCAAGCACAGCCTTCACCTCACCTGCGTACTGGCCATTCGGCTCCAGTCGCAAATATTCTTGGTAAGCCTCGACGGTCCCGGGCGGAATGACGTAGACGAGCTTCCCGTTTTCCTCCCGGGTTGTGATGGTGCTGCTCAGCGCGTCGCCCAGAAGCTTCCACGCCGGCGCATTCCCGGGATTAAGCTGCGTGGCCTTCTGAAGCGGCACAACGGCATCAGCCAACTTTTGTTGATTCAGCATCACGACGGCGATATTTCTGTAGCAGGCTGCCTGTATGTCGACCGCAGTCGGATCGGGCGCCGGAATTTTGTCGCATGTCGCGGTAGCTTGCGGCAATTTGCCCACTTCCGCCAGATCTGTCCCGAGTTGCATGTACGTTCCCGGTTCTGGCTTCGAGAGCGCGGCTTCCTGCAACACAGGTATCGCGTCTTGAAAATCCCCTGCGCCGCTGTAGGCCATGCCCAAATTGCTCAGAATCACGGGGAAATTCTTGTCTTGAACCGTCATTTCGACTGCCTTTTGTTCGGTGATTAATCCATTGCGGAGTAGCCTGATTAACCCAAAAGTCTGTATCGCATCTCCATCCGCTAAGAGCGTGCTTTTCAGCGCTTCCTGATACTCTGTAATCGCCGTCTGGTAGTCCGCGTTCATTTTGGCGAGCAGGGCGGATCTTTGATCTTCCGTCGCGGTCTGGATCTGCTGCCGGATCGCTTGTGCTTCGTGCATAGCGTTGTTGCCGTTGGTGAGATGGGTTTTCTCCAGCTTGGACCTTTTTGCCGCATCCTCGCGCTTTTTGTTTTCCGCTGCAGTGTCAGTGCCTTGTTTCGCGGCGTCGGCTTGGAGGTTCTCCCGCAGCCTAGTGTCGCCGGTGTCGGCATTCAGCACGCTGCCAGTTAGCCGGTCAGTCCGCGCCGCAGCCGTCGCCACCAGCAGCAGCGGAGCGAACAGCAAAGCCAGTGTCCCAGCATTTACAAGCCATCGATTCATGACGACTCTCCCTATTGTCGAGGGCTCGAGTATACTATCTAGCGACTGTCACTAGCCTCCGTTAACTCCCAAGAATTTGGCCCCAAAAGCACAACGCCGGGGTTAGCGCCCCGGCGTTGTGGCTTCCGTTTCGGGGCTCTTGGCCCCGTTTGGGGTGGTGGGTCAGAAGTTGAACTGGAGTTGGAACTGGCCCCTCCTCGGCGTGTTGCCCTGACAAGTCTGGTCGCCGGGGCCACCGATGTTAATGGCCGAGCCAAATTGCGAAGCAACAACGACATTGTTGTGCCAGCAATTGATACTCGATCCATTAGCTGGACCGTTGTTCAACAGGTTGCGATTGAACAAATTGAACCACTGCATCGTCAAGTCAGCGTTGACTCGTTCGCCAAAGAAGAGCCTCTTCGTGAACGCCACATCTTCATCCAGGTAAAACGGAGCGCGGATGTTGCTGTGAAAAATAGGGGCGTTTCCGATCGTCCAATCTCCTGGAAACTGGAACGCGGCAGTATTGAGCACGGGAGGCACATTCGCGAGTCCGCCCGGCTGCGCCGCCGCCGCCAACTCCTGTTTGTAATTGCCCCAATTGACGTTAAAATTATTCGAGAGTTGGTTCGGGAGATCGGCAACGAAGATGTTGCCGATTAACGGGTCGCAGTTGAACTGGTCGGCGCATGCGTATATATTGAGGGGCGTGCCGCTCTCATAGTACTCGACGCCGGAAATCTTCCAACCGCCAAGCAAGTTCTTCCTGAGCAGGCCACCACCGTTCAGGAACGGCTTCCCGGGTCCGAGGGGCAGTTCGTACACTTCGGCGACGGTGAGCACGTGGGTTTGGTCGGCAGAGCCCACAGCCCAATTCGCGTTTGGATTTTGCGGGTTAATGCCCTGGACGTTGAACGTCGAGAACCCGCTTTCCGTATTCGTCATGTACTTGGAAAGCGTGTAAGACACGAGGAAGGTTAAGCCATTACCCGTGCGCTTCTGCAGGCTCATTTGAAGTGCGTTGTACAAATCCGCTCCCGAAGTATCAAAGTTGTTGGTGACGAAAGGCGCCTGCGGAAAAGGAGTTTCGGCCTGGAAAAGAGCGATACCGCCGGGGCCACCGGCCGCTGCCTGTTGTTCCGTGCAGAAGTTTGTGTACGGAACATAGAACGTGCCGGCGCAGGGACCTGAGGCGTACGTTGTCTGACCGAATGTCCCCTGGGAAGCCATAAATGCCTGAGCAGCCGGGGAGTTCCACGGCTGGCCCAAGACACAATCCGTAGTGGAAGTTACAGCGGGACCTTGCGGGCAGGTCTGTTTCACAAAGTTATAATTTAGCGACTGGACGGCGGACTCTTGAGTAGCCGGCAGGTGGATGTCGTGCGTGTGCACGTAACTGGCTGAGAGGAACATGTTGAACGGCAGTTCGCGCTGTACGCCCGCTATAAATTGCTCGTCATAGGCCTGATTCACGTTCTGCGGCAACGTGTGAACCTGCGTCCCTCCCAAGATGGATACACCGTTGAACAGATTGCCGTTGAAAGGAGGTGAGGGCAATGGAGGCAAAATATTCGTGTCCCATTGACCAAAGCCAGGAATCAAGACGTTCGACGAACCAATCGACACGATGCCGTTCAGGTTATTTCCGTAGTTTACAGCGACCTTGTTGACTCCGTATTCGAACGCGCCCGTGTCAAGCCAGTAGAACGAGACGCCGCCCAACAGTACCGTCTTGGGAGTCAACTGGTACGTAAAGCCGATGCGTGGGCTAAAGTGGCGCCAGTGCATCTGCATCTGACTAAAGCCGACGGCCCCGGGGAACGTGCCCAATTCACTGGCAGCACCCATTAGATGCGTACCCGTAAGGGGGTTAATCTCAGTCGGATTTGGAATGTTTGGATCAAAGAACGTGAGTTCGTTCGTGCTGAAATCGTTTGTGAACGGGAATGCAAGGTCCCAACGGATCCCCGCATTGATCTTCAGCTTGGGATTGATTTGTATGTCGTCTTGGATGTACGGCGCCATATAGAAGTTGCTCAAGTTGGTGTTGCCCGCGCCGCCGCGGCTGCCACCCGTCACGTCGCCCAGCAAGAAGCTGGCGAAGCCAATGCCGGTATTTGTCCCGGGAGCTGTACCATATGGCTTACCAGTGATCGGGTTGATGTCAGTTACTTCATTCGGATCGGCGGTTATTCCGGAGGTGAAATTTAATAGTCCCGAGCAACCGCCCTGGCCGGGGGAGCCACCGCACTCGTCGTCGTCCTGATGAGTGTGCCGGATATCCACACCCATGTTGAAGGTGTGCCTGCCCGTTTGCCAGAGCACATTCCCTGTCCATGAATATCCCGGTTTGTGGTTGATCGTGGCCGATAGTCCGTTCCCGGGCCCCCATCCGCCCGGCTCCCAGAGGCCGCCACCGAAGCTGATGCTGGGAAACGTCAGCGGCTGTCCACTCAATCCGGAGACCGGGACTGGCGTGATAGGACTTGACAGCAAACGTGGCGGTCGGAAGTCATTACGTTGGAAGACGTAGAGAAACCCACCCGTGAACACGACATGCGAGCTGATTGCGTTGGAATAGGTCAGACTCAAACCACGGCCGTACTCGTAGGTGATGTTTTCGTTGCTAAGCGGATTAGCGACCCAGTCCGCCCCGTTAGGCTGCGGATAATTCTGTCGCCAAAAGAGACCATGGACGGCTTGGTTTTTGGTTAAGTTGTAATCCCCAGTGATGGCGAAGGTTGTCTCGACGTCCAAAGCAACCGTTGTAGGTACGTAATTTGATGTCAAGCCGCTATTGGACGGCTTCGGAATAGGGAATTCGCTGAGCAAGCCCGCTGACACCGCGCTGAAGCAACTCGTCGGGATTTTGTTGCCGGGCCACTGAGTACCTGGACTGCCAGGGCCGCTTGCCGGAATGGAGCACCCTGCGGGAATAAGCGAGGCTCCATTTTGGCCTCCGTTGCCGCCGTTCTGTCCCCAAGCCGCCGGAACGAAAATGGGTATCGGGGTCGTGTCACCCGGAGCAGCAAATGCCTGACTAAAATCGCCTCCCAGCTCCGCGGGTGTGGGGATCGTTACAATGCTGTTTGGAAACGACTTCCGATATCGATCAAAGCTGAAGAACCAAAACGCCTTATTTCTTCCATCGTAAAGCTTGGGGATGTACACGGGGCCGCCAACCGAACCGCCCCAGTCGCTCTCTATGTCGCTGCTAGGCTGATCCACTACGCCACGGTCGTTTGTTGTCTGATCGAGAAACGCACCCGGCGCGCCAAAAAGCACGTCATCGCGATAGAAACCAAAGACGTCTCCATGGATTGCGTTGGTCCCGGATTTGCTGTGATACTGCTCGACGCCTTGCCCCAAGCCGTACTGCGCGGAAAACGTGCCGCTCAGCACATCCACGTCTTTGATCGCGTCGTAGGGCGGCTGGTTCCAAAACAACAACCCTTGCGTTTCCGAGAAACCCTCCGGAACGCCGTTGAACATGATCTCGGTCTGCTGATCAACGCCGCCGTTAATTCGGTGGCCGAACCCGCCCCCGGTAACGCCCGGAGTCAAGAAGATAAATTGGTCAATCTGACGGTTTTCGCCGCTAATCAACTGGGGGAGGCTCTCCGTAAGTGTCTCGTTGACGGTGGTGCCAATCTCCGGTTGCTCCGTTTGCAGCGCAACCGACGACGCGTTGACTACGATTTCAGTCGAAACCGCTCCGGGCACTAGCGTGGCATTTGCGGTGGACGTTGCCCCGCCGACAACGGTGACGCCTTTCTGGAGGTTGGCTTCGAAACCCGATTTTTCGACTCTGACAGTGTACGTACCCGGGATCAGGTCGGTGACGTAATACGTCCCGGCGGAAGTCGTGGTGATCGTCCGCGTGACGTTCGTATCGACGTTTGTAATTTTTACGCTCGCCCCCTCTATGGCCGCGCCGCTCTGGTCAGTGACTGTGCCATTGATACCGCTAAGCGCCTGAGCGTTTAATCGCGTCGGCGAGCACAGGAGCACCAGCACGACGGCCGAAACGGCAGCGAGCACCCGCGCGGTTCCGAAGCGGCTACGGACACACAACGACGTCGAATTTCTCATCGGTGGCACCCCCAAAGTTAGCTCCAATTCCGACACCCAAACTCGCTATAGCACGGCTACCCCATGGCGCGCACTTTCTGTCAGTTGGCCCGGTGCAGTCAATGCACCTGTTTGTTATCTCTGAGTTCCCATCTAGTGCGCTGAAAACACAACGCATAGGCGCTTTTGTTCCCTCTGATTTCCAGACCAGGGACCCAGGCGGGCCGATATCCCACCTGCTTCCTTTTGTGAGCAGTTTCATCTGCGCACGGCCGTTCGAGTCAATTCATGGTACGATTAACATGGCATTATTCTTGGAAGTGGGCTCCAGCGTGGACGTACTAGGAACAGTTGCTGAACCCAGGAGCAAGCTGCGCCGAGACGAAGAAAAATCTAATCGAAACAACCCAATATTCGAAAGTCGACGCAACTCTCTGAAAATAAAGGAGAAGATATTTTCTAACAGGAACAAAAGCACCGCTTTGGCTTCTCCTGGCTTTCGCCTCAGAGGGCAACGCGCAGGGTCACGACCACGCCCCGTCAAGGTTCAGCCACGCCCTTGCCCTCGGTAACAGTGAAAATGCGGTCGACGGCCGGAGCGGAGACAAACTCCTTCGCGCCGCTCGGCCAATCGATCTCGATCTTGTCGATCTTCGTGGCGGAACCGAGGCCAAAGTGAACGCGTGGATCCGAACTCGATCCATAGCTGCCGCCGCTGGTCACGTCTGCGCGCTGGCGGAACCCGCCAGCAGTGAGAAACACCTTTGCGCCCACCGCATCCCGCGGGCTCTTTGGCCCGCCGACCAACTTCAACGTGATCCAGTGGTTGCCGTTCTTTACCACGTTTCGCAGTAGCGTCGGCATCGAATCCATATTGTTGAGCACGACGTCGATGTGGCCGTCGTTGAAGAGGTCGCCGAAAGCCGCGCCGCGCGCCGTAAGCAAGTCCGCCAAACCGCTGCCCGTCGCAGGCGGAACCTCTTGAAACTTCTTTCCGTCGAGATTCCGAAAAAGCTGCGGCCTCTGCGCATAGGTGGTGCCCCAATCCATTTGGTCGACAATCGGATAGACGTGCCCGTTTGCTACAAAGATGTCGAGCAGCCCATCGTTGTCGAAATCGAGGAACCCTGTCCCCCAGCTCAAGAACGGAATCGTCGGCTTTCCCAGGTCCGCTCGAAACGTCACATCGGTGAAATTCCCGCCGCCTTCGTTGCGGTACAGGCAGTTGTAGTCGTCGGAAAACGAAGTCGTGTAGAGATCGACTTTCCCGTCGCGATTGTAGTCGCCGACGGCAATTCCCATGGACGCTTGCGCGCGACCCTCTTCAGTCAGGGCGAAACCCGAAATCAGGCTGACGTCTTCAAAGGTCCCGTCGTGCTTATTCCGATACAGGAAATTCGGAACCGAATCGTTAGCCACCACCAAATCAACCCAGCCGTCGTCGTCCACGTCCACAAAAACTCCTTGAAACCCGTACGCGCCAAGCGGATCGGAAACTCCCGCCTTCACGCTCACATCGGTGAACGTGCCGTCACCATTGTTGTGAAATAAATGATCGCTCTCGCCCACGAGGCCAAGCGGCCCACAGAAAACGTTCACGCCGCGAAACTGGCACGCGTCCGGCGGAATCGGCCGTTTGCCAGCCATGGGCGGATTGTCGGCATCGAACTTCACGTACCCGGGCACGAAGAGGTCGAGCAGACCGTCGTGGTCATAGTCGCCCCATGTCGGCCCCGTCGACCATCCGCCCAGCGTCACGCCCGCTTTCTCGGCAACATCGGTGAATGTGCCGTCGTGATTGTTGTGGTAGAGGCGATTCTTGCCGAAGTTCGAGACGTAGATATCAGGCCAGCCATCGTTGTCGTAGTCCGCAACAGCGACACCGAAACCCCAGCGCTCGTTAGCGACGCCCGCTTTGTCCGTCACGTCCGTGAAAGTGCCGTCGTGGTTGTTGTGCAGCAGCATCGCGCGCGGCGCCGGCTCTTCGCCTTTCAACGCGCGAAACGTCGAGCCATTCAGCAAGTAAATATCGAGCCATCCATCATTGTCGTAGTCGAGCAGCGCGACGCCAGAACCGGGCGCCTCGATAATCGTCTTCTTTTCCGGCGTTCCGGAGCGATGATGGAATTTGTCGAGCCCGGCTTCCTTCGTCACATCGACGAAGACTACGGGTGCGCCGTCGACGAAGCCGCCCGCTGTGATCGGGCGATTCAACGCATCCTTTATCGGCGCGTAGACTCCGCCAGTCATAACGCCAGAGCGCTTGGCGAGCGCAGGTTGCTGCGGTTTGTCGGGGGACTGTTGCTGTCGCCTCGTCGCGATCCCAGACGAAACGCTCAACAAAAGGAGAGATATCGCGGCCCCGACAGAGACGATTCTATGACGCCCCTGGCCCTCCATCATTTTCCGCCGGAGCGTGGCGGACATGTTTGTTGTCCCGACTCGATCGCGTTCAGCTCTTGCCTGGCCGCGCGATGGTCCGGACTATAAATCAGCACACACCGCAATGCGTCCTTCGCTGCTGTCGGGTCGCCGAGACTGCACTGAGCCGTCGCGAGATTCATGCCCAATTCCGTAATGTCTTCGTTGGATTCGAATGTGCTTGACCACACATCGACAGCGCGCTGGAGTTGCCCCGATCTCGCTAGCAAGACGCCAAGATCAATCGCCACATTGAAATTGTTGGGATCGAATGACAGCGCAGACTCATAGAAAACGGCTGCCTTTTGCCGATCGCCCCGGAGGTAGGCGAGAAAACCCAGATCGGCCACCACATCCGAGTCCCCCGGATCCGATCTCGCCACGTCCTCCAGCAGGCCTCTTGCCCGTTCGGCTACAGACATGTCCCCGGCTGCTACCAGTTGGTAATATGCCAGCGCGACGTCACGAGGCGTCGCTCCGGATGCTACGCCGGGGACGGAAATTAACTCCACCGCGCCGCCCTGTGTCTGTGGGGGCGCAACCTCATCCGACCGCGCCAGAAGACGGTGATCGGTCCACGCCGAATGCGCGAGGTCAGGAGCCTCTCTCTTCGGCATGTGACAACTTGTGCAGTCCGGAGTCGAGTTGAAGTGGGTCGTCGCATATTTTGCATCCGTGTGACACCCCAAACACTTGGTCCGGTAGAACGACGTTCGTTCCTCCGCCGTCGGGCTGTAGTGAGGGTCGTGGCAAGTCGTGCAGGACATCTTGGCTCCGCTCATCCGCTTGCACATGCTTAGGTAAAGCCCTTCCACCTGACTCACCCCACGGTTAGTCCCTCCTGCTCCCGAACGAACAAAATAGGAAATGTAGTCGGCTATTCGGTCCCCGGGCTTGTAATTCATAATCGACCGTCCGCGGTGCTCCACGCTGACGTCGCCTTCCAAATGACACAAAAGGCACACGGCAACCTGACGTTCCGCGTCGAGCTTCGCAGGATTCAGAATTGATCCGTTGCCGCCGTGGGCCAAGTGCGCTGAAGTGTCGCCGTGACAATCCTCGCAAGCAATGCCGCCATGTAGAAAAGGAAGTCCCTTATAGTGATTGCGAGTGCCCGGATCTTCCACTTGCGCTCCGTTCATATGGCATCGAATACATGCCGCGTTCTGGGGCAGATTGAAAGGCATTTCCTTCTCGCCTTGAAAAGACGGCCTCATGTCGTAGCTGGCCTTTTCCCGATAATAGGCGATGGGGGTCTCAAACCAATATCCGTTGATCGAATAGAGATAGGTCCGGGCATGGTTGCCGGAGCCCATGAAGTAATCAAGCTTCTGCTCGCCGTGCAAATTCTTGTCCCCCGGACGGTCATAACGAAGCCATGCCGCGCCGTCTTTCTCGAGGACTCGGTAAGTGATCCCGGACGCGGCGTCCGAGTACGTGCCAGGGCTCATGCCGTCCATCGCAAGCCCGCTGGCGTTGGCCATGGGAGTGGCCAGATACCGCTGATAAATCTGATCGTGGCATTTCGCGCATGGGGCATCGAGTTGCCGCACTGAGGTCACCTTGGGCGCCGGGGCGACCGTTTGCTGGCTGAAACCCGAGCCAGCGCAACCGAGCACCACAAGAAAAAACGCCCATAATCGGATACGGTCTCGATGCATCTCAACACTCCGAATCAACTTGGTCTCCGTCGAGATCGCTCGAGCGGAATCAATTCACTCATTTTTCCGCTGCTGGACTAGCGACACCTTCATCCACTTGTAGAATATGATCGCCGTGCACGTTCTTTAACGTTTGAACAATCCCGCTCGGCCAGCGAATTTCGATCGTCTGCGCCGCCGTGTCGCTGCCGAGACCAAAATGGACGCGCTTGTCGCTCGACGAAAGATAGCTGCCCGCCGTCGTGACCGTTTCAAGTTGCGTGCCTTTGCTCGTCGTGACCTTCACCTCAGCGCCGATTCCGTCGCGATTGCTCTTGTGCCCCACAAGCTTCAAAGTCAGCCAGTGATTCTGCGTGGGAGTTTCATTGCGAAGAATATAGGCCGGGCCGTCATTCGTGGTCACGACCGCATCCACACGGCCATCATTATCAATATCGCCGATCGCCAAGCCCCGCCCCACCCACGAGTGCTGAAACACTTCGCCCGATTCCTTCGACACATCCACAAATCCTTTGCCGGTGTTTCGAGCAAGCAGCATTGGTTCGCGATAGCGCAGATCGGGAAAGTTCGTCTGGATGGATTCGAGGTCATGTCCCTGTGCGATCAGAAGATCCTTCCAGCCGTCGTTGTCGTAGTCGAAAAATCGGACACCCCAGCCCGAGTGCTTGAGCGTCATCGCGGCAATGCCGGAAGCGAAACTCGTGTAATTGAAGCTGCCGTCTCCATTGTTCTGGTACAGCGCGTACTGCTGATTGGCAAGGTTGGTGACGATCAGGTCCGGCAAGCCGTCGTTGTTGTAATCGGCGAAATCAACGCCCATTCCCGCGTACGTTTTCCCATTGCCATCGACAGCCACACCGGACATCAATCCCGTCTCTTCGAAAGTGCCGTCGCCTTTATTGTGATAGAGGAACTCAACCATCGAATCGTTCGCTACGAAAATATCGGTGTGACCATCGCGCTCGTAGTCCGCGAAAGCGATGCCCAAGCTCTTGCCCGGCTTCGACAGTCCAATCTTCTCGGATACTTCAGTGAAGTGGCCGTTACCGTCGTTATGATAAACCAGCGGCGCGATCGGCTGAAACGTGTCGGGATGGCAGTAGTCGCGCCCGCCCTCTTTGTGAACGCCACAATAAATGTCGTCGAAATCCCACTTCACATAGCGCAGCACCACAAGGTCCAGCAAACCGTCTCCATCCAGATCCACCCAAGCGGCGCTCGTCGACCAGCCGCTGCCGCCAACACCAGCTTTTTCGGTCACGTCGGTGAAGGTGCCGTCGCCATTGTTGTGGTAGAGCTTGTTGCCACCGTATGCGGTGACGAACAGGTCTTCGTAGCCGTCATTGTCATAGTCGCCGACGGCCACTCCCATTCCATAACCAGCGCCCTGCAAACCCGCCTTTTCGGTGACATCCTCGAAAGTGCCGTCCGGTTTTTGATGGTAGAGGCGGTTCCAATACTGCGGCCCAGTTTTCTGGGGGATCGTTCCCTTCGGCGTGGGGTCGCTCAGCGGAGCGCCGTTGACAAGATAAATGTCCAGCCGACCGTCGTTGTCGTAGTCGAACAGCGCTACGCCAGGGCCCATCGTTTCCGGGAGGTATTTTTTTGACGTGTGAGTAGACACATTTTGGAAATGCACGCCGAGCGCGGACGTCACATCGGTGAACTTGCCAGGAGT
>Ga0209274_10001225_pt1 | contig 13388 bp, 4 predicted proteins | sample HubBroMetageREF1_FD_188343 | JGI IMG/M metagenome (GOLD analysis project Ga0209274, IMG submission 188343) | Reference soil microbial communities from the Hubbard Brook experimental Forest, New Hampshire, USA - Hubbard Brook CCASE Soil... | ecosystem: Environmental > Terrestrial > Soil >...
GAAATCACGGCAAACGGCTCCACTCCAGTCGTGCCAGAACCCAGGAAGTTCGTTGCATCTCCGCTGGGCAGGCGCACATCTACCCCTGCTGCGACTGCCAGACGCTCCCCTTTGTACACCGTGTATTTTCCGCGGAGCACCACATCGCCGATGCCCACTGCGCTGTTCGAATCGGAAAACGTTGCGTTGAGGCACGGAACTTGCGGCGCACATTGCGCGGTGAGCGCAGGATTAATTGGATTGAACGAATGCCACACGTTGCCGGGCGCCATGGCCGACACGGGTGCAACGGAATTTGGAACAATCGTCGCTTGCGAAGTGACCGCCATTCGCACATTCAAAATCGGGATCGCGGCCGAGAAATCAAGACGACTGGTAATTCCGTAGGTCAAATAAATCGTATATTGATTTGCAGTCAGGTCGATATTATTCGATGTTTGGATGTAGTCGCGAACGAAGCAGGGATCTCCCGCGTATTGTGTTCCGGTTAGCGCGGTTTGGACCGGGCACGCCGGTATGTTCGGAGGTATAGGAGTAAAAGGCTGGTGCTGAAGGACGGCCGGGATATTACCCAAGCTCTTTCCGTCGATTGTGCCGAAATTGAAATATTGGTAGCTGAATCCCAAAAAGAGTTTGTGCCTCCCGACGGTTGTCGCGCGATCCCCGAGAATTGGACCAAGGCTTTCATCCGTCGAAGGGGCAAATGTCTTCAGAGACGGGTCGTAGATGAAAGTGATGCCGGAAGAAGGTGAAGCAAGCGGCAACTGCGACACCTGAACGCCAACTGCTTCGTTAATAGGGGCGAATGTGGTCAGGAAGTCGCTCCCAAAATGGGCCTCGTGATGGTCTCCCGTGTACAAGACGGACTGCGCAGGATTCGGCGTAGAGCCAAACCCAAACGGACCGTAGACCTGCGGAATTAGGCAGACCAGTTTGTTGCTCAGGGTGCCGTTCAGAGGACATATCTGCGCCGAAGCCGTGTCCGCAACAAGAAGCATCAGGGCTGCGAACCCGACGAACGCGATTCTCTTCATTACGGTTCTCCTCAGTCGGGATTGGGGGCCGCTTGTTTCCGATCGTTGGATTACCTCTGCGGGGAGGCCTGACCCGCTCGTTGTTGCAGCGAGTGTATTCCCCTCCTATCGATTGTCAAGACACGCGTTCGCTTTCCCCCTTCTCACCTGACATCGGTAATGGCCCACGTTCCGCTCTTCTTGGATAATTGGAAAACCCAAAGATCGCTTCGATCCAAGGTTTTCTGTCCCTTGGGAGTGTACTGCTGTGCGAGTCGAGCTGAGACCGTTGCGGTAACTCCGTCCGGATTTATCTTCACGGTTTCATCGAGCAGCTGTATCCGTATCGCACTCGCGTCCTCGAACGAACGCTTGTAACCAGCGAATGTCTTTGCTGGGATGCTGGGCCAAACCTGGCTCACGCCGTCGGGACTTCTCTGTTCGAAAGCGATGATAAACCGCTGAATGACGTCGCGAATTGCTACTTCGTCAGCAGCCACATTGGATGCTTCCGTCTTGACCGATGGAGGTGGGGACGGCGGCTGGTTGAGCGCATCCACTTTCTTGCTGATTTCCGTCAAGTATCGCTGCGCGTCAGCGGCTTGTGGCCCGTTTTCCCTCACGATCGCCACGAAATCGCTGCGGGATTTCTCGAGACCGATCCTATCTCGGCTGCCGACGGCATTGTAAGCTTGTACTGCTTGCTGGAATTCCCTTTGTTGCTGCGCGGTTCGAGCCTGGCTCGCCTGAGCCTGATCAATCTCCTTCAACAGCGCGGCAGAGTCGCCACCGGCTTGCTTGATTTGCACCGCGTATTGGCGCGCGGAATCGAGATTGCCTTGTTGGAGATCCGAGCGGGCCGCCGCTTCAAGAGCCGCAATCTGCCGGTTTGCACTCTCTTGTTTCAGACTGGCGAGCTTGGCGTCCAAGTTGCGCTGAAGCTCTTCGGCCTCCGCCCTTCGCGGCCCGTCAAATGCAATCACTTGACCGAAAAGGTCGGACGCGCGTTGCAGCCCTTGCTGGTCGTTTGCCCGCGAGCTCTGTTGCGCCTGACGAAAGACGATCTCTTCCTTCTGGCGACGCGGGATCACATCGTTGAGATATCTCTGTGCATCCGCTCTCCGGACGCCGCCGTCGCCCGACGCCAAGATTTTCCGGAGATCCCGTTTCGCGGCGTCGAACTCCCCCTTCTCCACTTCGCTCGTTGCTTGTTGCCACAGCGCCGCCTCCTGCTGCCGCAACTTCGCAAGCGAATCGTTTCGCATGGATTCGCCCACCGCAGTTTCTCTGTTCTTAATTTCAGCCGTCAGCGGACCATTCAGCTGGTCCGCACCTTGCAGGGTCTGTAGCGCGCCTTTCAAGTCTCCCGACGCGATGAGCTTGTCCGAAAGTGCAATCGCGTTTTGTTGTTGCGTCTCCTCGGGACTGACCGCGGGTTTTGCAGGCACAACAGGCCTCGTTGGCGGGTTGGCATTGGTTGTTGACGCCGCACGAGTGTTAGCCGGCTGAGCAGAACGAACGTCAGACTCCTCGGCATTAGGACGTGAAATCAGATGCACGGTCGCCCATACGCCCAGAATCAGCCCCATCGCTGTCGCCGCAAGCATCGCCGTTTTTTTGAAGCCTCGCGGGGACGCGGCCGCCGCCGTCCGCGTCGCAGTCCCCCGCATCCGCTCCTGGACGCGCGCGGGCCCCATTGGACTTTTGGGGGCCGCAGGTACGACTGGCGCGGATGCGGTATCAGTACGCGGAAACACGACCGGAGCATTCGGTGCAGGAGGCACCGCTATAAACTGCGCTGGAGGCATCGGAACCGCTGGCTGCGACGAAATCGGGGGTTGAGTCGCAGATGCCTGCGGCGCGCCGGTCTCGGTTGGTCCGGCGTTCTCCGCCGCGGGCGGCTCGGCGTCAAGCGGTCTGCGTTGCAGAAACGCGTACTCTTTCGAGAAATTCGCCGGCGTCGAGGGCGCGGCCGTCGGCGATGCAAGAGTCGGCGCGCTCTTGGCCGCGTCGATCTCTTCCGCCACGCGGCTCACCCGCGGGTCGAGCGCGTCCAAAGTTTCGGCTTCCACGGCAACGCGCAGGGTTTCCGCGGCCCCATCGACGTTGCCAGACTCCGTCAAGGCCCGTATTTCCTTCAGCTTTTGCTCTTGTTGACGCCTCTTAGCTCGAGCCTGAAATTCGACAACCGCTGAATGTAGCAACTGCGTCAGGTCCGTGTTCGGACCAGTGATCTCGATAGTCTCTTTTGCGAGGTCGATCGCTTCGCTGAAGTCCTCACGATTGATTTTGAATTTGATCTCGCGAATCCGCTGCTCGATCATTTCACGCGCGAGTTGTTTCTTGTCCCGCGCTTCCGCTTGCTCGCGCAAAAACAGCAATTCAGCGTGGTCGGGGAACGACTTCAGTGCCGCGTTGGCGGCACGACTGGCGTCCCAGAACCGATCCTCATGCATATGCGCCTTTACATCGTCGATCGCTGCCCGGAGGCGTTTTTCGCTCTCAATTTGTGCCTGTTGGTTGCGTGCAAAATCGATGAGACGCAGCAGATCTCCGTTGGCGGGAAACTCTGCTTTCAGGGGCTCTGCCCGAGCGAGGAGTTCCGGATACTTCTTCTCATTGACGAGTTTCTTGAGGGCCTCCAATTCGCGTTGCAGCCCCTCGGAGCGGCTCTGCTTTTCGCGTTCGCGCTCAACGAGCGCGCGAAGTTTTTGAACTGCGGAGTCTTTGGGATGCGCGGCGCGCAGCGTATCGAGCAACTCCAGAGCTTCGCCGAACCGCTGCGCGGCCAGAAGCGATCTTCCTTCGGCCAGCTTCTGCTGTTTCTGCTGTTCCGCCTGCTCTTTGGCCGCATTTGCCAGTAGCCGGGAAATCTCGCGCTCGTCAGGAAACTCCTTTTTCAAATCGGTCAGCCGCGAGATCGACTCATCGTAGCGTCGCGCGGCCAGAAGACTCCGCGCCTCGCTTAGACTCTTCGATTTGCGCTGTTCAGCGAGCCCGTCACGAGCTGTTGTAAGGAGTCTCGGAATCTCCCCATCCTTGGGAAATCTTTTTCCTAATTCACTCAGTAGCGCAATGCATTCATCGTAGTTTCTTTTCGCAAGCAGATTGCGCGCTCTTGCCAAGGTCCCCAGCTTCTCCTGCTCGGCCTGACCCTCCCGGACAGCTCCCTGGAGCTGCGAAATTTCGGAGTCGCTGGGAAACTGTTTTTGCAGCTTGGCCAGCAGCGCCGTGCACTCGTCATAGCGCCGTGCAGCGAGCAGATTCCGGACCTCCGCGATGCCTTTCTGCTTCCGCTCTTCGGTCTGCTCCGCATGAGCCGCCTGCAGTAACTTGGGAACTTCTTCATCTGCCGGGAACTCTTCCCCCAGCCGCGTAAGGATCGCGATGGACTCTTCGTAGTTCTTTGACGCCAGCAGATTCCGTGCGTTCGCTAAACTCTCTAGCTTCCGTTGCTCCGCCTGATCTTCTTCGACGGCTTTCTGAAGCTGGGCAACATCGGAATCGTCAGAAAACTGTTTCCGTAATTCCGCCAGTAGCGCATTGCATTCGTCATAACGCCGCACCGCCAGCAGATTCCGGGCTTCCGCGATGCCTTGCTGTCTTTGTTGCTCTGCTCGATCGGCCTGGACGGTTTTCTGAAGCTCCAGCACTTCCCAATCGTTGGGGAATTGCTTTTGCAACTTCGCCAGCAGCAGGTTGCATCCGTCGTATCCCCGCGCTGCTAAAAGGTTCCGGACCTCCGCGATATCCTTCTGCTTCCGCTCTTCGGCCTGCTCCGCATGAGCCGCCTGCAGTAACTTGGAGACTTCTTCATCTGCCGGGAACTCTTCCCCCAGTTCAGTAAGAAGAGTAATGGATTCTTCGAAACGCCTTGCGGCAAGCAGGTTTCGTGCATTCGCCAAACTCTCCTGCTTGCGCTGCTCCGTCTGAGCGTGCCGGATAGCCTTTTGAAGTTCCGGAAGCTCTTTGTCGCTTGGAAAGCGCCTCTGTAATTTCGCTACCAGCGCCGCGCACTCGTCGTAGCGCCGGCCAGCCAGCAGAGTGCGGGCCTCCGCTATATCCTGCTGCCTCTGCTGCTCAGCTTGATCCGCCCGGACGGCCTCGAGTAATTGCAAGATCTCCCGATCATCTCGAAATTCTTTTTCTAGCGTCGTAAGCAGTACGATCGACTCTTCGTACTGCCTGTTCGCGAGGTAGGTTCTGGCTTCGGCCAGCCCCTGGTTCCTGCGCTGCTTGGCCTCGTCAATGCGGATGTCCTCCAACAGCCTAGGAATCTCCTCATCGCTCGGAAACTGCTTTTGCAAATCGACCAGCAGCGCCCTGGACTCCGCAAAATTCCCTACCGCCAGATGGTTTCGAGCTCCCTCCAGAGTTCTCTGCCTGTGTTGCTCGGCCTGATCCTCCTGCACCGTATCCAGCAGCCGCTGGACCTCCTCTTCGGCTGGAAATTCTTTCTGCAGTTCGCTGAGGATTTCGATGCAGTCGTCGTAGTTCAGTTGGGTCCACAACCCACGCGCTTCCTGCATTCTTTCGAGGAGCCGCAATCGCCGCAGGCGCTCTGCCCTTTCCACTAGGACCTGCTGCTGAAGAACTGCTGCCTGCTTGTTGGCAGGCTCCAATTCGAGCACCTTCGCCAACAGTTCCTCGGCTTCGTCTGGCATTCCCTCCGCGAGGCGCTGTCTGGAGGCCTGGAGCCACTCCGCCACGACCTGAGCGCGGTCGAGTTCGCGTTGAACCTGTTTTACCAGCTCCTGCGCCTGATCAAAGGCCGCATCTAACTGGAGAGCATTTTCCGCCTCCGCTCGCGCCTCTTGGATTTTCCCTTCCGCCAGCAAGGCGCGTCCCTTATCAACGTGTTGTTGCGCTTTCGGCCGGATCAAGAGCCGCTTCAACTCAGCATTCACTTTCTCCAGAAGGGCTCGCGCCTGTGAATTTGCCGCGTCGACTTTCAGCGATTCCCGCAGAAGCTCGCGTGCCTGGGAAAATTCCCCCTTCTCGATAAGCTCGCGGCTCTGATCAATCAGCTCGGAAATCGAGTGCAACTGGAGTTCTTTGTAGACTGGTTCGAGCTCCAGCAGGAGATCCTCCATTGACTGGAACCGATCCTCCGGCAATTTCCGAAGAACCTTTGAGATGATGCCCTCCATCGCTGGCGGACAATCGGGGACTCGCTGTGTTATGGAACGCGCCTCCTGTGAGCAGATGTTGTGCATCAGAGTGGCCGGATTGTCGCCCGTGAACGGCCTTTCGTAACACATCAGTTCGTACAGCAGCACTCCAAAAGACCAAATATCCGACCGCTCGTCGGCATGTTCGCCATGATATTGCTCGGGAGACATGTAGGCGAACGTCCCGATCAGCATTCCGGTTTGCGTTTTCGACTTGTCCAAGACGCGCGCGATCCCGAAATCGACAACCTTTACGACCCCTTCCTTGTTCACCATCACGTTTCCGGGCTTGATGTCGCGATGAACAATACCTCGCTTGTGCGCATAGTCGAAGGCACGGCAGGCCTGCAACGCGTACGTAAGTTTCAACGCGAGAGGCACAATCGTACGTCGGGCGATCGTTTGTTCGAGACTTTCGCCCTCGATGAGCTCCATCGCGATGTAGGGAGTGTTCTGGTCGTCACCCATGTCGTAGATGGTGACGATGTTTGGATGTTGTAATCCGCCTGCCGATTGCGCTTCTCGGTAGAACCGCTGGAGAAGATTCGGGTCGTCGGCGAGACCGGTGGTGATCGTCTTGAGGGCAACCATCCGGTTGATGATGGGGTCGCGCGCCCGGTAGACCACTCCCATGGCCCCGTGGCCCAACTCACCATGAACTTCGTATTTACCCAGCTTCCTCAAGCGCGTCCCTCTAGCGATGGGCCTGCCCGGCTGGAAAACTGCGGATATCTAGAGCGAACGCAGGAGCTTAGGCCCGCCCCGAGAGTAAGCGAATCGTCGCAAAAACGGCCTAAACTGTCAACATGAATACAGACAACGTTCCCCATCGCTTAGCGCATTTCTTTTTCGCGGCGGCGCACGAAGCCGGGTCGCCAGCCTTCTCTTTCGCCTTGTCCCTTTAACTTGGCCTTTTCCGGGATTTCCCAAAACTTGGATTCTTTCCGGCAAAAACTCAGATATGCGTGAGCGTGCCGGTAACTTTGGTGCGGCGCAGCGCCCACGCAAACACCAGGAACGACAGCGGGATGAGGATCGCGGCGAAAACCAGCAGCGCCGCGATTGAAGGCCATAGCTCGCGCCATCCCGCGCCGGCCAGCAATTCGGCCCGCATTCCTTCGAGCGAGTAAGTGACGGCAAATGTGGCATTGCGTATGTACCTTAGTCACAATCGAATGCTTAGGACCCGTGCTGCTTCGAGGGCATTAGCGCCGTTGCCTTTTGAGCAAGGAGGCCAAATCCCTTTGCCGCAGCGTCTTTCCTAATAGCTTCGAGTTCAGCGCGCCCAGTGATAGCCTTCCCGGATTTTATTTCGATATCCGCATGTGCCAGACGCGCCTCTAACTGGTACGGCACAAATCCGCTTCGGGCGGCGTCACGGTTCACGATCGAAAGATTCTGCAACGCTTCATCCGCCTTGCCTGAAGCGGCCTGGATGCGGGCGCCGACGATCCCGACGGCCAGGCGATTGGGGACATTTTGAGATTTGGCTAATAGGACCTTTGCCTTTCCAAGTTCCTGCGCAGCCTCGTCGAATTTGTTTTCCGCGTACAAGGCTCGCAACAAAACCGCGTCCGCAGTGATCTCGTCGTCCGGGTGGCCCTCCTTGCGAAACTCATCCCGAACTTCACGGGCGGTTCGTTCGGCATCGGCAGCGTTCCCTTGTTCAATTGAGAGCGCTGCAAGTTGCAGGCGTGATCCGGCCGCATTGCTTTTCTCATCAATCTCGGTGCGGATTTGCAAAGCCTGCTGCAAATTCTTGTGCGCTTGCGGAAGATTGCCCTCGGCGATCTGGATTTCGCCCCAATTGGCGAGGGCGAACGCTTCATACGCCTTGTCGCCGGTCTGGGCTGTAATAGCCAGAGCCTCCTGGATCGCTTGGTTCGCGTTTTGTAGATCTCCGTGAAGATAGAAGGCGCGAGAGATCCCAGTAAGGCTGGCCGCCAGCGTCCACCGGTCGCCGAACTGCCGTGCAACTTTCACACTCTCAAGAAAACTCGTGAGTGCAGCGGCGCCATCTCCCAAATCGATTTGGACGTTGCCAAGATCAACCAGCGTCTCCGCAATGTCGGGCGCGGCATCAACTTGGCGCGCAATGTTCAGCGACTGCTGTGTCATCCGTTTTGACGCGACGAGATCGCCCTCGTCGTGCAATATCAGCGCCAAATTAGCCAGTGCAACCATTTGACCTAATTCGTTTCCCGTGTTCCTCCAAATCTCCAGAGCCTCTGCGTAATTCTTCTTTGCCTCTAGTACATTGCCGTTTAATTGTTGAAGGCCGCCGATATTGATCATCGTTTTGGCGACCTCGCCGGGGTAGTTCGCAGAGGCCCAGAGGCGGCGGGACTCTTCCCAGGCAGCCAGCGCCTTATCTTGGTCTCCTAAAGCGTGTTGTGCATCTCCTTCCTGGAGCCTGGCGCTAGCCTCGACGAATTTGGAACCTGTCACAGCCGCCTGGTTTGCGGCTTTTACGGCGGATTCCAGCATTCCTTTGGCATCGCCCGAGCGAGACTTCGCAATCGCTTCCTCGAGAAAGATACGAGGATCATTATTTTGAGGCGGCGGCAATGCTTGCAACGCCGCGAGGGTGAGCAACGCATCTTTTGCGTGACCGCTGCGCGATTGCGCGCTGGCAAGCCGCAAACCGTATTCGACGTTGTCGGGGAAGTAGCGCGCGAGCGTGCCGTAAACCTGAACTGCAACTTTCCAGTCTTGCGCCATTCCGCGGTATTGGCCTTCCACCACCAAGCGATCCTCGCGACCTAGATTTCCTGATAGCTCAAACGCAAGCCGGGCTTCGTCCTCGGCTTTCGCGTCGTAGCCGAGCGCTTGCCATGCGCGCGCGAGGGCAAAATGAGCCAACGGAAACTTCGGATCCGCGACGACTGCTTTTTGCAGGAGAGGCAGGGCCGCGCGCGAATCCAACACGCGCAGCTTGGATACTCCTTCGGCATATAGGCGTGCGCCTTCGGGAGTAGTAGGATAGCTCGCTTGCACTCCCTCGGCGTCCACGGCGGCCACTTCTCCGACGCCCAACCGGTTCCGAAGATCAGAGCCGACGCGCGCAACCAAGTCAAAGAGATTTATCTCGCTGCCGGCCTCAGCAACGGAAGCGACGGTTTCGCCGGTTGCCGCGTCCTGCAGGTGCGCATCCACACGAAGCTGTCCTCCGGCAACCTTTCCCAGAGTGGTAAAGCTTCCTACGAGAACCAGGTCGCTGCCCACGTAGCTGTGCACACGCTTGAGAGTGTCGCTGGCGAGCGTGTCTGTCTCAGCCAACGAAAGGTCGCGCTCCATGCGAGCCACGTTTTCCGCAGGAATAATCCGCAGTTTTTCACCAGCCGAAAGTTCGGTGGCGAGCATCTGTGGCAGAGCGGTCGAAACCCACTGCACGTCATCCCGCTTGGAGGAATTCTGGAAGGCGAGGACAGCTACTGATTTGCGCGACGTCGCGGCGGGCACGGCAACGGGACCAGCGCGGGGAATTTCACGATGGAAAAGCCAATCTCGCGAGCCCCTCCAATTGAAGGCCAGCGCCAGCGCGATGAAAAGCAAGGGCACGAAAAACAAGAACCACGACGCAGCACGAAATCTTCTTACAACTGGCGGCGGAAGCGGCTCCGGCTCGGATATCTTTACAGTCTCGAGCGCTATACGCACGTCGCTGGCACGCTGGTAGCGTTCGCCCGGAGATTTCTCCAGGCAGCGCAAGATGACAGCCCTTAGGCCCGAAGGCAGGTTCGCGGGAAGCGGCGTGGGAGCTTCTCGTAGGATCGCGGAGCTTAGCTCGAACGCGGTTCGGCCGGGGAAAGGATGTTTCCCGCTGGCCATTTCGTAGAGCAAAATCCCTAGCGCCCAAGTGTCCGTCTTGGCGTCCGCGGGCTCGCCGCGCAGCAATTCCGGCGCAAGGTACGGCAGCGTGCCGACAATTACGCGGGAATCCGCGAGCGGGACCGTTGATGAAGTAGCTTCCTGGAGGTCCGCATCCCGTAAGCGCGCGGCTAAGCCGAAATCCAATACCTTAACGCGACCTTCGGTAGTCACCATGGCATTGGTGCTCTTCAGGTCACGATGAATTACGCCGTGCTCGTGTGCGTGGGCGAGTGCATCGGCGATCTGCATCCCGTACCGAATGACAGAATCCGGCGGCAGTCCGTTCGTTCCGAGAAGCGAGCTGAGCGGCTGACCCTCCACCTGCTCCATGACGATGTAAGCTTCCCCGTCCGAGTCGCCGACTTCATGGATCGTGCAGATGTTGGGATGGTTGAGGGCCGAGGCCGCCCGCGCTTCGTGGAGTAGCAGGTCGCGCGCAGTCTTGTCCGCGAGCACGCGATCACCCACGACCTTGATCGCGACCTTGCGTTCCAGGATCGTATCGTAGGCGGAGTAGACTACACCCATCCCGCCTGCACCGAGTTGACCCTGGATGCGATAGTGACCAAAGGTTTTGCCTGCGGGTGGAGCGGGGTCTAGCATTGCGAGGCATCTTAGAATTCACCTCCGCGCAAGTCAATTGACGAGTGGAGCAGGCTAGGTTCTGAACGCGGTGATTGGAATGTTGCGATTTTTTGATGTGGAAGCTTCGTATATCTTTGGCTTGCCAGCCGCCCCTAAATTTGGCGGTGTTGGCGTCTGATTTTCTGTCTTGGACAGTATTCCGATTCAGGTATGAGCCGCAACCCATTCGCCCTGTCTTTCCCGAGAAGATGTGCGATCGCAAAGAACAGAGCAGTTCGATAGCCAGGACGGGGGGTGAAGCGCAAGGGCGTGGCTGGGAAACGACGTTGACATACAGAAACGAAGTTGGTCGACCGAAGTAGGACCAGTGTTCTTGTCGGGGGTGTGGGCCTACGAAAGAAGATCAGGCGCCACAGGAATTTGAAGTCGCTGGAGCTTGGTGCGCAGCCCTTCTCGGCTGATTCCAAGAATCTCGGCGGCGCGCGTGCGGTTCCCCTCCGTGTGTTGTAACACGGAGAAGATCAGTTGCTTTTCCATTTCGTGCAACGACATCGGAGCGACGCGCGTTGCTTGCGAAGGCATCGCAGGCAGCCGGTCGTGACGATTGCGAATTCGCTCGTTTAGCAAATCAGCGCCGCAACAGACATCCGCAGACGCCAATGCGGCTAGCCGGGCCATTTCACTTTCGAGTTCCCGGACATTTCCCGGAAAACTGTAGGTCGTCAATGCGGACAAACAGTCCTCCGCCAGGCGCGGCGCGGGCCGGCCGAAGCGCGCTGCCGCAGCGCGAAGAAAGTGTTCGGCAAGCAGCCTCGTGTCGTGAGGCCGGTCGCGCAAGGGGGGCAAACGAAGGGTGATAGCTGACAATCGGAAAAACAGATCAGCGCGAAATCTGCCGGCTTTCACTTCACCGTCTAGATCGCGGTTCGTCGCAGCGATGAATCGAACATCCACCTGCTCGGTCCGGGAATTACCAAGCCGGGTAAACTCGCCCGATTGCAGGACGCGAAGGAGGTGAGGCTGCAGATCGAGCGGAAGATCTCCAATTTCATCGAGAAACAGGGTACCGCGATGGGCGGCTCCGATAAAACCGATGCGATCGCGATTTGCGCCCGTGAATGCACCCTGCACGAAACCGAAGAGTTCCGAACCAATCAGAGTGCCGGGAATTGTGGCGCAATTTAAGACGATAAATGGTCCTTTGACACGCGTGCTGTGGCGATAGACTGCCCGAGCAATCAATTCCTTCCCAGTTCCGGTTTCTCCTTCGATCAGAACAGGCAGATCGGTAGTTGCGATCTGGTGTACGGTCTGCAAGACGCGCGCCATTCCGGGGTCAGCGGTCAAGATTCCATCGGATTGGCTGTGAGCGTGTTCTAAGGCGTCTGCGCGGTGTTGCGCCTGGCTCATGGCCACCGCGACTCGCAATCGTGGCGCAGCCAACGCACAGACCTCATCCAGCAACGCTCGTTGCTCCTCCGTAAAACAATTAGCGACCCGGCGATTTTCCAAATAGATAAGCGCGAACGCTTCATCGCTCGCGACGAGAGGCGCGCACAATACGGATCGCAGCGCGAGTTGCTGCGTGCTCGGTTGCCTGTTGTATGGCTCGGTCATGGAGGCGTCGCCGATCAACACCGCTTTTCCGCCATCCATCACGGAGCGGGCGATCGAGCGGCTGAACAACTTTTCCGCTTGGGATAGAGCCTCACTGCGGAAGTTCCGCGCCGCAGTCGCGCGGAACTCTCCGGCCTCACGCACGACCACGAATCCTCGATCAGCACCCAGTCCTTCGATCAATGTGTCGAGAAGGGCGGAAAGGAGTTCGCCGTACTCGCCTTCCTTCAAAAGTGCTCGTGACACTCGATACAGAATAGCCAAATGTTCAGTTGAGGGATTTTCTGGATTCAGAGTCATGCCAAGTCCGTGACTCGGAAATATAGCACCTTTCAGTAATCGACCGTGACCCTCGTGCTTTGGCGATCGACCGTCAAGAAAGTTGGCAGGCGCCATGCTCACTGCAATTCAGAAGACATGGCGGCCATTGTTCCGCGGGAGCCAAAAATGATGAGAAATAAGGTACGTGCGGTTCAGTTGACTCAGGGCGCGGCAGAAAACCGGGCCAAGTGGTGCCAAGTTTCTGGGCAGTGCTTATCCCCGCGTGCACGGTTCGGGCGTGAGAACCACAGCATTTGCGGGCGCCTGGCCGTGACCACGCAGGTGGGGTGCGCTCCGCCAGCCCCAGCCGCTGAAAAGTGGCAGCCGTTCAGGATCAATCAAGATCACACACTGGAGGGGCGCCGCATGGCCTCAAAGTACCTCTCGGGAATTCTGATTGTGGTTCTCTGTATGGCGCTCGCCAGGCCCGCTGCGGCAGATAAGGGAAGGATGATCGAAGCCGTGGAAGATCGCGGGCCGATCATGGGCGAATTCGTCGAGGCCACTGCGGTCGCGGCGGTCATGACCGCCGTGGTGATTCACGAATTGTCCGTGGTTCTGGCGCTGTGTACATTCGCCGCGCCCATCCACGCGCAGGCAACACAAACAACCGCTGCGTCCCCGGTACCGCCGTGGTACGACATCGCCAAAGAAGTAACGCTCACAGGCACGCTGAGCAGCGTGGTGCAGGATGCGACACCCCAGATGAACCTGCTGGGCGGTTCTCATCTGATCATTGAAACAACTGCGGGAAAAATAGACGCGGCTCTGGGAGGGTTCGCCATGAACGGTGAAGGCGCTCTCTCCG
>Ga0209274_10001226_pt1 | contig 13387 bp, 14 predicted proteins | sample HubBroMetageREF1_FD_188343 | JGI IMG/M metagenome (GOLD analysis project Ga0209274, IMG submission 188343) | Reference soil microbial communities from the Hubbard Brook experimental Forest, New Hampshire, USA - Hubbard Brook CCASE Soil... | ecosystem: Environmental > Terrestrial > Soil >...
GCGGACTCGGGCAGGAAGGGACTGAGGAGGACCAGTATCAGTCCGGTCGGCAGATTCAGGAACCACATGATCCGCCAGCCGAAGGCCGGCTGCAGCAGCGCTGAAAGTGAGCTGGCGGCGAAGAATCCACCGACCGCGCCGATGCCTCCTACCAGCACCAGGCTCCAGCCGCGGTGCCGCGTCGGCATGATCTCGGCGAGCAGCGCATATGCCACGGGCAACATGCCGCCGGCGGCCGCGCCCATCATGAAACACATGCCGACGTTCCACCAGAAACTCGGCATGGCACCGCAGATCGAGGTGCCTATGAACATCACCGAGGACAGCACGATGGTCGCGCGGCGCCCATAGACATCGGCGAGCGTGCCCCACACGAAGGAGCCGACCACCGTTCCCATGAGTGCCGCAAACGGCAGCAGGGCCACGGTCTGCGATCCGACGCCGTATTCGGCGCGCATGCCCGGTGTCACGAAGCCGAGGCTCGCCGGCTTCATGACGTCGATGACCAGCGCCAGCGCGAGGAGTCCCGCGATGTGCCAGTGCGCGGCGGTCAACGGCGCACTTTCTATATGCGCAATCACATCGTGCAGCGGCCCGCTGGGGGTGCGCTCGGGGAAACTGGGCAACAGGCCGTAACCGGCCAGCAGCACGCCCAGCACGATCGCCGCCATGCCGAACAACATGCCGGTATCCATGGGCATGCCGGCCATGAGGTAGTGATTGGCCCGGGCCATGAGGAACATCGGCAGGTGCAACAGCACGCCCGCGACGACCATGACGCAGCCGCACCAGAAGGCGAGGGTGTTGCGCCGATGTGCAAAGACAATGGCTTGCAAGCGGTGATCTTAGCGCATCAATCCCTCTACCGAATGGTGTAGTCCGGGGGCTCACTTTCTGGCAGCGGCGTGCGGGTGCGAGGGCATGCGAAGCTCCCCTGTGAAGGAGCTGCGGGTAGCTGGCATGATTGTCGTATTGGGGTTATTGATCGTCGGCGCGGTGCTCACCCTGAGCGCGGTTGTGGTACTCCTCTCCCTCGCCTCGGAAGCCGAGGTGCTGCCGGCGCTGCGCCCCGACGGTGGCTACGGCAGCGACGAACCGGCCGCCTCCTCAAGGAGCGGTAGCAGCGCCGGAGCTCCGCAGCAGCTTCGCGCCAGCTGAGCAAATAGCCCCCCGGCCCCCCGGCAGCGATATCCGCCCGATGCGGGTATCCTGAACCGGCACGGACAACTTAGGGCGAGGGGTTCCATGACACCGTCGGTTCAGCACGCGCTGGTGACCATCGCGATCATTGCGCTGATTGTCTGGCGCATGCACTCGCGCATGCGCCGCATGATCGGACGCCAGCGACTGTCGCCCGTGCGCCCCTGGATCACCATCGTCGTTTTCCCGCTGCTGCTCGCCCTGTTGGCATTCGCGGCGCGTGCGCACCCGGTTCTGTGGGGCTACCTGGCCTGCGGAGTGCTCGTCGGGATCGGACTGGGAATCCTCGGTCTGCGACTGACGCGCTTCGAAGTCACCAGTGGGGGCCTGTATTACACCCCGAGCGCCCACCTCGGCGTGGCACTGTCGGCTTTGCTGGTGTGCCGCATTGCTTATCGTTTCGCGGTCGGCGGCCTGCCGGGTGCTGCGGCTGACGCCCCACCACCGCCACCCGGGGCAAACCTCACGCCGCTGACGCTGCTGCTTATCGGCACGCTCGCCGGTTATTACACGACCTACGCGATCGGGCTGGTGCGCTGGTCGGCACGCAGCCGCGATCTGGTTCCAGCGCAGGCGCAGGCCTCTGACCCGGGCGGTGCGTAGCGCTGGCGGAGTCGACTGAGCGTGGGGCCAAGCCATGAGTGAATTGCATCAGGAGCTGCCGTGGCGCGACGCCGCTGTCGTGGTCGGCATCACCGTCCTGACGGTGGTTGTGTCGGCGCACTTCCAGGTCAATGAAGCTCTCTACGCGCTGACGCGGCACTGGGAATACCTGCAGGTCGATGAATTGCCGACAGGACTATTGGCAATGTCGGTCTGTCTGATCTGGCTGGCGTGGCGACGCTATCGGCATGCGTCGCGTGAGCTGCAGGCCCGGCGCCTCGCCGAGGCGCGCCTCGCGAGTGTGCTGGCCGAGAATCGCAGGCTGGCGCAGGAAAACCTGCGCATCCAGGAAAGCGAGCGCAAGCATCTGGCGCGGGAGCTGCACGATGAGCTCGGACAATATCTGAACGCCATCAAGCTCGACGCCGTGTCAATCACCCACAGCGGCGGCACGGTCCCACAGTTCTCGGTCAACGCCTCAGTGGCGATAGTTCGTGCCGTTGATCATGTCCATGGCGCTGTCGGCGACATGATTGCGCGCCTGCGACCCGTGGGGCTCGACGAGTTGGGTCTGCTGGCGGCGATCGAGCATTGTGTCAATCAGTGGCGGCAGCGCCTTCCGGATACCCGCTTTGCCGTGACGGTGCGCGGGGACTTCGTGGACCTGAGTGAGTCGTTGAACCTGACGTTGTACCGATTGATTCAGGAAGGCCTGACCAACATCTACAAACATGCCAGTGCGCAGCGCGTGGAAATCACACTGGAGCGGATTAAGCTGACCGGCGCGGCGCTCGACGAGCTATGGTTGACCGTCGCCGACGACGGCCGTGGGATGGAGGCCGGGCTACCCACGCACCGCTTCGGGTTAAGCGGCATGCGAGAGCGGGTGGAGATGGCGGGCGGCACTTTCGAACTCAAGAGCGCGCCTGGCCGCGGGTTGAGCTTTGCGGCGCGCATACCGCTGAGCCAGGAGTAGTCATGACCAACGGCGAAGACAGGCAGGTGAGCGTATTACTCGTGGATGATCACGCCGTGGTACGCGAGGGCTACCGACGCCTGCTGGAGCGACGCACAGATATCGTAGTGATCGGCGAGGCGGCCGACGCGGACGCGGCCTACGCGTTGTTCTGCCGGCTTGAGCCGCAGATCGTAGTCATGGACATAACACTGCCCGGGACCAGCGGCATCGCTGCCATGGGGCGCATGTTGCTGCACACGCCCGGCGCCCGTGTTCTGATCTTCAGCATGCATGAGGACAGCATTTTCGCCAGGCGCGCGCTGCAGGCCGGCGCTTTTGGCTACGTCGCGAAGGCGAGCGCACCGAACGTGCTGGTCGAAGCAATAAACTCGGTCGCGCGCGGCAAGAAGTATCTCAGCCCGGAAATGGCGCAAAAACTTGCGCTGCACGACCTGGCTACCGACCCGACTGGGGCAGAAGGGTTGTCCGCACGCGAATTCGAGGTGCTACGCCTGCTCGCGCAAGGTCAGTCGGTCAAGGAGATTGCCGCTTTTATGGGCCTTAACCCGAAGACGGTCGCCAATCACCAGTCGGCTATCAAGCACAAACTGGGGGCCGATACGGCGATTCAACTCGTGAAGAAGGCCCGCGAGTTCGGGCTGGGTCCGTGATGCCGACACCTATGTACTTCGCCGATTTGCCAGGACGCCGAGTGAGGAAGTGCGTAGAATAAATTTCGCCATAGCGCATGATCCCAGGAGAATCCTGGTAGATGCGACGTGAGGGGAGCATGGGTAGATCGGCGAATATTGCGCTGGGCGTGGCGATCAGCGTCTACCTCGTCTTGGGCGCCGCCGAGGCAGGTGCACAAAATGGCGTCTGCCGCAACAGCCATTCGGACCCAAAGAATCCGAATTGTTCCGCCGCGCCAAAATGCAAGTGCAATGCCCAAGGGCAGGTGGATCGCTTCACGAAGGAAGGTGCAAGAACGCTGGGCATAGTGAAACAACAGCTGGCTGCGGCGGCCGAGGCATGGGCACAATGTTCACAGGCTTCACAGAGAGCCGGCACGCTTTGGCAAGCCTGCAAGGACTCCTATCAGTCCGAATACGATAATTGTTTGCAAACCAATACGCAGATAGCCGACTGGCCATGGAAGGGCACGCCGATCCCAGCGCGTGTGACCAAGAGCATTTGCGACGCGCAGCTAAACAAGCACTGCGCAAACACTCCTTCGCCGGAGCAAAATTGCCAGCAGAAAATCGCCGAATATGACCGGCTCAACAATCAGCGGTCGGAGCTGGAGCAAGATCTTGCGGGGCTTCAAAAGTTGCATTTTCAGTGTCCGCCGGGCGGCCAATGCCCGAAGCTTTCCAGGACCCACAATCTGTATCCGGATCGCTATAGCGAAACGCTCTGCGGCACAAATAGCGAAGGTAAGGTAAACGATGCGGTGGTCGACAATCTCACGGATATGGCTACCGGAAAACCCGTCGGTCACTTGTTCATGAACTGTACCCCTCCTTAGAACGTTTGAGTTGAGGCGCAGACCGCGGCGAACCCCCTGTTCGACCTTCGCCAGCAAGATGGCGCCGACCAGGATCTTGCGGCGCGTGTCGTCCCGGCGCGGTGTTGCTTCGCCTTCAGCTGCGCCAATCGCGGCTCGAGCGTCCCGATAGGTTCGGTGATGTGGAGAATTCGGGTAACTATTTGATTTTAATGGCGCTCCCAACCGGATTCGAACCGGTGTACTAGCCTTGAGAGGGCTATGTCCTGGGCCTCTAGACGATGGGAGCGGCTGCGGGGTCTTGAGCAGGAGCGCGGTATTATAGAGAGCTGTCCTGATTGCTCAAGCCGAAAGCGCAGAATTGAACTCACCCACCGAGTCGGTTGCGACTCCCACTGCTGTCCCGCGGATCATCACACGATCCGAGCACACGATATCCCGTTCGCATATCTCGCCTAACGCGCTGCGCGTGTTGTACCGGCTGCGCGACGCGGGCTTTATGGCGTTTCTGGTGGGCGGCTGCGTGCGCGACCTGCTTATCGGCATCGAGCCGAAGGACTTCGACGTTGCCACCGACGCCTTGCCCGAGGAGCTCAAGCGGCTGTTCCGCAACTGCCGCCTGGTGGGCAGGCGCTTCCGCCTGGCACACGTGTTCTTCGGGCAGGACATCATCGAGGTGGCCACGTTTCGCGCGACGAGTGCGCCATCGCAGGGTGATGAGCCGTTGCCGGTCGCGGACCCGGAAGACGGCGAAGCACCCGAGCTCGACGACGCAATGGATGCCGGCCCCGCGGAAGGCAATGCGATCGCGCCACCGCGGGCAGTGCCACGCTCGAGCGCGGGCGCGGAGGAGGGTGACTCCGGCGCGCGCATGCTGGATGCCACCGGCCGCATCCTGCGCGACAACGTCTACGGCACCATTGACGAGGATGTGTGGCGGCGTGACTTCACCGCCAACGCGCTGTACTACAACATCGCTGACTTCTCGCTGTGGGACTACGTCGGCGGCGCGCAGGACATCGCCGCGCGCAAGCTGAAATTGATCGGCGATCCGGAGACGCGCTTCCGGGAGGACCCGGTGCGCATGCTGCGCGCCGCACGCTTCGAGGCGAAACTCGGATTTACCATTGATCCGGCCACCGCCCGGCCCATCGGCGCACTGCGCGATCTGCTGGCCGCCGTGCCGCCGGCGCGGCTCTTTGATGAGACCCTGAAACTGTTCCTCACCGGACACGGCGCGCGCAGCTTCGGTGTGCTGCGCCGCCGGGGCTTGCTGGCGGCCCTGCTGCCAACCGTGGACGCCTACTTCGCAAGTCACCCCGGGAGTCTGGTCGAGAAGCTCCTGGTTCAGGGCCTCGAGAACACCGACGCCCGGGTGGCGGCGGACAAGCCGGTTACGCCGACGTTTCTTTTCGCACTCCTCTTATATGGGCCTATCGCGGGCATCATCGAAGCCACCCCGCCCGAGCGCTGGCACGAGCTCGCCACGATCCTCGATGCCTGCGATCAGGCGACGCGCGAGGGGCAGTCACGTATCGCCATTCCGAAGCGTTTCTCGCTCGGGGTGCGCGAGATGTTCGGCCTGCAACCGCGACTGGAGCACCCGCGCGGCCGGCGTGCGCTGCGGGTACTCGAGCATCCGCGCTTCCGCGCCGCCTACGACCTGCTGCTGCTGCGTGCGCAGTTTGGTCTTGCGCCGGTGGAGATGGCGCAGTGGTGGACACGTCTGCAGGAGGTGTCGGTCGAGGAGCGCGGCACCATGGCGGATGCTCTTGCTGGCGGTGGGCGACAAGGCCCTGCAGCGCCGCGCGCCGACGGTACGCCGCGGCGGCGCGGCGGGCGACGCCGCGGCCGCCGCGCCGCCAAACCCGCGGCCTCTTAGAGCGGCAAGTCGCGCCGCATGCAGACCTGGTGGCCGGCGTATATCGGCCTCGGCAGCAATCTTCAGGATCCACTCGCGCAGGTGCGCACCGCCTGCGCGCGTCTGAAAAGCCTGCCGCTGACGTGCGTCGTGCTGACTTCGCCGCTGTACGCTTCGCGCCCGCTGGGACCGGTGGCGCAGCCTGATTTCGTCAACGCGGTTGCAGGTGTCCTCACCCGCCTCGACGCTGATGCGCTCCTGGGCGAGCTGCGCGCTATCGAGACGGCGCTTGGCCGGCCGCTTGAGCGTGTGCGCTGGGGGCCGCGCGTCATCGATCTGGATCTGCTTTCCTACGGGCGCGAGCGCCGCCCGCAAGGGCCGCTGGTGCTGCCCCATCCCGGGATAGTGGAGCGTAACTTCGTTCTGTATCCTCTGGCGGACATTGCCCCGGATCTGGATCTGCCGGGCTTAGGCCGCGTGGCCGAGCTCAAGGGTCGGGTCGCCTCCCTGGGGCTAACCCTGTTGCAGGCACATGGCGAGCGAAGCAGCGCATAAGTACCTCGTGGTCGAGGGTCCGATCGGTGTAGGCAAGACCAGCCTCGCACGACGACTCGCCGCGAGTCTGTCCGCGCAGCTGGTACTCGAGCAGGCGGCGCAGAATCCCTTCCTCGAGCGCTTTTATAAGAATCCCCGCGCCGGTGCCCTGCCGGCACAGCTGTACTTCCTCCTGCAGCGCGCGCAGCAGCTGGCGGCGCTCAAGCAGGCGGACCTGTTTGCGCCGACGCGGGTCGCCGATTACCTCTTTGAGAAGGACCGGCTGTTTGCGCGGGTCACGCTTGATGATGCCGAGTACGCCCTCTATGAGCAGCTGTATGCGAAGCTCGACATCCAGGTACCGAAGCCGGACCTGGTGGTGTACCTGCAGGCCCCGGTCGACGTGCTGCAGGAGCGCATCCTCAGGCGCGGCGTCGACTACGAGCAGTACATCGAACGGCAGTACCTGGAGCGTCTGAACGAGGCTTACGCGCGCTTTTTCCACGAGTTCGACGCAGCGCCGCTGCTGATCGTGAACGCGGCCTCCATCGACCCGATCGCAAACCAACGCGACTATGACGAGCTGCTGGCTGCCGTCAAGCGCATGACGCACGGTCGCCTGTACTACAATCCGTTGCGCAGCCGCGCGATCTAGCTACACTCGCTTCCGCCATGTACACCCACCTGCAACGCGACGTCACCCGTACGCCGGTCACGCTCGCGACGCTCGCCCGCATGAAGGCTGACGGCGAGAAGATCGCGAGCCTCACATGTTATGACGCCAGCTTCGCGGTCCTCATGGACGCCGCGGACGTGGACGTGGTGCTGGTCGGGGATTCGCTCGGGATGGTGATCCAGGGTCACCACACGACCGTACCGGTCACCATGGACCAGATGGCGTATCACAGCGCCGCGGTGGCGCGCGGGCTGAACCGGCCGTTTCTGATTGCAGACCTGCCGTTCATGAGCTACCCGACCCGGGAGGTGGCGCTCGCCAACTCCGTGCGCCTGATGCAGGAGGGCGGCGCGCAGATGGTCAAGCTGGAAAGCGGCGGCAAGCAGACCGAGATCGTGGAGTTCCTCGCCAGCCACGATATCGCGGTGTGCGCGCACCTGGGCTTAAAGCCCCAGTCGGTGCACAAGACCGGTGGTTTTCGGGTGCAGGGACGCGAGCGCGAGACTGCCGCGCGCCTCCTCGATGACGCCAAGCGCCTGGAGGCTGCGGGCGCGGATATCGTGCTGCTGGAATGCATTCCCGCCACGCTCGGCAAGAGCATCACCGCGGAACTGCACGTGCCGGTGATCGGCATCGGCGCCGGTCCGGACACCGACGGCCAGATCCTGGTCACCTACGACATCCTCGACATCACCACCGGCAGAAAACCCCGTTTCGTACGCAACTTCATGGACGGCGCGGCCAACAACCTCGATGCGCTGCAGCGCTACGTGCGCGCCGTGAGGCAGCGCGAATACCCGGCTCCCGAGCATTGCTTCTAGCTCAGCGCCGCGAGGCGCGCGCACCACAGCACCGCAGCCGCAGGACATGGACACCGTAACGACGATTGCCGCGGTGCGCGAGCACGTACGGGCCTGGCGCAGCGCCGGCCTGCGGGTAGCCTTCGTCCCGACCATGGGCAATCTGCACGCGGGGCACATGAGTCTGATCGAAGCCGCACGCCGTCACGGTGAGCGCTTCGTCGCCAGCATCTTCGTCAACCCGATGCAGTTCGGGCCGAACGAGGACTTCGCCCACTATCCGCGTACGCCGCTCGAGGACGCCCGCATGCTGGCCGCGGCCGGCTGCAACCTCATGTTCAGCCCCGAAGTGCGCGAGGTATACCCAAACGGCGCCGAGCGTGCCACGCGCGTTGAAGTGCCGGGACTGTCGCGCATCCTGGAGGGGGAGTTCCGCCCCGGGCATTTCGAGGGCGTCTCCACCGTGGTGAGCCAGCTGTTCCACATCGTGGAACCGGAGGTCGCGGTGTTCGGTGAGAAGGATTTTCAGCAGCTCGCCGTGATCCGCCGCATGGTGGCGGACCTGTGCATGCCCATCGAGATCATCGGCGCGCCCACGGTGCGCGATGCCGACGGACTGGCGATGAGCTCCCGCAATCAGTACCTGACGGCCTCAGAACGGGCGCTCGCGCCCGCGATCCATGCCACGCTGCTGGGCGCCGCCGCGCGCCTCGCCGCCGGGGATGCGGAGATCGCCAGCATCGAGCGCGCGGGGGTTAAAGCGCTCGAGAGTGCGGGTTTGCGGCCCGATTACTTTGCGGTGCGCGAGGCCGCGGGCCTGAATCCGCCGCTGCCCGCTAACCGCGAACTGGTGGTGCTCGCCGCCGCGCGCTTAGGCAAGGCGCGGCTCATCGACAACGTGCAGGTCACGCGCCCTTAGTCAATCGGCTTGCACTGCCTGCTGCGCGAGTGCCCACGCCACGTGTTCGCGCACCAGCGGGGACGCGTCTTCGCGGCGTTCCTCGAGCGCCCGGCGGTTGTCAGCCGAGCGCCGCGCGTTGCCGAGCGCGACCGCGATATTGCGTGACCAACGCTCGTAACCGATGCGGTAAATAGCCGAGCCGCGCATCCGTTCCTCGAACTGCGCCGCCGTCCAGCGGAACACCGCCGGCAACACCGGCGCATCCAGGCCGTGACGCACTTTCATATCCGGGTGCGCCGCATGGCGCGCGAACTTGTTCCACGGGCATACCAGCTGGCAGTCATCGCACCCATAGATGCGGTTGCCGATGGCGCTGCGCAGTTCCACGGGGATGGCGCCGTGATGCTCAATCGTCAGGTACGAAATGCAGCGGCGCGCATCCAGGCGGTAGGGTGCGACGATGGCCGCGGTGGGGCAGGCAGGGATGCAGGCGCTACAGGTGCCGCAGTGCGCGCTCGCGGGTTCATCCAGCGGCAGGGGCAGATCGGTGAGGATCTCCCCGAGGAAGAAGTACGAACCGGCGTCGCGGGCGATGAGGTTGGTGTGTTTGCCGATCCAGCCAAGCCCCGCGTCCCGGGCGTGCGCCTTCTCCAGCACCGGTGCGCTGTCGACGCAGACCCGATAGCCGAACGCGCCGATGCGCTGCTGCAGCCCAAGCGTCAGTTTCAGCAGCGCCTGGCGCAGGATCTTGTGGTAGTCGCGCCCGAGCGCGTAGCGCGACACATACCCAAGTCCCGGGTCCGCCAGCACTGTGTCCGCCGCGCGTGCCTCCCCCGGCCAGTAGTCCAGGCGTGCACTCACCACCCGCACGGTGCCGGGCGCGAGCTCCTGCGGGCGGCTGCGCTTGACCCCGTGGCGCTGCATGTAGTGCATCTGCCCATGAAAGCCCTGCGCCAGCCAGCGCAGCAGGTGCCGTTCGTCCTCCGGAATGCTGATGTCAGCGACCCCAAGCGCGCCAAAGCCCAGCGCGCGGGCATGTGCGGTAAGTTCGCGCTTGATCGCGTTAAGGTCGATCACGGGGGGCCAGTATAATGACCCCATGGCTCTGCCGACGCTGCTGTACTCCGCGACACAGGTGCGCGCGCTCGACGCCCACGCGATCGATGAGCTGGGCATCGCCGGCTACACGCTGATGAAGCGCGCCGGCGAGGCGGCGCTGCGCTACCTGCGGACCCGCTGGCCGACGGCGCATCGGCTCGTCATCGTCTGCGGCTCGGGCAACAACGGTGGCGATGGCTACGTGCTGGCGAGGTTTGCCCGGGCCGCGGGCCTTACCGTTTCGGTGCTGGGCGTGGGTCCGGTGTCCGCGCTGCGCGGGGATGCGCGCCAGGCGTACCAGGACTGGCTGGCCAGCGGCGGGGAGGTGCAGCCGTTTACGGCGGAGCGGCTGAGTTCGGGCGAGCTGATCGTGGACGCGATTCTGGGCACCGGCATGCGCGGGGGTGTGCGTGAGGATTCTGCGCACGTCATCCGTGCCATCAACACGCAGGAGCTCCCGGTGTTCTCACTCGATGTGCCCTCGGGGCTTAACCCTGACACGGGCGCGGCCTCCGGCGAGGTGGTACGCGCCGAGGCGACCGTGACCTTCGCGGGACTGAAGACCGGGCTCTTTGTCGGCGACGGCCCGGAGTTTTCCGGCAGCGTCTTTTTTGACGACCTGGAGCTCACGGCCACGCAGCCGCCCGGCCTTACACCGGTGCTGACCCGTATCGTCGAGACGGAAATTCACGAGGCGCTGCCGCGGCGCGCGCGCGCGGCGAACAAAGGCGATTTTGGCCGCGTGCTCATCGTCGGCAGCGGTGCCGGCATGCCGGGGGCCGTGCGTCTGGCAGGGGAAGCGTGCCTGCGCGCGGGCGCGGGGCTGGTGACCGTCGCGGTCGCGCCCGAGAACGTCGCCGCCATCGCGGCGGGACGCCCGGAGCTGATCTGTCTGGGGCTCGATGGTGAGCAGGTGCTGCGTGAGGCGATGCAGCGCGTGGACGTGATCGCGGTCGGACCGGGTCTGGGGCGCGGCGGCTGGGCGAGCCGCGCGCTGGCGAGCGTGCTCGGCGCCGGCAAGCCGCTCGTCGTGGACGCGGATGCGCTCAATCTTCTGGCCGAGGAGGGTGTGACGCCGCAGGACAACTGGATCCTCACGCCGCACCCGGGCGAGGCGGGGCGGCTCCTGGGAGTCAGCGCACAGGAGGTGCAGCGCGACCGGCTTGGCGCGCTGGCGCGGCTGGTCGAGCGTTGCCATGGCACCGTCGTACTGAAAGGGGCGGGCACGCTGGTGGGGTCCGTAGGCCGCACGCCAGCCTTATGCGAGCGCGGCAATCCCGGCATGGCGAGCGCCGGCATGGGCGATGTGTTGACGGGCGCGATTGCAGGAATACTCGCGCAATGCGGTGATCCCTGGCGGGCGGCGCGGGTGGGCGTGCTGGTACACGCCATGGCGGGCGACGCCGCAGCCCGCGGTGGTGAGCGCGGACTCCTGGCCGGGGACGTGGCTCGGGAACTGCAGCGCTGCGTCAATCTGTGAGCGATGCATACGCACTGCCGCGCGGCCGCTGACACCGAAGCACTCGGTGGCCGGATGGCCCATGCGCTCACCGTGCCCCTGGCCGACCCGCTGGTCGTGTACCTCAGGGGTGAACTGGGCGCGGGCAAGACCACGTTCGCGCGCGGCTTCCTTAAGGGGCTGGGTGTCGATGGCCCGGTGCGAAGTCCCACTTACACGCTGCTTGAGCTGTATCCGGCGGGCGCGCTCACCGTCGTACACCTGGATCTTTATCGCCTGAATCAGGCCGCCGAGATCGAGGGACTTGGTTTACGCGAGTGGGCGCAGCCCCGGCACGTGTGGCTGGTCGAATGGCCCGAGAAAGGGGCCGGCCGGCTACCGCGCGCGGATCTGGCTCTCGTGTTCACGATTGGCGCGCAAGGGCACGACGTGGAGGCCAGTGCCGCTTCCGCGCCCGGGGAGTCGTGGCTCAAGAAAGTTGAAAGCCACGCCGCAAGAACGTAGATTACGCGGAAAGTTGCATCGCGAACTCTATGATTAGAAAGATTTTTCGCGAAAGTATCGTCGGCGTGCTCGGGGGCCTTGCAGCGCTATGCGTCGCACACGGCGCGTGGGCGGGGGAATTGCGCGCCATGGCGCTGTCCGCCGGGGCGGACGCAGCGCAGGTCACCCTGGATGTGAGCGAGGGTGCAGTCCACAAACTCTTCACGCTCGATAACCCCGATCGCATCGTCATTGACCTGCCCGACACGCACCTGGCGGACGGCTTTCACGCGCCCAGCGCCGCGGGCGTCGTGACGGCGGTTCGTGTCGGTGAGCAGCCGCATGGGACGCTGCGCGTGGTGCTGCAGCTGCGATCCGCGCTCCCCGCGCGCAGCGCCTGGGGAGCGGGTATTGGGGTGCGGCAACTGCTGGTCACGCTGGGTGAGCCGCCCGCGGCGGTGGCGGACGCGGGGCCGAGGACCGTGTCCGCGGCGCACGCGCCGGGGGATGGGAATCGCGACGTCATCATTGCCGTGGATGCCGGACACGGCGGCGATGATCCGGGCGCCATCGGTCACGGTGGCACGCGCGAGAAGGACGTGACGCTCGCCATTGCACGCGCGCTCGCGAAGTCGATCGACGCGGAACCGGGCATGCACGCCGTGCTGACGCGCGATCGCGACGAGTTCCTGGAACTGCGTGATCGCATCGGCCGTGCCCACCGCGCGCACGCGGATATGTTCATCTCCGTGCACGCGGACTCGATCCGGGATCGCAGCGTGACCGGGGCTTCGGTGTATGTGTTGTCGGTGCACGGCGCCTCCAGCGAGGCGGCCCGCTGGCTGGCCGAACACGAAAATGCGGCGGACCTGGTGGGTGGTGTGCGGCCCGAGGACCAAGGAGCACTCGAACCGGTCCTGATCGATGCCACCCAGAGCGAGATCATCGGGGTGAGCGCCACCGCGGCGGAACGCGTGGTTGCCGCACTTGAAGGCGTAGGCGAGGTGCGCAAGGCGCAGGTGCAGCACGCCGGATTCGTGGTGCTGAAGTCGCGGGACATTCCTTCGATGCTGGTCGAGACCGCTTACATTTCAAATCCCGACGAGGAACAGCGCCTGCGCACCGCGAGTCACCAGGCGCGGCTCGCGGATGCTATCGCCAGCGGCGTGCGCACGTACTTCATCAATAACCCTCCGGATGGCACCCGCTTCAAGCAGGAGCGACGCAGCACGCTCGCGAGCGCCGCGGACGCGCCGGCCCCCGCCACGCCCTGACCCGCGCGCGGTCGCGCGCCCCTCAAAAGACGT
>Ga0209274_10001227_pt1 | contig 13385 bp, 11 predicted proteins | sample HubBroMetageREF1_FD_188343 | JGI IMG/M metagenome (GOLD analysis project Ga0209274, IMG submission 188343) | Reference soil microbial communities from the Hubbard Brook experimental Forest, New Hampshire, USA - Hubbard Brook CCASE Soil... | ecosystem: Environmental > Terrestrial > Soil >...
TCTCGTCCTCGACCTCGGTGATTTGCTCTTCGAGCGACGACATCGAAGCTGGGACCTGAGACGCTCCGGACGCCGGGAGCCACTTGAGCGTAGCGACCTGGGCATCGTTCACCGTCCGAGCGTTCGTGCAGCCTCGTGAGGGGCGACGTGGGACCGCGGACGATGTCCGCCGATGGCGTCCCGCTCCAGTGGAGGTTGCGCGCCGCCCCCGCGCCCGAGAACCTGCGGGAAGAACGCCGACGTTTCCTTGGCTTCGCGCAAACCGCTCTGCGAGCTGGCCACGGACTCGGGGCGGAGTTCGGATTGAGCGTTACGTCGGGGCCGGCGGGCCGGATCGAGTGCACACCCCAGGACGTCGTGGCCCGGAGGTGGTTCACGCGCGCGCTCCTCCCGATCTACGATCGTGGTCGCTGGGTTCCGGTGCGGGCCCCGGCCTCCGGTGGCGAAGTCTCGTGCCTCTACGGCACTCGAGTCCGAGGGTGGCCCGATCCCCTGAGGCCGGACGAGACGGAGGCGTCGGCCTGCGACGCCATCGGTCTCGCCCTTCGAGCAGCGGTCTCGGGGGCGCGAATGGAGTGGACGTTCCGGCCCACCCGGCTGAGCTTTGCCCTCCCTTCGAACCGAGAGGATCCGGTTCCGCTCCCCACTCGTCCTCTGAGCGGTCGGACGGTTCGGTCCGGACCGACGACGCCCCGACCGCCCCCGCCGCCGACCGGCGAGCCCTGTTTCTGGTCGTGCGAACTCCGGGTGCGAGCCCCCGGTCCGCCGGGTTTGCTGTACGCGGCCGGACGGACCCTGGAGTCGACGCTCCGGACCGACGGGGGGAACGGCGTGCGATTTCGACGGTCGCGATGGGCGGCCGCGTTCGATGCGCCGTTCCTCATCAGCGACCGGGAACTCGCCCTGATCCTGCCCAGCTGGGACGAACCGCGGGCGGGTGCGTGCGAAGCGCCGGCTTCGAATCATCGACGCCGCGTTGTCCTCGGCCGGACGGATTCGGGGAACATCGTCGCCGTGGGGGTCGAACCGTCCGAGGGCCGCCACCTCGCAGTACTGGGTGAGACGGGGATGGGAAAGAGCTCGCTCCTCGTCGCGATGGGACGTCAGGCCACCGCCTACGCGGGCGTCGCCCTGCTCGACCCGCTCGGCGACACCGCCGACTCCTTCCGCCGCCTGCTGGGACCTGGCGACCGAGAACGGGCGACGATCGTTTCGCCGCTCTCGACTCCGGGGCTGAACGCTCTCGAAGGAATCGGGCCTGCCCACGCCGACCCTGCCACACGCGAGCGGCGGCTCAACGATCTCGTTCACGCGCTCCGTCGCGTCCGGTCCGGCCGCTACGCGGACGGCGCATTCTGGGGGCCGAGACTGGAAGAGATGCTGCAGCGCGCGCTGTCGGTCGCGGCCTCGATCCCTGACGGCACCCTCGAGGACGCGCATCTTCTCCTCGCCTCGGGGGGACGGGGATTTCGGCAACTGCCGCCCGAGGCGACCGAACTCGCGAATGGCCTCGCCGAGAGGATCCGTTCCCGCCCGGAAGACGCGGAAGGCGCGCGGCGTTTGCTCTACGAGGTCGTCCGCAGCCCAACGCTCGTGCGCGCCCTCTGCCGACGCACGAGCGAGGTTCTCCTCCCCCAACTCGTCGGAGCCCATCGCATCTTGGTGCTCTCGGGAGATGCCCCTCGTGTCGGAGAGTCGAACGCACGGTTCTTCCTCTCGGTTTATCTTGCGCTGCTCTGGTCTACGCTCCTCGCGCGGGACGCGAGCTCGAAGTTCTTCGTCCTTCTCGACGAGGCGCAATGGTTCGCCCACGAGAGTCTCTCGGAGATGTTGCGACTCGGCCGACGGCGCAACCTGCACACGCTCCTGGCCACGCAGTCGATCGCATCGCTTCCGGAATCTGTTCAGGAGGCGGTGTGGACGAACGTGGCCGATTTCGTCGCGTTCCGCGGTTCGCCGATCGAGGCGCGGGAGTTCTCGCGCCTGGTGCAGGGCCTGGGACCCGAGTCGATTCTCGGCCTGCCGCGCGGCCATGCCGCCGCGCTCCTCGGGAAGGGACAACAGCTGCGATGGGTCCGGACCGTCCGCCCGCCGTCCTTCGGCAGGCCCGAATCGTACGACACCTCCGAGGACGGTGCCCAGGGTTCGAGCCCCCGAACCTCGCATCCCACCGGTCCCGGCGCCACCCCCGGACGAGTCGACTCGAAGTCGCGCGACGAGGCAGTCTGGTCCGCGATCGGGCGCCGGTTCGGGGCTGCAGCCTCAGACAGTACGGTCCGGGTCTCGCTCGCCGAACTTCGAAACGAGGCGGACCCGGAGGGAAACGCGATCCGGAACGTCGGTGGCCGTCTAGGTCGGGCCGGGGCGATCGTCCGTACGGAGCACGGCGCGGAGGGAACGGTCTGGTGGCTCGACCGGCGGCACGCCGCACCGCTCGCGCGGCCTCCGGCCATCGAACCGGGTGAGGCCGGTTCCGGCGGTCCACAACCCTCTTAGGGTCGGAACGGCTCGTTTCTGTCGATGGACTCCCCCGAGGCGCCCGCCTCGACGACCGCGCCGAGTTCGCGCGCGTTGATGGCCCCGGCAGCGGTGCTCGAGCGCTGCGCGACCGGCATTGAGGGGCTCGACGACATTCTGGGCGGCGGTGTCCCGCGTGGAAACATGGTCCTCGTGGCCGGCAGCGTCGGAACCGGGAAGACCACGCTCTGTCTCGAATTCCTCGTGCGCGGGGCAGAACGGGGCGAGCGGTCCCTCTTCCTCTCGGTCACGGAAGCATCGCAGAAGCTGATCCAGAACCTCTCGACGTTCGAGTTCTTCCGGCCCGACCTCGTGCGCGACGGCTCCCTCGTATTCGTCGACCTTCCGGGCCTCTACGACAAGCTTGGGCTCGAGCACGAGGAGCTCAGCGCCGACGAGATCGACATCCTGATCCGGACGATCTCGGATCTGGTCCGTTCCCTCGGGGTGAAGCGGCTGGTCCTCGACAGCTTGACGTCGGTCTGCTATCGGATCCGCCGGGACGAGGCGATTCGAGACTTCATGCTCCGGCTCGGGCAGTCGCTCAGCAACGCCGGCTGCACGTCCCTGCTCGTGTCCGAGATCGGACCCACCCAAGGGCGCTACTCCATGCACGGTGTGGAGGAAGCGATCGTCGACGGGGTGATTCTGCTCTGGAACACCCGGCGCCAGGGCGACATCCTGCGGGTTCTCCAGATCGTGAAGATGCGGGGTACCGCCCACTCGCGCGCCCAGTATGTGATCGAGCTCACCCCGATCGGCCTCCTGATGGCCCCGCACCTGAAGGGGAGCCATCCCGAGGGAGTGTAAACCGTGCCCCCCGCCGACATCGGCGAACGGCTCCGGGCGATCCCGGGCGGCAGCGCGGTCGCGCTGAAGCTCGATCCCCGCGAGTACGCCGACCACTACTTTGCGGTCTTGAACGCCACGCTGCGCGACTTAGGGAGCGAGCCGGACGCGCACACGATCTACATCACCGTCACGAACCCGGCGTCGTTCGTGTGGTCCCTCGCCCAGGCGCTCGATGTGCCCGCGGACAAGATCTCGTTCGTCGACGTGATCAGCCACATCATGATGAACTACGCCAACCCGCTGCCGAACGCGACCTACATCGAGACGCCGCGCGCGCTCGAGGAGATCATGCTCCGGGTCGACTATCTCCTCCGAAAGTTCCCGCATCCGCGCTCGATCGTCGTCGTCGACAGCTTGAACGCGCTCGCCATCCACAATCCGCGCGACCTCCTCTCCGAATTCTTCCACATCTTCCTGACGAATCTGAAGACCCGCAATGTGCTGACCCTGATCCTGATGAGCTCCGACGAGGAGTCCGGCGGGCTCGAGCAGATGCTGAACCTGCTCGTCGACGAGACGATCGACGTCGGTCGGGGGCGCTGACCCTGTCCGAGGACGAGCAGATCTTCGGGATCCCCGAGGTGGACGGGACCCTCTTCGCCTCCCTCCCCCCCGGGTGGCTGGCGTTGCTCACCGGGCACTCCGGGTCGGGCGCGCCGCTGCTCGCCAAGCAGTTCGCGCACGCCGGCACCGGCCACGTCCCGGTCTTGTTCTACACGACGTTCGAACGGACCGAGGACGTCCGAGGCGCCTTCGAAGATTTCGGCTGGGACCCCGCTGAGGTGAAGGTCGTGAATCTCGCGGACGAGTACTACGAGCGCGTGCTGATGCGCGGACTCGAGATCGCCCGAGCTCGGGAGCGGGGGCTCACCCTCACCGAGGTGGTCTCGGCCACTCCCCGCGACCGCAACGCGACCCCGTTCAGCCTGACGAACCGGATGCTCTCGGACCTCGCGGGGATCGATTCGCCGTTCCGGCTCGTGCTCGACTCGGTCGACTTCTTCTTCGAGGTGCTCGAACCGCACGACGTCACGACCGTCGCGCGTCAAATCCGCCACCGATGCCAGACCATCGGCGGGCAGGCGCTCCTGACGATGCACTCGGTGGCTCAGGACCGGGCGATCTACGGACTCCTCCAGGATCTCTCCGACCTCGTTTTCGACCTGCGGGCGGAACCCGAGGGAGCGCGGTTCCGGCACACCCTGTATACCGAGAAGGTCGCGAACCGCCCCGACCTCGGCCGGATCACCCCGGTGCACATCGGGGAGCACGGTTGGATCGCCGGTCCCGAGGAGCCCCCCTCGGGATAGCGGCCTACTCGGTCGTTACCGAGTCTTTATCGCTCCCATTCGGCTCGTTCCGGGGAGGCCACCGTGGAGGACGTCGTTATCCGCACGCTGGAGAAGGTCCAGCTTCGCGACCCGATCCTGGTCGAAGGACTGCCGGGCGTCGGCAACGTCGGAAAGCTCGCTGCCGACTACTTGCGCGACCAACTTCCCGCCAAGCCCCTCGCGACGGTCTACTCGAAATTCTTCCCGCCGCAGGTGTACGTCTCCGAGGAAGGGATCATCCGACTCGTTTCGAACGATCTGTCCTACTGGAAGGCCCCGGCGGCCGCGCAGCACGACCTCCTGATCCTCGGAGGGGACTACCAGGGGATCAGTCCCGAAGGTCAGTACGAGATCACCGAACGGGTCCTCGACTATTGCCACGGCCTCGGCGTGCGCGAGGTGTTCACCCTCGCGGGGTTCGCCCAGGGCCGCGTGATCGAGCAACCGCGCGTCCTGGGCGCGGCGACCGGCGCTTCCCGGGTGGAGCTGATGAAGAAGTTCGGCGTCGTCTTCTCGCGCAACGACCCCGGCGGCGGTCTCATCGGGGCGAGCGGCCTTTTCCTCGGGCTCGGACGCTTGGTCGGGATGGAAGGCGTCTGCCTGATGGGCGAGACGAGCGGCTACTTCGTCGACCCCCGGAGTGCCGAAGCCGTTCTCAAGGTGCTCGCACGGGTCCTCAAGATCGACCTCGACTTCACGGCGCTCCAGGCGAAGGCCAAGGAGATCGATCGCATCGCCCAGAAGATCCACGAGGCGGAGCAGCACACCGGTGAGGCCCCCACCCCCGGCGCAACCCCCCGCGACGACCTCGGCTACATCGGCTGAACGGTCCCGCGGCCGGGGTCGCGATGGCGGCGTCGGTTCCTCCGATCGATTCGGAGGCGCGGGCCCGCTCGCGGGTCGTCCTCGATCGCCTCCGCGAGATCGCGGGGGGCGGGGGCGTGGTTCCGTTCGACCGATTCATGGAAGTAGCCCTGTACGGGCGCGACATCGGCTACTACGAGCGGACCCGAACGCCCCTTGGGCGGGCGGGGGATTTCTACACCGCCGCGCACGCGAGCCCTCTCTTCGCAACTACCATCGCCGAACGTATCCGCGCGGTCCGCCGCGCGCTCGGGAATCCGGCGACGTTCTGGGTGGTCGAGCTCGGTCCGGGGGACGGGACGCTGGCCGAAGGAACGCTCCGCGCGTTGGGGGACGAACCCTCGGGGTGGGAGTACATCCTGGTCGAACGGTCGAGCGCTCGGCGGCGCGAGACGGAGGAACGCCTACGAACGAGCACCGTGAACTCCTCGGTTCGGTGGGCCGACTCGGTCGCGAGTCTCGGTCCGTTCACGGGCGTGGTCATCGCGAACGAATTCCTGGATGCGCAGCCGGCGCGGCGAGTCCGGTGGCATGACGGAGCCTGGCATGAGATCGGCGTGCGGGTCACGGACAGAGGCGGAGAGTTCTCCGAGCTCCCCCTCACCGCTTCCATTCCCGGACGCCCGCTACCGCCACCGGGGGATGAACCGTTGACCGTAGAATTCTCCCCGGCGGGCGAAGGCACCGTGCGAGAGGTCGCGGACCATCTTCTTCGAGGGGTCGCGATCTTCCTGGACTACGGGGCCGAGGAGTCCGAGCTCGTCCGCTCTCACCCCGACGGGACACTCGCGGCGGTGCGCGACCACCGATTCGTGTCCGATCCGCTCGAGGCTCCCGGAACGGCGGACCTTTCCACGTTCGTCAATTTCACTCGGATCCAGGATGCGGCGCGGGCGAGCGGGCTCCTCTTGGCCTCGTACCGGTCGCAAGCGGAGGCGCTGGGTGCCTGGGGGTACCCGGCGCTCCTCGACGCAGCCGTTCGACACGCCACCACCGCCGAGGCGCGGGTTCGCGTCCAGCTGGGTTCGAAGAACCTCCTTTTCGGGTTCGAGCGGTTCAAGGCGCTCGAGATCGCTCCGCCTGCGTCGGCGGCGTTGCTCCGCCCGTGATCCTCCCGTGGCCGTACGGGGGCAACGGTCCCGCTCGCGCGGGGAACGGGTTCGCTCGAGGGGATCAGGGCGAGCCGGGGCTGCCGCCCGCGGGCGGGGGCGGCGGGCCGCCGCCCGGAGCCGCGGACCCACTCTCGTTCCAGGGCTGCACGCCTCCCGCGCCGGTCGGTGGTGCGCCGCTGGCGGGCGTCCCGCCCTTCGGCTTCCGGGCATACATCGCCCACCCGACGGCCGCGAGGGCGAGCGCCGCGATGAGCGCCGCTACGAGCCCGTAGAATTCGGTGGCCGAGATCCCGGAGCTGCTGCTCGTCCCCGATCCGCTCGACGTCGTGCCCACGACGAATACCGATACGGTACCGCCGGCAACCGTGACACTCCCGGAAGACGGGGTGAGCGTGTATCCGGTGGGGCCGGTCACCGAGTACGCGTACGACCCGTTCGTCTCGGGAATGGAGATGGTCGCGCTCGTGGCCACATGGGGCGTGCCGCCGAGCGTCACCGTCCAGGTAGCGCCGGACGCGAGTCCGGAGGCCGTGAAGGAGACCGCGTAGACGACCAGCGTGTAGGTGTAATGAACCGTGACGCTCGCACCGTTCACCGTGAACGTCCCCGAGGGGGGCGCGGCCGGCGCGTAGACCGAGGGGTGGACCGCGACCGAGAAGCCGTACGTCCCGTTCGATAGGTTCCCGAGCGAGAACGCCTGACTATTCGCCACCGTCACGTTGAACTCGTGGTCGGCGAATGACGGACTCCCCGTCGAGTTCACGTACCAGCTCGCGCCGATGTCCAGACCCGTCTCGTTGAAACTTACCGGATAACTCAGCAGCGCGAACGCCACATCGATCGTGAGCGCCGTGCCGTTCGCGGTGAAGCTTCCCGACGCCGGCGTGACCATCGAGTAGTCGCCCACGCCCGGCACGGCGAAATCGTAGACCGTCGGCGGGACGTTCTGGGGCAGGAACTGGATGTCGGACGGGGCGACTCCCGTCAGCACCGTGGTTCCGACCGTCACCGACCAGGGGGTACCGCTCGGAAGACCGGTCTCGGCGAAGAGGACCGCGTAGTTGAACCACGCGTGGCCCAGCGGATGCTCGTCGTACGTTCCGGTCCCGGTCCCCAGCGACGGGACATCGTAGGGCGGCGAGCAGAACCCTCCGGCGCAGGAAGTGGGTACGTAGGCCGTCCAATAGTTCCCGCCGGTCGGGAGCGGCGCGTTGTAGACGCCCAGGGCGGGGGTGCTGCCGGTCAGGTCGAAGGTCGACCCGGTGCCGGTCCAAATGTCGTTGTGGTAGAACTGGTCGAACAGATCCCCGTTCAAGGACACATTGGGCGTTCGGAGGAAGTCGTTGCCGATGAGCGCGTCGAGCGAATCGTTCACGAACGCCGCCTTGGAGTCCGTGAAGTCGTTCCCCTCGACCGTCGCGAGGTAGTCGACCCCGGTGGAGGACAGCTCGAGCGTGATGTTCGAGCCCGTGTCGTTGTTTCCCTGGACCCAGGTCGGGCCGTCCAGCTGGCTCACGTTCAGCGAAACGTTCGCGTCCCGAAGCGTGTTGTCCTCGACCGTGAGGGCGGCGTTCTCGGGCGCCAGGATGTCGAACCCCTGCGCGGTCGAGACGGTGTTGTCGGCGATCAGGGTCGGCGATTGATCCTCGTAGACGAAGATCCCGCTTTCGACCGTCCCCCGAATGTCGTTCCCGGAGACGACGTTGAGAGAACTGAACGCCTCCACGAGGCCGAGCCCGGTCTCGAGGCCGCCCGATATGACGTTGTCCGAGATCGACGTGACCGCGCTGCCGCCGGGATCGTCGAGGTAGATGCCCTGCGCCGCGGCACTGTAGGTCGTGTCGTTTCCGACGATCGAGTTCCCGTCGACGACCGCCCCGCTGTAGGGGTCCTCGATGGACAGTCCGATGCCCGTGGGGTCGTCGATTTGGTTGTTGTTCGCCGTCGTGACTCCGCTCGTACCCTCATCGACGTACAGACCGTAGTACGCGGCCCCGGTCACCACGTTGTTCGAGAAGTCGAGCGAGCCGACGACATAGTCCACGTCGGCGCCGGTAAGTTCGTCGGCCGCGACCGTCTGCGAGAAGACGTTGCCGTCGATCGTGACGTTCCCGTAGAAGTCTTCCGAGTCGAGGTCGACTCCGTAGTCCGAACAGTTGGCGAACGAATTGTTGTCGATCGCGAGCGAGCCGAACACCTCGGGGATGTAGACGCCGTAATAGGTGTTCGCGAAGTTGTTGTACGAGAGTACGACGGGTCCGGTCAGATAGGAGTCCGGGCCGTTCGAGTCGATGCCGAGGGCATCGTCGATGGCCCCGGTGGTGCTGTTCGCGGAGAGGTCGTTCCCGGTGATCTGGAGGGACGCACTCAGCTCGTAGAACACGATCCCTGCGTCGGTAGCGTTCGCGAGGACGTTGTGGAGAATCTCGATGGAGGTGTAGGACTCATAGAGGAAGATCGCGTTCTCCCAACCGCCGATAATGAGGTTGTTCTGGACGACGGTCGGGGTGATCCCGGGGTAAGGGTTCTGGAGTTCGATCCCGTAGCCCGACGTGCTGGTATTGACGGAGATGTCGTTCCCGGCGACCAGCAGCCCATACGAGGCCTGGTCGTACACTCCGATGTCCGTCGTGTTCTCGATATTGTTGTCCGTGACCGACATCGGCGACCCTTCGGAGTCGAGATCGACGCCGTAGTAGTTCCCGCCCGAAAGGTCGTTGTCACTGATCGAGATGACCCCGTACACTTCGTACGCATACACACCCGTCGGCTCGTCCGAGACGGTGGTGGCGTTGGCCCGGATGTCGTTGTGACTTATGGTGACTGCGCCGGAGCCGTCGAGGTAGACCCCTTCATCCGTGGCGTTGCGGAGGTCGTTCCCCGCGATCGTCACGAGGGTACCCGTGAAGGAATCGTAGACCTCGACTCCGTACTGGTGGCCCCCGGTGATCTGATTGTTTTCCAGGAACACACTTCCGTCGGGGGTTTCGATGTACACCCCGTACTCCTCCTGACCCGAGATGTTGTTCGACTCGAACACGTCGTTGGCGCCGTAATCATCGACCACCCCCTCCATGGTGGCCGTCGTGACGTCGGAGAGGTTGTTGCCCTCGATGAGAGAGTTCGTGCCGTATTCGATGTACGCGCCGTAGTCGAGCGCTCCTCGCGCGTTGTTATCGAGGAACGCCACGTCCGTGCAGACGTAGAGGTACAGCCCGGCATCCGTGACGAAAACGGCTTGGTTGTCCTGCGCGAGGCCCTCGGTCGTCGATTCGAACCATATTCCATCTTCGGAGTACGACACGTTGTTGTCCGTGACGTTGACATTCTCCGCCAGATTGACCCACACGCCCGCTTGAATTGCGTCTTCTAGGGTGGAGCCGTAGACGGTGACCGCCGAGGAGCGGTCTACCGTGACCCCGTAGGAGAACGAGCCGGTCACGTGGAAATATTCGGCCGTGACGTCCGTGGCGTTGCGGACCTCCACCCCGGTCGAATTACCGTACCCCGTGACGGTCGTGTAGGTGATCGCGCATTCCGAGCCATTGACCGTGATGTTCGAGTCGAGCACGAGCATCGAGCCCGTGACCGGGTCGTTCAGCGTGTAGGTGGTCCCGCTCGTGGAGACCGGAGCCCCCCCCGGAGTGACCGCCCCGTTAGGCCAGATGACGATCTGCCCGGAGAACGGGGTGGAACCGGAACAGGTGGGTGGCGCGAGGCTCGGCGCAGGTCCGCCCTGGGCGAACGGGGGGGCGGCCGTGGCGGCGTGGGTGAAGTCGGCGGTCCCCGGTGCGGCCGCGAGACCGCCGAGAATTCCGGCCGTCAGGGCTCCTACGAGGAGTACCGCGGTGATCGCCAGGGGCCAGGCCCATCGTCGTGGTCGTGCCGTCATCGACCGGGTACGGCTGCCTTCGGGGTTAAAACGCTGAGGTTCGAGGGGACTCGCGGTCCGCGACCGCTCGGCACCGGGCCGAAAGGACATCCCGAGCGGGCCGGGCGCGTTGGGCGGGGTGGGGTGGGGAGTTCGAGTACGGGGTACAGCTATGTCACAGTCCGCGTGGGCCCCGTTGCGACGGGTTCCGCTATCTTCGCCTCGATCAGGATACGCGCCGTCTCGGCGGGCAACGAAACAATATCGTCCGCGCGGAGGTCGATCGTGTCGGGACCGACTTCGATGGGCCGGCTGTCCTTCAGGATCCGGACGTAGGTGAGCGGGGCGGGTGCGCGAGCCGGGCGCGCCGAAGCGCCCTCGACCGCCGGCCTCGGGGCCGCCGACGCGGAGGGGGGTGCGGGGGTCGCCGGCGGTGGGGTGTGGGTCATCGGCTCGAGATACGGCGCGGCGTCATGACGGTGCGCTGCGAGCGCGCCGAGCAGCGAGTCGAACACCGCCCGCTCCTCGGCGAGCGCGTTCGGTAGCTCCGCGGTACCGCCGATGCTCGCCTGGAACGCCGCCGTGAGCACCTTCTGCGTACGGGCTTCCACGATGTCGCGGGCGATCTGGCTCGCGCGCTGGTAGGTCTGTCGTGAGATCTCCCCCTTGCGTCCCGACGGGTTCTCCCGCAACTCGCTCTCGTACGACTTGCGGACGTCCGCGAGGTAGGTCGTCGTCAACCGGTAGAAGTCGTGCGGGAGCTTCGAGAGCCCTCGAACGGCCGCCTCGTTACGGCGCCATTCGAGCAGCTGAGTGTAATGGTCGGGCATCGCGGTGCGTGGGGAAGTCGGGCAGGACCGAAGGACTATACGATATGTGTGGTCTCCGACCACCAGATTCGGCGCGCGCGCGGTGCTCGGGGACGGTTGGGCCATGCGGAACGGACGACCTCCCGCGGACACGATCACCGAGTTTCTTCGCCTGTGGGAGCGCCTCTGTGGGGATAGTGCCGTCCCGGGGACCGTGGTGGTCGTGGAGGGCGAGCGGGACCGTGCCTCGCTCCGCAAGCTCGGACTCCCCGGCACGATCGTCAAGCTGCACCACGGCAGCGCGCTCTCGGGGACGGCGCAAGACCTCGTGGGACGAAGCCGACGCGTGATCGTTCTCACGGACTGGGATACCGAAGGCGGGCACCTGGCCCAACGGCTCCGCGAGTTCCTCGAAGCGGAATCGCTCGTGCTCGACCTCGACTACCGTCGTCGGCTGGCGCGCATAGTCCGTGGCGAACTCGTGCACGTCGAGGGCCTCTACGGATGGGCCCGACGCCTCGCCGAGCGGAGCGGACACCCGCTCGAGGAACTCCTGCCGGCGCCGACGTGAGGCGCGCGCCTACGGGATGACCTTGCCCTGCGTGCGGCGCGTATCCCGGCGGTTGCGCTGGTACGACGGTCGGAACCGCTCCGTGCCCTTGCCCTTCCAGCGCAGGCCGCGGCCCTCTTTCCCGGAGCTGGTCAGCCCGCGGAAGACACGCCCCTTCTGTACGGGGGCCGCGATCCAGGCGGTCTGCGGGTTGGCCAGGATCTCCGGGTGGGACGGGTCGATGAGAATGATCTCGAAGAACTTCTGTTTCCCGTCCTCGCCCACCCAGTACGAGTTCAGCACCTCGAGGTTCGGGTAATGCTTCTGCGCGCGCTCCTCGGCGATCCGCCGAAGGCTCTTCTTGAGGGTCATCCGCGCGACCCCCTTGTGCTTCGGTCGGCGCCCGGCGATGATCTCGCGCTTGCGCTGCCCCCCACGACGGACGCGGACGCGCACCATCACGAAGCCGCCTTTCGCCTTGAAACCGAGGGCGCGGGCGCGGTCGAGCCGGGTCGGGTGCTCGAGGCGCGTGACCGTGTTCTCCCGGCGCCAGGTGAGGAGACGCTCGTGCCGGAGGCCGGCGCCCTCTTCTCCGAGGGTTTGCCGGAACGACCGGGCCATGTAGCGATACGCCGAGGTGCTCATGGAAAGTGTCGGGGCGACCCTCGTTCCTATTATAAAGCTAGGGGGCGGCCGCGGCGGACTCGGCGGCGGCTCGGCCGTTCACTTGCCAGGGAAGACGAGAGTCCGTCGGCGTGAGGACCTTCGCCGTCGCGTGGCTCTCGGTCGCGACCGCACGGATCAGGTGGCTTGAGATCTCGGCCACGAGGCGGTCCATCCGGGCCTTCTGGTCCGCCGGTATCTCGACGGGCGTCTCCCAGACCAGCGCGGCCCCTCCGCTCGTCGGGTAGAACCGGAACGCGAGATCGTTGGCGACCGGCGGCACGGCCGGGTTCATCTTCTCGAGGTGGCCTTTCACGCGGCTCAGGCTCGGCTCGGACGTCTCGGACCGCTCGACGGCGTAGCCGATCGTCCCCAGGTAGTCCGCGAGGTAGCCCGCGAACCGCTCGCGACCGATCCCACGGACGCGGAGCCAATCACCGTTGCCTTCGCCCATGCGCTGTTTCCCGGTGCATCGAATACTCGAGGCTCCGAAAGAGCCCGAGCATCATCCGAAACTCCGCCTCAGTCGGCGTCGCTCGGCCGAACACACGACGAAACAGGAGGATTAAACCTCGCCGTTTGTGCGGCGGGTAGCCGATCCGACCGAGGAGAGTGTCCATTCGAGCCAAAAACAACTCTTTCTCGGTGCCGTCCAGCAGGATCTCGAGGGGCGCCGGCGTCGTCTCGGGGTCGGCCTCGCCGCGCGTGCGGTGGATCGCGTACAGGACGATCGCGACGGCGTGCGAGAGGTTCAGCGTCGGGAACTCCCGGCGCGCGGGGACGTGGACCAGGAGATCGCATTGCGCGAGCTCCGTT
>Ga0209274_10001229_pt1 | contig 13381 bp, 17 predicted proteins | sample HubBroMetageREF1_FD_188343 | JGI IMG/M metagenome (GOLD analysis project Ga0209274, IMG submission 188343) | Reference soil microbial communities from the Hubbard Brook experimental Forest, New Hampshire, USA - Hubbard Brook CCASE Soil... | ecosystem: Environmental > Terrestrial > Soil >...
GACAGCTTTTCGGGCTTTGTTTCAGCGAGCGCACGCTGTGGCCGGCGAAACTTTGCTGGTGCATGGCGCGAGCGGCGGCGTGGGGATTGCCGCGGTGCAACTGGCGCGCGCGGCGGGGATGCGGGTGATCGGCACGGTGGGTTCCGAGCGCGGACGAAAACTTGTGCTGGACGAGGGCGCGCACGAGGTGCTGGATCATTCGGCGCCCAATCATTTTGAGGAAGCGCTGGCGGCGACGGGCGGGCGGGGTTACGACTTGATTTTGGAGATGCTGGCGAATGTGAATCTCGGCCGTGACCTGGGAATTCTTGCTGCGCACGGGCGCGTTTCTGTTGTGGGCAGCCGCGGAAATGCGGAGATTACTCCGCGCGATATGATGGGACGCGACGGCGCGATCTTCGGCATGAGTTTGTGGAACGCCACGCCGCACGAACTGATCAGTATTCATGCGGCGCTGGTTGCGGGGCTGGAAAATAAAACGCTGCGCCCTGTGATCGGCCAGGAAATTCCGCTGGCCGAAGCGGGGCGCGCGCACACCGCCATAATGGCTGGCGGCGCGTATGGAAAAATCGTACTGATCCCGTGAGGCGGATCGGCTGACCCTGACCCGCCAGGCATCGTTCTCCGAAAAATGCGGCTTGTGTGCAGTAGTGAACAGATATGTGCATTGGAGTTCTCTAAGATGTTGCCGTGGATGAAGTGAATGTAGCAGGCTGCAAGCAAATCCAAGAAGCTTCATCTGAATCACGCCGGATATCGCAGATTTCCTCTCCATTCAGCCGCCGGTGACAGGTCTTGGAACGAGCCAGAAATTGTGTGCGACAACTTGGGACGGGCCGGAGTGTCGGCCTGCGAAGGAAAAGGGGGTCAAAGCTTATGCCGTTACTTCAGATATTGATGGTGCTGATCGTGGTGGGAGTTCTGCTGTGGCTGGTGAACAATTTCATACCGATGGCGGGGTCGATCAAGTCGATTTTGAACGCCGTGGTGGTGATCGTCACGGTTTTGTGGCTGCTGAATATTTTTGGACTGTTTCACTCGCTGTCGCGAATGCGCGTCGGGACATAAACAGCTCTGAATCGACCGTGGCGAAAATGGCTGCAGGGCAAGAACCAGGGGCAACGCAGCGAAACAAGTAGCGTGCCGGGCGCAAGAGGTGCCGGCGCGCGGAGCTGCACGAATGGAGGGATGAATCATGAAACGAATCGGAGTTCTCAGCACGGCGGCTTTGCTCGTGCTCCTTGGCAGCACTGTGAGTACCTATGCGCGTCAGGAGCAGCACGAAGAGGAGTCTAAGCCCGAAAGCAAGCCGCCAGCCAAGCCTGCGAATCAAGAAGAGACTAAGCCAGCAAAACCGGAAGCGGCGAAGACTGAAAAGCAGCCGGACGCCAAACCTGCGAAACAGGAAGAGACCAAGCCGGCGAAGCAGGAAGCAGGGCAGCCCGCGAAACAAGAAGAAACCAAGCCGGTGAAGCAGGAAGCTGCCAAGCCGGAACAACAGCAACAAACCAAGGGCCAGCCAGAGCAGGCCAAATCGAATCCTCAGCAACACGCGCAGAGAACGCCGGCCGAAGAGCAGAAGCAACGCGCGGTGCCGGCACTGCGCCTGAGCGCCAGAGGCAGCGCGCGCATACCTGACGATCGCTTCCGCGCCAATTTTGGCCGCGAGCATGAGTTCGTCATCAGCCAACCAGTGATGGTGGGAGGATATTCGCGCTTTCAGTACGGCGGATTTTGGTTCGGATTTGTGCAGCCGTGGCCGGTGGGTTGGTATTACACCGACGACGTTTACGTTGATTACATTGACGGTGGGTATTACCTGTACAACCCGTATTACCCGGACGCTCGTGTTTCCATTAGCGTCGTGCTCTAAACGCTGCTGCATTTCGGCTGCAGGGGCGTTCATGGTCCATACGCATCCAGCCGCCCCGGCACCCTGACAGAGCCGCAAAGTTGCGTTCCCGCTGCAACCGGCTGGAAAAGAGGAGAGAACAATGCTCGGAATGATTTTGATTATTTTTTTGATTCTGGCGCTGGTGGGGGCATTCCCGCGGTGGGGTCACAGCCGCGAGTGGGGTTATTTCCCGACGGGCGGTTTGGGGCTGGTGCTGCTAGTGGTTGTGATCCTGGTGATTCTCGGACGCATTTAGATTTCTCGCCGCTGTGATTGGGCCTGACGGAGCTTGCAGGGGTGTGTTGCGCGTCGCGGTCTTCGTTTTGTCAGACAGAGCGAGCCTGTCTGTTGGGAGGTGCCCGATGCATGACTCGAAACAACGAGTCGTTAGCTTTCTAGAAAAAGAAATCAAGACGTACACGGCCTTGTCGCTATTCTTGTCGAAGAAGGGCGTCAGAGAGCCTCTGCGCGCCGGCGCGAACAAAGTTCTGATCAGCCCCCTGTTTTATAAAGACAGAATGAAAGAGGCCAAGAAACTCGTCTGTGACCTCATGACATCCGACTAGGACGGGTTCCCTCGAAGCTCCCCATTCGCTCCACATTCCCTACCCGGGCCTGCTGGCAAGGCGTACTGGCAGATCTCGATCCATGCAAGGTGGTGACCGGTGCTCCGATTTTCGCGGTCAGCTCCGCTAGGTGAACATCAGACTAACCTGCGTTTGTGTGCACAAGTGAACAGACCTATCTCGCCGATGGAAGTAGCATCGTGGTTCACGTCAGCAGACCACATTGGGCACCAGTAATAATTCTTATTTTTTCCCAGGAGAAGATATTAATGAAAATCGTGAATACAGTTCTGGTTGTCTCTGCACTTGCACTACTCGGCGCCGTATCGGCTCCTGGCGCACGGGCCGATGAATGGAACAAGAAAACCGTCATGACGTTCAGTCAACCGGTCGAAATCCCGGGGCAAATCCTGCCTGCCGGGACTTACACCTTCAAACTCCTCAATTCACCTTCCGATCGTCACATCGTGCAAGTGTTCAACGCCGATGGCACGCAGTTAATCGCCACGATTTTGACGATTAACGACTATCGCTTGAAGCCGACGGGCCGCACCGTAGTCAAGTTTTCCGAGCAGCCGGGCGATGCGCCGGATGCTTTGAAGGCTTGGTTTTACCCGGGCGATAACTTCGGCCAGGAATTTGTCTATCCGAAGCAGCGCGCGATTGAACTAGCCGTCGCGATTAAGGAACCGGTTCCGGAAATTCCAGCGGACTCGACAGACCTGAATACAGTTGCGATCGTAGCCGTCACTCCGGAACAGACGGAAGTCCCGGTAACGGAAGCGGTCCAGACCACTGCGCCAGTTGCTGACGATCCGGCACCTACGCCGGCGGTAGTTACCGAAGAGTTGCCGAAGACCGCCAGCGCACTGCCTTTGATCGCGCTGCTGGGCTTGGCATCACTCGGAGCAGCATTAGCAGTGAAGCGAATCTCGTAAGCTTCATAAACGCAATAACTCCGGTGCGCCGCGGGGCTGAATGACAATCGATATCCCGCGGCGCAAGGAGCTTCTCCAGTGACTCTCATCATCCGAACGCAATCCTGCAAACGAATTTGCCACTGCTGGCTCTTGACCGTCGCACTGCTCTGTGCGGGAGGCGCGAGCCTCGGCCAGACAGGCCCAGCGCCGCCCGCCTCGTCCGCGATCGCGGTGCAGACGGAGCTGGTGGTGCTGCCCGTTAACGTGACCGATGCGAAGGGCAATGCGGTGTTGGGGCTGCGCGAGGAAAGCTTCCAGGTATACGAAGATGGGCGTCTGCAAAAGATCGCGCTCTTTCAGCAGGGCGACGCTCCCATCACCGTGGGCTTGATCGTGGATCATAGCCGCAGCATGGGCTCGCAGCTGCCGGATGTAGCCGCTGCGGTCTCTGCTTTCGCGCAATCGGGCAATCCACGCGACGAGATGTTCGTCGTGGATTTCAATGATGATGTTTCGGTGGAGCTTCTGAACGGGAAGCCCTTCACCGACGACCCCAAAGAGCTGGCGAAAGCCGTCTCCGCGGTGCGCGCGCGCGGACGAACCGCGCTGTACGACGCCGTGGCCGAAGGGCTGCTCCATTTGCAGCTGGGCCATTATGAGCGGAAGGCGCTGATCATCATCAGCGACGGCGGAGACAATGCCAGTGTGCAAAAACTCTCGCAAGTTTTGGAGCTCGCCCGGAAATCTCAAGTAGTCATCTATTCTATCGGGTTGATCGGCGACACCGGAGAAGTGGACCCGGGGGTGCTGCGCCGTTTTGCGAGGGCGACCGGCGGCGTCGCCTATTTCCCGGACACCAAGAACACCGTTGCGAGTATTTCGACGCAGATCGCGCGGGATCTTCGCGAACAATACACGCTGGGGTTCGCGCCGGAAAAGGCGAACAACGCTCACGCGTTTCGAAAGATAGAAGTGAAAGTCGCTGCTGCAGGCCAAGGCAAAATGCACGCGCGCACCCGCTCGGGCTATTCCGCCGACGAGGCTAAGTCCTCGACCTCCGCGGCGGCCAAAGGCGCAGAGTGAACGCACGCCCCTCCCTCGCAAAGCCGCGCCGGAACTGGAGGCGATTGTTCCTTCGCGGAGCCTATTATTTTTTCCTGACTTTTGCTTTCTTGGCGCTGGGTTACACCACCTACATTTTTGTGGACGCGCGAGCATTTCAGGCGATCGAAGAACATGAATTTTCCAATAGCCGCGCGACTCCCGGGCCCCATTTGGTAGCGACGGGTGATGCCATCGCAGAAATGAAGATTCCGCGCATCGGTCTGGAAACCATCGTGGTGCAAGGCGGGTCAGCCGGAATATTGCATCGCGCGGTCGGGCATCTTCCCGAAACGCCGATGCCGGGAGAGCCTGGCAATGTCGCGCTGGCCGGGCATCGCGACGGTTTTTTCCGGCCGTTGAAGGATATTCGGCCGGGAGACGCGATTTCGCTGAATACGCTGGACGGAGAGTTCGTGTACCGAGTGGAATCAACCGAGGTGGTGTGGCCGAGCGACGTGCAAGTGCTGCAGCCGACCCGCGAAAACAGCCTGACGCTCGTCACCTGCTATCCGTTCTATTACGTCGGCTCGGCGCCAAAACGGTTCATTGTCCGCGCGCGGCAAATCGGCTGGCTCCCGCTGGAATCGCCCGTTGCAGAGGCGCCTCACTGGTTTTAAGCGACCACCGCCGAGAATCAGTTGTGTGCACAACAGGACAGCTACTCTGGCCGATCCCGGCTACGATTCTATTTCGCAGGTAGCGACGGAGCTGATTCGTACTGCGGTCTGCCCGGAACATTCGCGAGGCTAGGCTTCTAAAGTGAACAAAGTGCAGGGGATAAGGGGTTAACATGCTTTGGACAATTTTTGTGATCTTGGTGGTCTTGTGGCTGCTGGGGATCGTCACCTCTTACACGATGGGAGGGTTCATCCACCTACTGTTGGTCCTGGCGGTCGTGGTGCTGCTGATTCGGGTGCTGCAAGGCCGTCGCGTAGTTGATTGATCGCGGAGCCAACACCATGAAACCAATCTCTTTGGCCGGCATTTTGTTGGTGGTTCTGGGTGCGCTGGCGCTCGCCTATCAAGGGTTCAACTACACGCACCGGGAAACGGTTCTGGATGTGGGGCCGATCCATGCCACCGCGGACCTACAGAAGCACTTACCGCTTCCTCCCATCGTCGGCGGGCTCGCGCTTATGGGAGGGGTTTTTCTGCTTTTTGCCGGCACTAGGCAAAAATCATAACGGAAGTTTCCGGTTGGGGATAGTTGGAGCACGGTTTTCACGCGATGGCTTGCCCCGGCTCACGGCGTGCTGCAAAGCGCCCTCACACAGGCCTCGGAGATCACCAGCTTCGGGGCCGCAACACTGATCATGGAGGTCAGCAATGATACGCAAATCAATACTCATCGTATGTTTGGGGTTGCTTGCAACCTCAACCGTTTATGCCAATAACAAGGAACAAAAGCGCCTGGAAAATTCCGGCGTGGTGATGCAGGAAATTATGAACATTCCAGACAACATTCCGCACGACGTAATGGAAAAAGCGGAATGTGTGATCGTGTTTCCGTCCGTTCTGAAGGCGGCGTTCGTGGTTGGCGCCAGCTACGGCCGCGGCGCGATGGTTTGCCGCACCGGCAAGGAATTTCGCGGACCGTGGGGCGCACCGGCGATGATGGCGCTGGAAGGCGGCAGCGTCGGATTCCAGATCGGCGGACAAGCCACTGATCTCGTCCTGCTGATCATGAATGACCGGGGCGCGCAGTCGATTCTCAGCAGCAAAGTCAAGCTGGGTGGAGATGCTTCGGTCGCCGCGGGTCCTGTGGGCCGCGACGCTTCCGCGGATACGGATGCCTTCATGCGCGCCGAGATTCTGAGCTACTCGCGCACGCGGGGAGTTTTCGCTGGTGTCTCGCTGGAAGGTTCCACGCTTCGTCCGGACGATGACGCCAGCGCCGATGTCTATGGCCGCAGACTAACCGCCAGAGAAATCGTATTTGGCGGAGCAGTGGGGGTTCCTCCTTCCGGCCGTCACCTGGTTCGGGTATTAGACCGGAATTCGCCGTACAACGAATCGAAGCAATCCGCGGGCAATAAGTAGCCGCGGGAGGTTGTCGGTTTGATTTGCATCCCGGCAGGATTGGGGCCCGGTAAGAAGTCTGTTACCGGGTTTCCAATCTCTGCGAAGTCTGTGGATTCAAAGAAGTACTGATCAGCGCCGCCTACCGCTCTCAGACTTTCCTGTTGAAAGGCCTTCATCCAAGCAGACGGCGCGTTTCAGTCGTGGACGTTCGCCTTCAGCGGCCGGCCTCGCGATGGGGCGTCGAAGCGCGCCGACCTGTACGACATCCGCGGTGAATACAACTGGCGGTACCGGATTTCCATCGGGCTATGCTTCGGTTGGGCGCAGGGCGGGCAAGTGATCAAAGCGCGCTACCCTGCGAATAGTAAAAGGGCGTGGGGCTTTACGGAATTCAGCTACCGCTTCTGACGCTACCGCGCCCGGGGGTGGTTTAGGCGTTGGCGGTTGTGCCAGCTTTATGTCTGGACGCAAGAGCGACGCTGCCGCGCGTGGTCGCGGCCGGGCCGACCTTGGCGTGCCGTGGATATTGGTGACATCCTTCGCGCCGTAGAAATTTTCCTTCTCGCAGGCCTTGCACCGCAAATTAAATACCACTGGAAGAGCTTCCAGCGCTGGTTCGGAGGCTTCCCCCTGAGGCGCTCGCAAGGCTTTTTCAACTCTCGCGGGCAGCGAAATTGGCTCACCACAGGCGCGACAATAGACTCCAGAGTATTGCTGCGTTACGGTTGCTTGGGTCACGGGACACCTCAATTCGAAGTCACTTTCTGTAGGGTAGGAAGGGACATTATACAACTTCTGCAAGTACGAAAGTAGCTCCATCCTGTGAATTCTAAGCCGAAGCTGTGAATTCTGCTGGGAGTGGGAAGATTTGTTACAGTGTATCCGTAACAATATGCACACAAAAGATTTATTGATTCCCTAACACGCCCCAATTGCTTGGTTTCAGCCAAAATTCAACGGAAATTCCACAGGGTGGCGCGCTGGTGCCCAGCTAGATTTCAGCATTGCGCGGGCGCCTGAATTCGCGGGTCGCGCGGCGCGGCTGGGCGCGTTTCGCGAATTGAAATTGGACTTCGAATTGGCCGAATTCGGGCGGAGGTGGCGGACGCAGACGCGCGTGCGCGACGTTGAGCGGAATTCTCCTCTACGGCTTGCTTGGCTCGGTCTTCCAGAAATCAATCCCGGCGGCTTGTGTGGGGACGTCGAGGGTGGCTACGGTCTTGAGCGCGTCGAGGTCAATCACTTCCACCGTGCCGGGATCGGAGCCGATGCCTTCCACAGAAATGAATGCGTAGCGATTATCTGGCGTGACGACGGCGCCGTGGACGACCTTGCGCTTGGTGGGCAGCCGCGCCAATTCTTTTCCGGACTTGGGATCGAAGATGGAAACGGACTGGTCGCGCTTATTGGTGGCGACGAGGCGGCCGTCTTTGGTCATTGCCAGGTTATAGACACCGTTGCCGGCGGGGAAGCGCTTGGCGAGCTTCCAGCTGGCGGTGTTCACGACGACGATGTCGTTGGATTTGTTGCAGGCGACGTAAATTTCCGAGCCGTCGTTCGATGGTTGCGCCCAGGTGGGCACGCAGGTCAGGTCGCCCATTTTCATTTGTGATTGCGGCGCGCCCGCCATGCCCATTTCCTTTCCCACCGAGAGCATGAAATAGCGCGAGACCGCGAATTTTTGCGTGTCAATTTCGGCGAGCATATCGTCCATCATGCAGGCGGAGTAATGTTTGGCGCCGTCAGGGCTGAGTCGCGAGCCGTGGGGCATCGTGCAGGTGGTGATGCGCTTCACCTCCAGCATCGCTTCGGTGGCTACGACGGAAATCGAGGAGGGCACCATGTCGCCGTGGAAATTGGCGTTGGCGACGTAGAGAAATTCGCCATCTTTGGAAATATCGGCGGTCGCTGGAAACAATCCCAGTGGCGTGTACTTCACCACTTCTTCCGTGCCGGCTTTTAGTTTCCAGGCGGAGCCGTCCGGGCGGCCGTGGCCGACAGAGACGTACACGAATTGCTTGTCCGGCGAAACGGCGATCCCGTGCGGACCATTGATATCCACCGGGAGCAGGCCGATGTGCGTTTCGTGCTCTTCGTGAATACCGTGCGGGCCGAAGCGCAGCAGCACGACTTTGTCCGCCGCTTCGCAGACTACATAGACCAGATAATCTTGCGCGGGACCGGAAGACGATGCTTGAGGCGAAGGCTGCGCCGAGGCGCGGGGCGCGATCAGGGCCAGGAGGAACGCGGCGAGGATTAGGGCATGGACGATGGGCGCAGTTGGGCCATTGCGAAAGACGCGTGACTCAGAATGAGCCGCATTCGTCGCCGCGAACGCGCGTCCCGAGCGGAACATCATCAAATCACCTCGATCCTATGGAAGACTTCTACGAAAAATGGATTATTTGCACGCAGGCAAGTCTACATCTGAAAGTTTCCAATATTGGAGAACAAATCGCCGGGATAAATCAGGGGAACGAGTAGCGGCGCCTGCGCCGGTATTTCGCGGCGGTCGGCAGGGCCAAGGCGCTTCCCGCGGGGGACGAACGCCAAAAGTCTGGAGCGGATTGCAGAAATTCCAAGCCTGCGAGCACCTGGCCTCTTTCGCTGCGAATCAGGCGCGCCACGCGGCAGGTGAGGTCCTGGTCGGTTTGCAGGTTGGTCAGAATCAATTTTTGGGATCGAATGACACTGGCCGAAATCGCCACCAGTCCGCCGCAGGCGCTGACGTTGATGGTTTCGCTGTTTTCGGAAAAAGGCTCGCCGTCCAGTTTGCCGTAGACCTGCACCGGCAGGAATATCGGCAAACGCTGCGCCCGGCGTTGATCGTCCAGCAAACCGATCATTTTCTTGCCCGCCTTTAGCTGAACTCGGCGGCCGTGCCTCCCCCCAATCCAGGAGAAAAACCTCGCCCAACCCACACGCACCCCAAGGAATGTATGCGCCCATCCGAATTGGCTCGCAAGGAATTTCGATGGCGGGAGGTTACCCAGAGGTCACATTCATAATCGAAGGAGTTCTATGCAGCCGTGCTCGACAAAGGCGGCTTCAGGGGCTAAAGCCCTTTTACCTGCTGGACCTGACCGCAGCGCTGAAGTCCCGCCCTTCCGGGTCGCTCATTTATTAGATCACGTCTAGTTAGCGGGCGCTGGACCGGTAAATGCGGCCGCACTAGGCGAGCGCGAGATTCAGATTCTCGATGGCTTCGTCAATCTCCGCGGTGTTCTTGTAACCGACCGTTACGCAATCAACGCCAGCGCTCTGGAAGGCGAAGCGCATCGCGGCCTGACGGTCTGCACGGTTGAACGTGCCCTCGCCAACGAGCTTCATGCTGATCACGCCCATGCCTTCTTTGCGGACCTGCTTGACGTGGGTGACAACTTCGGGGACGTTTCCTAATCCGCTGGTGTTGTAATCCTCGGCGTCCATGCTGGTGCCCTTGTGATTCACGCGGATCATGGCGACGTCGAGCCATTTATTTCCGGGGACCTGGCGCAAGGCCGGAAGCCCGTGCACCGACGCGCCGTGACTAACGATCGCCTTCTTCGATTGCGCTTCCAGAATTCCATCCTGCCACTTGGCGGAGTCCACGGGCCACGTTGCGGTGTGTTGCCAGTGCAGGAGCATGATGTCGAAATATTCGGTATTCGCGAGTTTGCGCAGCTCGTCGAATTTTTCCTGCGGATCCACACCGGGCCGAGTGGTGACCTTGGACATAAGGCGATAGCTATCACGCGGAATGCCTTGCAGGGCTATGCCGAGCATCCGGTGCATGTCGCTGTAAGACTCAGCAGTTTCGAAGAAACGAATGCCGCGCTCGTAGGCGTAGCGCACCAGCCTGGTGAATCCGTCTTGTCCCAACTCGCGCTGCACCTGGCCGCTGAAGCTGCCTGTGCCGAAGGCGAGTCGCGTGACTTGCACGCCGGATTTTCCCAGCGTGACCCAATCGGTCGCGGTCTGGCGCGTAGCTCCGAACGAGAAGCCTCCGGTGGCGGCAAGAGTGCCGGCGGCGAGTCCAGTTTTCAGGAATTCACGTCTGGTGTAGTGAGACATGGATGCACCTCAAATTAGGTGAAGGATAACGCAGGTGTAATGGAGCGGAGTTGCCGCTGCGATGTGCGACGACGGAGTGTCGAAAGGCCATGACAGGACAATCGTATTACGAAAGCCGCATCTTGGGTACCAGGGAGAAGTTGCCCACCAGCCCCGGACCCTGGCGGGTAGGGACGTCGAGCGGAAATTGCGCGAGGCGCCGGAGATTGTGAATTCACACCCCGGCGCCCCGAACATTTAATACGTTTTCTTCCATGCAGTGTTACCGAAAACTATCTCGATTGCGATGCGGCTACGCTGACGGGTGCTTCAGGATGTCCGCAAGAGCTTGCAACCGTTTGGCATCAGCCGGGGTCTTCGCGGCGCTGGCGCTTTGTTCCACGGAAGGCGCCATGCTTTGCAGCTTCGCGACTTTGCTCTTGTTCATATGCGAGCTCTCCGCGCTTTGGATTGCGGTGCGCAACGCTGCAATGCGGTCCGCCGGCAAAGCCTGCGAACGCTCCGCTTGATCGAGGTACGCCTTGGCGACGATCAACTTCGCGGGCCACTCGAGCTTCTGCTGGTTCTGCACATTCAAAACGGCCACGTGAACCGCCTTGGCCGCGTCAATTTCGTTCTGCGTCAGGAATTGCGTCGGGGTCAGTTCGAAGACATCCAGGCCACGCGCGATTTCCGAGCCGTAGATGTTGCCGTTGTACCAATAGGCTGACCAGTCGCCACCGAGCACGAGCATTTTCGGATCGATCGGCCCGCGATCGAAGTAAGCAATCTCAACCGGGTGCGTCGCGTCGGTGAAATCCATGACGGAGATGCCGCCCTGATACCAGGCCTGGACCTCGATATCGCGGCCGGGAACGGGGACGAGCGAGCCGTTGTGCGCGACGCAGTTTTCGGTGTCGCCCTGCGCGGCGGGCAGCTTGTAGTAGCTGGCGAAGGTCAGCTTGTCGTCGTGCAGATGGAAGATGGCGTCCGCGCCCCAGTGGTTCGGATCGTTCGGACGGCAACGCGCGCCGAGCCCACCGCCCCATTCGTCGGTGAAGACGACTTTGGTGCCATCGTTCGAGAATGAAGCCGAGTGCCAGTAGGAATAGTTCGGGTCGTTCACCGCGTCCACGCGTTTCGGATGAACCGGGTCTTTGATATCGAGCAGAATTCCGTTGCCGGAGCACGCGCCCGCTGCCAGGCCGATCGCCGAGTACACGGTGATGTCGTGGCACTGATTGGTGTCCTCGGGCTTCTCGGCAGGCTTGGTCGCATCCTTTCCATGGCTGCCGCCATTGTTCAGACCGTTCAGCGCGCCAGTCCGCGGATCAATAAATAGGCGCGGGCTGGAGACTAATTTTGCATCCTGGGGCGCGGCCACCGGAACTTTTATGACATCAATGCGAAACAGCGCCGTGTTCGGATCTTTATCTGGCGCTTCGCCGGAACAGCCGGCGAGTTCTTCCGCTTGACGCACGAACGAGGTGCCGGAGACGTAGATATATACGTTGTCCTTGTCGTTGGGATCCAGTACCAGCGTGTGGGTGTGCGAGCCGCGGCAAGTCTGCACCGCGGCGACTTGCTTGGGATTCTTGATGTCCGAAATGTCGAAGATACGCACGCCGCGGAAACGGTCCTTCTGCGCAGCCGGCAATGGGCGCTTTCGTTCTTGCCCTGGCGCTGGCGGAGGCGCCGGAGGCTCCGGCGGAAATCCCTGCGTGCCGCAATCCAGGCGGCCGTTGGGCATTTCCACGGACATGAACAGCAAGTTTTTATAGACCGAGACGTCACCTTGGCCGCCCGGGCAGACCATCGAAGTCAGCAGCGCGGTCTGGGCGGGATGGGAAATGTCGTAGATATTTACGCCGTAAAAGTTGCCTTGGAAAAGGTGGTCGCCCTCGAACGCCAAGTCCGAGTTCGAGAATGCGAGTTCCGCGATGACCATCTGCAGCGGCTTCGGGATCTTCATCATGGCACCGATGCCGAGCTGTTGAACTGTTTTCGCGACTTTCGGATCGTCTGGATCGGTGACCCCGAGTTGAAACGCGTCGGGCTTCTTCAGTAGCTGGAGGTGCTTCATGCCCATCGATGTTTCGCCGGCGTCGTACAGGCCGGGGGTGAGCTTAAAGCGCGGATCGTTGACATCGGAGCCGCTCATTCCTGCGGGCAGCGGTGGAGCGGGCGTAGGCGCAAACGGGTTCTCGTCGGCCTCCGGCGTCTTCGCGGGTTCCGGCGCGGCTGGCGGAGGTGTGGACCCCTGCGCGTGGAGCCGGCTGACACCGGAAAATAAAATTGTCGCGGCTACCGCGACACGAAAAGCAAGACTGGGCACTCGATTCATCGTTTCTCCTCTGGCGATTTTTTCTCTAGCATGGACTGCATAATCTTGATCTCGGCTCGCTGCGTATTGTCCGCGTCCGTTGCAAAGTTGAAAATGTCGGCTTCCTGGCCGGCGCCTGCGGTGTCGAACAGATCCTTCACCATGATCAACGCGCCATTGTGGTGCTGAATCATGCCGGTGAGGAATAAGTGATCGAACTCGGCGCCTCTGGCGTTGCGCAGCGTTTCCATCTGTTCCGGGGTCAGCATTCCCGGCATGAGCGCCATTGGCTTGCCGGACGCGTCCATGCCGGACATTCCGGGCATCGCCATCGAAGTGGATTCTCCGCGAGAGGCCAACCAGCGCTGCATGAATTTGATCTCGTCCGACTGCGAGCTGCTGATCTTCGCGCCAAGCAAACGTAAATCTTTGTTGTCTGTGTGCGAGGCGATCAGCGCCGTCATTTCTACCGCCTGCTCATGATGCAGGATCATGCCCTGCATGAACTCCACGTCGGCTT
>Ga0209274_10001230_pt1 | contig 13376 bp, 7 predicted proteins | sample HubBroMetageREF1_FD_188343 | JGI IMG/M metagenome (GOLD analysis project Ga0209274, IMG submission 188343) | Reference soil microbial communities from the Hubbard Brook experimental Forest, New Hampshire, USA - Hubbard Brook CCASE Soil... | ecosystem: Environmental > Terrestrial > Soil >...
CGGCTTCGACGGCTCCGCGCCGACGGTGGGTAATTTCAACGTGGCCGACGCCACGACCCTGTTCAGCAATGTCACGTTTACGGCATTCAACGATCTGGGCGCGCCCGCCTTCAGCGGATCCACTTCAACCCTCGATCTGGGCTTGCCGTTCTTCTACGGACACAACATCTACCTTGCGATCGAGACGCCGAGCAATCCCACGCCGTATTTCGCCTTGGCGGCCAACTGAGGCAAGGTCCTGCGCGCGCGGGCGCTTGAGCTCACGCGCGCCGCGAGAAGCGCCGCCGGTACTGCCCGGGGGTAGTGCCGACCCGCCGCCGGAAGTGATGCCGGAGCGACTCGGCGCTGCCCATGCCGACCCGCATCGCGACCGCCTGCGCGCTCAGCCGGGTGCTCTCCAGCAACTCCTTGGCGCACTCGATGCGCTCGCCCACCAGCCACTCGTGCGGGGCCACGCCGGTGGCCGCGCGAAATTCCCGCTGCAGCGTGCGCGTGCTCATGGCCGCGCGCTTGCCGAGGGAGGCAAGCGTGTGGCGGCCGCCCGGATGGGCGCGCACGAAATCCATGAGGCGCGCCAGGCGGCCGCGCCCGTCCGCGGCCAGCGGCCGCGGGACAAACTGCGCCTGGTCTCCCTCGCGGTGCGGCGCAATCACCAGACGCTGCGCCACCTGGTTGGCGATCTTCGCGCCGAAGTCGCAGCGCACCATGTGCAACAGCATGTCGAGGCCGGCCGCCGAGCCGGCCGAGCTCAGCACGCGTCCCTCATCCACGTAGAGCGCGTTGGGCTGCACCCGGATGCGCGGGTAACGTGCGGCAAGAGCTGCCACGTACCTCCAGTGCGTGGTGGCGCGCCGGCCATCGAGCACGCCGGCTGCCGCGAGCACGAACACCCCCGAGCAGATCGAGCACAGCCGTGCACCGCGCTCGAAGGCGCGGCGCAGCTTCGCCAGCAGCGGCGGCGGTGGCGCCTCATCGGGCGAGCGCCAGCCTGGGATGACGATGGTATCGGCGTAATCGAGCAGACGCAGCGTGTGCGGCACGTTGAGCCCGATCCCGCCGGCGGCGCGCAGCGGGCCCGGTTCCGCCGCGCACACCGCGAAGTCATACCAGGCTAGCGGCAGCTCCGGGCGCGGCAGCGCGAACAGCTCCACCGCGCAGCCGAACTCGAAGGTGCACAGCCGATCGTAGGCGACGGCTACTACCTTGTGCGACATGGCGCAATCTTAACGCATACTGGCATTTACGCCACTGGGCACCCGGCGCAGCGGCCCGCACAATGGCCGCTCTTCACTCACGCCAGGAAATCCGCATGTCCAGCCGTGTCAGCCAGGTGCCCGCCGCCGACAGCGCCGACGCCCTGCGCCATTTCGAGTCCGCGCTCAGCTTCGAGACCGACTGCTCCGACGTACACGATGCGCTGTCGCGCGAGAGCGACTTCGTCCTGATCGACGTGCGCAGCGGTGAGCTCTACGCGCGCGGCCACGTGCCCGGCTCCGTCAACATCCCGCACGCCAAGATCATCGCCTCGCGCATGGCGCACTATGCGCCGGGGACGCTGTTCGTCGTCTACTGCGCAGGTGCGCATTGCAACGGGGCACAACGCGGCGCGATACGCCTGGCGCGGCTCGCACTGCCGGTGAAGGTGATGATCGGCGGCATGAGCGGTTGGCTCGCTGAGGGATTTCGCATCGAGCGGGCGCCGGCCCAGCTGGCGAGCGCGCCGGACTAGCTCCCGGCGAGCGGCTGTCCGCGCGGCGCCGTGGCATGATAGGCGCATGAGTATCGCGCAGAAGATCGCCGCGACGGTGCTGATCGTGCTGCTGCTCGGGGCCGGCTACGGACTTTGGGCGACGAATGATCAGTCGGCCGCCCCGGTGCAAAGGGGCGGCGCAACGTCCGTCGTGGCCGGCGCCAACGCGATGCCGGTCATCGATGAGCGCACGCTGCTCACCGCACGCCGCCTGGCCCGCTACGCCGACACTGCCGAGGAGCGCGCCTTCGCGCAGTCGGCGATACAGACCGCCGATCATGAGCTCGATCTGGCCTTCGCCGCCGCCCTGCACCACCTGGAAACCCATCCGGCGCCCTTGAGTCCCGAGGCGACCAAGATCCAGGAGCGCCTGGATGCGGCACAGAAAGCGCTCGCGGCGGACGCAGAGAACCTAAAGCAGACGATCGCGCAGCTCGCGCCGGCCAAGGATGCCGACAAGCCCGCCGTCCAGGATCGCATCGATCTGGCCGGTTCGCAGGTGGAGCTCGATCAGGACGAGGTGCAGGAGGCCAATGAAGCTTTGCTGCGGGCCGGCGGCAACAGCCACCAGAAAATCCAGACGATGCAGCAGGAGCACGAAGCCGCCGAGCACGCCGACAGCAGCGCCGCGCCCGCCGCTGCCGAGGGTACGCTCAGCACGCTCAAAGGCATGGTCGGACAGCTGCGGCAGTGGCTGGCACTGCGCAAAAAGCAGTCCTGGCTCAACTGGGCGCGCCAGCAGGCCAGCACGAGCGCCGAGGCGCTGGCCGTTGAACGCAAGCAGATCGCAGCCCAGCTCGAAGCGAGCAAGGCACTGCTGCCTGAGTACACCGCCCACCCGCATGCGAACGAGCGCGCCGCGCCGACCGTACCCGCCGGTGCTGCCGCCCCGCCGCCGGCCGGCGCTGCGCCGGCGCAGACGGGCGCGCCTCCGGCCACGCTGTTGGACCTCATGCGCCAGATTGCCGCCGAGCAGCGCCGTCTCACGCTGCGCGATGAGAGGATCGGTGCGCGCGAGCATCTCGCCGACATCTACGGTCAGTGGAACGCTGCGGTCGAAACGCAGGCCCGCACCGAGCTGCACTCCTGCCTCGCCGGGGCCGCCATTGTCATCGTGGCGCTCCTGATCCTGTTGTTCATCGACAGCTGGCTGGAGCGGCTGCTGGGACGCGCGCGCATCGACCGCCGCCAGCTGCAGACCCTGCGCAGCGTGGTGGGCGTCGCGCTGCAGCTGGTCGGCATCATCATCATTGTTCTGGTGCTGGTGGGAGTGCCCGGGCAGCTTGGCACGGTGCTCGGCATCATCGGTGCAGGCCTCACGGTGGCCCTGAAGGATTTCATCGTCGCCTTCATCGGCTGGTTCGTACTCATGGGCAAGAACGGCATGCGCCTGGGCGACTGGGTCGAGATCAACGGCGTCTCCGGGGAAGTGATCGAGCTCAACATGTTCCACACCGTGCTGCTCGAGACCGGCAACTGGACCGATGCCGGCCACCCGACCGGCCGGCGCGTCACCTTCACCAACAGCTTCGCGATCTCGGGTCACTACTTCAACTTCTCGACCTCGGGCCAGTGGCTGTGGGATGAGCTGTCGATCGTGGTGCCCTACGAACGCGATCCGCACGCCATCGCCGATGCGATCCAGAAGGAAGTGACGGCGGCGACCGCCGCCGACGCCCGTGACGCCGAACAGGAGTGGAAGCGCGCCTCGCGCGGCCTGCGCGATGCCAAATTCACCGCGCAGCCGGGGATCAGCGTGCGCCCGGCCGCCGGCGGGGTGGAGATCGCGGTGCGCTACGTCACGCGCGCCAGCGAACGGCTGGCACTGCGGGGCAAGCTGTATCAGACGGCCGTCCAGCTGCTCGCAACCCATGCCTGAAGCCAGGAGCGGCCGGGCTGCCGCTCGACAACGGGCCTACGGCGAGAAATGCGGGATGGAGGAATGTCGCGGCGGCTTCCGTTCCCTCGCTGAAGTTGCGCCATCCTGCTTACGCTCTTCAGGCAAGAGCCCGGCGCTCGCCCCGAGCCTTCTGATCGCGGCCCGCGCCTGCCGGCGCAGGACCTGTAGTAAACTCAACCATCCGGAACAACAGGCTCGCAGTTCTTGTACAAGCCTTGACGATTGTTAAGGCAGGTGGCTGATGGGGTGGGCCATCATCCGTTGGGTGCTTCAGGGGGCTGAAGGCGACAGTCTGCCGACCCTCCCCGGCGCGAGACACCCCGCCTCGCATGGCGCCTGAATCAACCCGACATCCGCAACGCTTTCGCTCAGCTCATGAACGACGAAAACCGCTACCGACATCCTGCCGCCGTAACTGATCCGGACGATGTGACGCCCGCCTGGCGCAAGTCCCTGACCACACGGCGGGTACTGGTCATCGTGGCGGTCGTGCTGGCGCTGGTTGTGCTGGGCTGGCTGCTGACGCCGAAGGCCACGCACGCACCGGCCGGCGGACGCTTCGCCGGAACAGGACCCATGCCGGTGGTGGGCGCCGCCGCCAAGAGCGGCGACATGCCGATCACGCTCATCGGACTGGGTGCGGTGACGCCGCTCGCCACGGTGACGGTTCAGAGCCAGATCAGCGGCCAGATCATGAAAATCGCCTTCAAGGAAGGCCAGAAGGTCAAGGCCGGCGATCCTCTGATTCTGATCGACCCGCGCCCGTACCAGGTGGCGCTCGAGCAGGCCGAGGGTGCACTGACCCGCGACAAGGCGCTGCTCGATAACGCCCACATCGATCTGAACCGCTACCAGACTCTGTGGTCACAGGATTCGATTGCCGAGCAGCAGCTCGCCACGCAGAAGTCACTGGTCGTGCAGGACGAAGGCAACGTAAAGACCGACCAGGCGCAGATCGATGCCGCGAAGCTGAACCTGGTCTATTGCCACATTGCTTCCCCCATCGGCGGCCAGGTCGGCCTGCAGCAGGTGAATGTCGGCAACTACGTGACGCCGGCGGAGCCCAATGGACTGGTCGTGATCACCCAGATGCAACCGATCACGGTGGTGTTCACGCTGGCGGAGGATGAGATCCCGGCCCTGCTCAAGCAGGTGCATGCCGACAAAACACTCGCGGCGACTGCATGGGACCGTACCAACACCCACCAGCTGGCAACCGGTGCCCTGCAGTCGGTCGACAGTCAGATCGACCCGACCACTGGGACGATCAAGCTCAAGGCGATCTTCGCCAACACCGACCAGGGCCTGTTCCCGCAGCAGTTTGTGAATGTCGTTCTGCTGCTCGATACGCTGCACGGCGCGACCCTCATTCCGCAGGCCGCGATCCAGCGTGGTGCTCCGGGCACCTACGTCTATGTCGTCGGCGCGGACCAGACCGTGAGTGTGCGCAAAGTGACACTTGGCCCGGGCGATGCCAGCAACGTAACGATCACGCAGGGCATCAAGCCCGGCGAGACCGTGGTCATCGACGGCGCCGACAAGCTCAAGGATGGGGCCAAGGTGCTGCTGCGCCAGAGCACACCGGCGGGCGCCCCGGCGACAGCGCCCGCGGCGGGTCAGGCCAAGCACTCCGGCCAGGGCGGGCACCGCCACCAGCAGCAGCCGCCGCAGCAGGCCCCAGGCGGCGGATGAGCGCGGCCGCGGACCGGCTTGCCACCCCGGCAGCCGAATGAACCCGTCCCGCATTTTCATCCTGCGGCCGGTCGGCACGTCTTTGCTGATGGTGGCGATCCTGCTGACCGGCATCGTCGCCTACGGCTTTCTGCCGCTGTCCGCGCTGCCTGAGGTCGACTACCCGACCATCCAGGTGCAGACCTTCTATCCGGGTGCGAGCCCGGAGGTGATGACCTCCTCGGTCACGGCTCCCCTCGAGGTTCAGTTCGGGCAGATGCCGGGACTTAACCAGATGTCATCGACGAGCTCGGGCGGCTCATCGGTCATCACGCTGCAGTTCAGCCTGAATCTGAGTCTGGATATCGCCGAACAGGAGGTCCAGGCAGCGATCAATGCCGCCGGGAACCTGTTGCCTTCCGACCTGCCGGCGCCGCCGATCTACGCCAAGGTGAATCCGGCGGATGCCCCCATCATCACCCTTGGGCTGATTTCCAAGACACTGCCGCTGACGACGCTCGAGGACCTGGCCGATACCCGGCTCGCGCAGAAGATCTCGCAGATCGAGGGGGTGGGCCTGGTGAGCGTCAGCGGCGGCCAGCGGCCGGCCGTGCGGGTCATCGCCAACGTGCGGGCGCTGGCCGCGTACGGACTCAACATCGATGACCTGCGCACCACCATCAGCAACGCCAACGTCAACTCGCCGAAGGGCACGCTCGATGGGCCGGCGCGCTCGTGGACCTTGAACGCCAACGACCAGATTCAAAGTCCGGACGCGTACGAGAGCATCATCGTCGCCTACAAGAACGGCAACCCGGTGCGGCTGTCCGATGTCGCCGAGGTGGTCGGCGGCGCCGAGAACGTGTACCTGGCGGGCTGGGTGAACAACACCCCCGGCATCATCCTCAATGTCCAGCGCCAGCCGGGCGCCAACGTGATCCAGGTCGTGAACCGGATCAAGAAGCTGCTGCCGCAGTTGTCCGATTCGCTGCCCTCCGCGGTCGAGGTGTCAATCCTCACCGACCGCACCAACACCATCCGCGCCTCCGTGCACGATGTGGAGTTCGAGCTGTCGCTGGCCGTGGTCCTGGTGGTGCTGGTGATCTTCCTGTTCCTGCGCAGCATCCCGGCGACGTTCATCCCAAGCCTGTCGGTGCCGCTGTCGCTGGTCGGAACGCTGGCGGTCATGTACCTGCTCGGCTACAGCCTGAACAACCTGTCGCTGATGGCCCTCACCATCGCCACCGGCTTCGTGGTCGACGATGCGATCGTCATGATCGAAAACATCTCGCGCTACATCGAGGAGGGCATGAAGCCGCTGGAAGCGGCGCTGAGGGGTGCCGGCGAGATCGGCTTCACCATCGTCTCCCTCACCGTGTCGCTGATCGCGGTGCTGATCCCGCTGCTGTTCATGGGCGATGTGGTGGGCCGGCTGTTCCACGAGTTCGCGATCACCCTTTCGGTGACCATCGTGATCTCGGCGGTGGTATCGCTGACGCTCGTGCCGATGCTATGCGCGAAGCTGCTGCGTCACCGTCCGGAAGCCGAGGAATCCGGCATCGCACGCTGGGCCAATGCGAAGTTCCAGGCGCTCATCGACCGCTACGGCCAGGCCCTCAAGTGGGTGCTCGACCGGCAGCCGCTGACGCTGGCGGTGGCCATCGCAACGCTGCTGGTGACCATCCTCCTGTACGTATTCATCCCCAAGGGATTTTTTCCGGTGCAGGACACCGGCGTCATACAGGCGATCACCGAGGCGCCGCAGTCGGTCTCCTACGGCGACATGGCGCGCCGGCAGGCCGCTCTGGCGCAGGCGATCCTCAAGGACGCCGACGTGGTGAGCCTGTCCTCCTTCATCGGAGTGGATGGCACCAACATCACACTCAACAGCGGCCGCATGCTGATCAATCTTAAGCCGGTCGACGAGCGCTCGGATTCGGCCAGCCAGATCATCCACCGCCTGCAGCGCGAGACCACCGACATCCCTGGCATCTCGCTGTACATGCAGCCGGTGCAGGACCTCTCGATCGACGACACCGTCAGCCGCACGCAGTACCAGTTCGTGCTCGAGGACGCCAATCCGACCGAATTCAACACCTGGGTGCCCAAGCTCGTCGACCGGCTGCAACAGGTGGCGCAGATCGAGGACGTCGCCAGCGACCAGGAAAACCAGGGTCTGTCGGCGTTCCTGACCATCGACCGCGATACCGCCGGTCGCTTCGGCATCACTCCGGCAACGGTCGACAACGCGCTCTACGATGCCTTCGGGCAGCGCATCGTTTCGACCATATTCACGCAGTCGAACCAGTACCGCGTGATCCTGCAGGCCGACAGCTCGCTGATGGCCTCGCTCGACTCGCTCGGCACCATCTACCTGCCCTCGGCGACGGCGGTGGGCGGGCAGGTACCGCTGTCGGCGCTGGTGAAAGTGTCGACGCGCACCGCACCCCTGTCGATCGACCATCTCGGCCAGTTCCCCTCCACCACCATCTCGTTCAACCTGGCGCAGGGCGCAGCTCTCGGCGATGCGGTCGACGCCATCCGCAAGGCGGAAGTCGACATCAAGATGCCCGACAGCGTGATGACCACCTTCCAGGGGGCGGCGCTCGCCTTCCAGGCGACGCTCGGCAACGAGCTGTTCCTCATCCTCGCGGCCATCATCACCGTCTACATCGTGCTGGGTGTGCTGTATGAGAGCTTCATCCACCCGATCACCATCCTCTCGACGCTACCCTCGGCAGGCGTCGGCGCGCTGCTCGCGCTTCTGATCGCGGGCAGCGATCTTGGCGTGATCGGTATCATCGGCATCATTCTGCTGATCGGCATCGTCAAGAAGAACGCGATCATGATGATCGACTTTGCGCTGGTCGCCGAGCGCGAGCAGGGCATGAAGCCGCGCGATGCGATCTACCACGCCTCGCTGCTGCGCTTCCGGCCGATCCTCATGACCACCATGGCGGCCCTGCTTGGCGCGCTGCCGCTGATGCTCGGCACCGGCACCGGCAAGGAGCTGCGCCATCCGCTCGGCATCACGATCGTTGGCGGGCTGATCTTGAGCCAGCTGCTGACGCTGTTCACCACGCCGGTGATCTATCTGTACTTCGACCGCCTGGAGCGGCGCGTGGCCAGCTGGGGAGAGGCGCCCGCAGCCACCGGGTCGCCGGCCGAATGAGTCCGTCCGAGCCCTTCATCCGCCGCCCGGTGGCCACCACGCTGCTGACGGTGGGGATCGCGCTGGCCGGCTGCATCGCCTACTTCAAGCTGCCCGTCGCCCCCCTGCCGCAGGTGGATTTCCCGACCATCTCCGTGTCCGCCACGATGGCAGGTGCGAGCCCTGACGTGATGGCGGCGACCGTGGCGACGCCGCTGGAGCGCCACCTCGGGCAGATCGCGGACGTGACCGAGATGACCTCCTCGAGTTCCACCGGAGCTTCGCGCATCACGCTGCAGTTCGGCCTCGACCGCGACATCGACGGCGCCGCACGCGATGTCGAGGCCGCGATCAACGCCGCGCGCGCGGATCTGCCGACGGCGCTGCGCAGCAACCCCACCTACCGCAAGGTAAATCCGGCCGATGCGCCGGTGCTGATCCTGACGCTCACCTCCCAGACGCTGACCGCCGGCCAGCTGTACGACGCCGCCGAGACCATCCTGTCGCAGAAGCTCTCGCAGGTAAGCGGCGTCGGCCAGGTGACCGTGGGCGGCAGCTCCCTGCCGGCCGTGCGTGTCGAGCTCAATCCGACCGCGCTGTTCAAGTACGGCATCGGGCTCGAGGATGTGCGCGCAGCCCTCGCCGCCGCCAACGCCAACACGCCCAAGGGCTCGATCGACGTCGGTGGCCGACGCTACCAGCTCTACACCAACGACCAGGCGAGCAAGGCGGCCGAATATCGCAGCATGGTGATTGCCTACCGCAACGGCGCTGCGGTGCGGCTGGCGGATGTCGGCGAGGTGCTCGACTCGGTCGAGAACGTGCGCAACCTCGGTCTGGCCAACGGTCAGCCGGCGGTGCTGGTCATTCTCTACCGCCAGCCCGGCGCCAACATCATCGACACCGTCGACCGCGTGAAAGCGCTGATCCCGGCCCTGAAGGCCTCGATTCCGACCGACATCGACATCAAGGTCGGCATGGACCGCACTACCACCATCAGAAGCTCCCTGAAGGATGTCGAGCGCACGCTTTTGATCGCGATCGCTCTGGTGATCCTGGTGGTGTTCCTGTTCCTGCGCAACCTGTGGGCCACGGCGGTGCCCGCCGTGGCGGTGCCGATCTCTCTCGCCGGCACGTTTGCCGCGATGTACCTGCTCGGCTACAGCCTGGACAACCTCTCGCTCATGGCGCTGATCATCGCCACCGGCTTCGTGGTCGATGACGCCATCGTGGTGCTGGAGAACATCACCCGCCACATGGAGGCGGGCATGACACGCTTCGAGGCCGCGATCCTCGGCGCCCGCGAGGTCGGCTTCACCGTGCTGTCGATGAGCCTGTCGCTGGTGGCCGTGTTCATTCCCATCCTGCTGATGGGCGGGATCGTCGGCCGGCTGTTCCGCGAATTCTCGATCACCCTCTCGGTGGCGGTGCTGGTGTCGCTGCTGGTGTCGCTGACCACCACGCCAATGATGTGCTCGCGGCTGATCCACCACACCGATCCTGCCAAGCAGGGTGCGCTGTTCCGCAAAAGCGAGCGGGTGTTCGAGGCGATGCTGCACGCCTACGAGCGCTCGCTGCACTGGGCACTGCGCAACCGCGGCATGATAACGGTGCTGTTGGTCCTCACCGTGGCATTCAACATTTACCTCTACATCGTGATCCCCAAGGGCTTCTTCCCGCAGCAGGATACCGGGCGACTGACGGGCGGCATCCAGGCCGACCAGGCGATCTCGTTTCAGGCGATGTCGGGCAAGCTCGTGCAGTTCATGCAGATCGTGAAGAAGGATCCGGACGTCGATACGGTCGTCGGCTTCACCGGAGGCGGCTCCGGGGGCGGCGGCCAGACCAACAGCGGCTTCGTGTTCGTTTCCCTCAAGCCCAAGCCCGGGCGCAAGATCTCCTCCGATCAGGTCATCGCGCGACTGCGGCCCAAGCTCAACCAGGTGGCCGGGGCGCGCCTGTTCCTGCAGTCGGTGCAGGACATCCGCGTCGGCGGCCGCCAGAGCAACGCCCAGTACCAGTACACCCTGCAGGCCGACAGTGTCACGGACATCTACAAGTGGGCGCCGCGGCTGACGGATGCACTGCAACGCTCGCCGGTACTCACCGACGTGAACTCCGACCAGCAGCAGAACGGGCTTGAGATCCAGCTCACCATCGACCGTGACACCGCCTCGCGGCTGCAGCTGAACCCGGCCTCCATCGACAACACCCTCTACGATGCCTTCGGCCAGCGCGACGTGTCGACCATCTACAACGCACTCAACCAGTACCACGTGGTGATGGAGGTGGCGCCGGAGTACTGGCAGAGCCCCGATACGCTGAAGAGCCTCTGGATCAGCACCGCCGGAGGCACGGTCAGCGGCACCCAGTCCACCAACGCCGTCGCAGGCACCGTGACTTCAAGCCAGGCCGCCGCCAACAGCACCGCCGCGGCGATCGCCGCGGATACCGCCCGCAATCAGGCCACCAATGCGCTGGCCAATTCCGGGCGCGGCGCGGTCTCGACCGGCGCGGCCGACAGTACCGCGGTCGAGCAGATGGTGCCGCTGGCCGCCTTCAGCAAGTATGCCCCGGGCAACACCCCGCTCGCCGTCAACCACCAGGGAACCTTCGTGGCGGCGACGATCTCCTACAACGTGGCGCCGAATGCGTCCCTGAGCGATGCCACCGCCGCGATCAACAAGGCCATCAACGAGATCGGCATGCCGGCGACGATTCACGGCAGCTCGCAGGGAACCGCGCACACCTTCGAGGAATCCCTGAGCAACGAGCCGGTGCTGATCCTGTCGGCGCTCGCTGCGGTCTACATCGTGCTCGGGGTGCTGTACGAAAGTTACATCCACCCGATCACGATCCTCTCCACGCTGCCCTCGGCCGGAGTCGGCGCGCTGCTCGCGTTGCTGCTGTTTGGACAGGAGTTCAGCATCATCGCCCTGATCGGCGTGATCCTGCTCATCGGCATCGTCAAGAAGAACGCCATCATGATGATCGACTTCGCCCTCGATGCGGAGCGCGAGGGCCGCGATCCTGAAACCGCTATCTTCCGGGCGGCGACCCTGCGCTTCCGCCCGATCATGATGACCACCATGGCGGCGATGCTGGGTGCCGTGCCACTCGCCTTCCCCACCCTGTTCGGCAGTGGCGACGGCGCGGAGATGCGCCGGCCGCTCGGTATCTCGATCGTCGGCGGCCTGATCGTCAGCCAGATGCTGACGCTCTACACCACCCCGGTGATGTATCTGTACCTCGATCGCTTCGGCAAGTGGTGCAGCCGCACCTGGGCGCGGCTCTACCCAGACGCCCCGCACAGTGAGCCGGGTGCACCCACTGCACCGGCGCAGGTCTGAATATGATTGCAAGAACCCTTGTCTTCCTTGGCGCCCTTGCCCTCACGGCCTGCGCCGTCGGGCCCAACTACCACCGGCCCGCGGCCCCCGTTCCGCAGACTTTCAAGGAGGCGCAGGGCTGGAAGCCGGCCGAGCCGCGCGATGCGGCCAGCGGCACCGCCTGGTGGTCGGTTTACGACGATTCGACGCTCGATGAGCTCGAGAAGCAGATCGATGTGTCGAACCAGACGCTCAAGAGCTCCGAGGCGGCGTGGCGCCAGGCGATCGCGCTCGTCAGCCAGGCGCGCGCGGGACTGTTCCCCACGGTCGGCGTGGACGCCACCGCGCAGCGCTCACGCGGGACGGCGATCGAAACGAGCAGCGGCACGACCACGCTCACCACGGGCCTCGCCACCTCACAGGCCGCGCACCCGGTCAACGAGTTCAACCTCGCGGGAACCGCCAGCTGGGACCTGGACATCTGGGGCAAGATCCGCCGCACCATCGAGGGCGATGTGGCCAGCGCTCAGGCCAGCGAAGCGGACCTGGCGGCCGCGCGGCTGTCCCTGCAGGGAATGCTGGCGAGCGACTACCTTCAGCTGCGGGTCGCGGACGAGCAGCGGCACTTGCTCGATGAGACGGTCGAGGCTTACAAGCGCGCGCTTGAGATCACCCAGAACCAGTACAGCGCCGGGATCGTGGCCAAGACCGATGTGATCACCGCGGAAACGCAACTCGAGGGCGCCCAGAGCCAGGCGATCAACATCGGCGTCACCCGCGCAACGCTCGAGCATGCCATTGCGGTACTCATCGGCAAGCCGCCGGCGGACTTAACGCTTGCGCCGGCCACCTTGGCTTCCGCAGTTCCTGTGGCCCCCGCTGGCGTGCCCTCGAGCCTGCTCGAGCGGCGCCCGGACATCGCCGCGGCCGAGCGCCAGATGAAGGCCGCGAATGCGCAGATCGGGGTCGCGGTGGCCGCCTATTTCCCGGACCTGACGCTCAATGGCTCGTACGGGTTTGCGAGCAACGTCGTCTCGCACCTGGTCAGTTCGCCGAACAGTCTGTGGTCGGTCGGCGCCACTGCCAGCGACACGCTCTTGGATTTCGGGGCACGCTCAGCCCAGGTGCGTGAGGCGCGCGCCGCCTACGATGCGGCGGTGGCCAACTACCGCCAGACCGTGCTTAGCGCGTTCCAGCAGGTCGAGGACGAGCTGGCGACGCTTCGCATCCTCGAACAGCAGGTCCAGGTTCAGGAGCAGGCGGTCAAATCGGCAAATCTCGCCGCTCAACTGACGCTCAACCAGTACAAGGCCGGCACGGTCGCCTATACCTCGGTAGTGACTGCGCAGACAATTGCGCTCGGGGATGCGGTGACGCTCCTCACCCTGCGCCAGACCCGCCTTACTGCCAGCGTCACGCTGATCCAGGCGCTGGGGGGCGGCTGGGACTCCGCATCGCTGGGCACCTCTGAGGGCACGGCGGCGAAGCTGGCCTCGCAGGAAGCCGCACAAGGCCACTAGCGCAGACCTGCCGGCCTTCCGCGCCGCTTGCGCTGCTCACTTCGCTCACTCCCGG
>Ga0209274_10001231_pt1 | contig 13374 bp, 7 predicted proteins | sample HubBroMetageREF1_FD_188343 | JGI IMG/M metagenome (GOLD analysis project Ga0209274, IMG submission 188343) | Reference soil microbial communities from the Hubbard Brook experimental Forest, New Hampshire, USA - Hubbard Brook CCASE Soil... | ecosystem: Environmental > Terrestrial > Soil >...
TCGCTCAATAACGAGTGCGGATGGAAGGGTGGCGACAGGGGCGACTCGGCGGGAGAAAAACCTTGTCCCACGAAAGAACGAAAGAACCCACTTGACTCCGACCGGCCTTCTCATGGAAGGCGATTTCGCTCAAAACCCCTGCCCACGGTCAATGAGTGTAATGGGGATTTATCGGCAGTTACCTCTCCGTTCAGTTTCTAGGCGAACACCACTGTCTTGTTCTGGTAGACCAGGATGCGGTTTTCCAGATGCCAACGGACGGCTCGCGAGAGCACAACCTTCTCCAGGTCCCGACCTTTACCTACCATGTCCTCGACCGTGTCGCGATGCGAAACGCGCACCACGTCTTGCTCGATGATCGGTCCTTCGTCCAGGGTCGCGGTGACGTAATGGCTAGTGGTTCCGATCAGCTTCACGCCGCGCTCGAAAGCTTGATGATAGGGTTTCGCTCCTATGAAAGCGGGAAGAAAAGAATGGTGAATATTGATCATACGTAACAGGTATTGGGCGACGAAGTCCGGCCCCAGGATCTGCATGTAGCGCGCGAGCACGACAAGGTCTACGTTCTGTCCGAGTAGCTCAAGCATTTCCCGCTCCGACTCGCGCTTGTCCATGGGGTTGGTGAGCAGATGGAAGGGGATCTGATGAAAGTCGGCCAGCGGCTTGGCGGTCGGGTGGTTGCTGATAATCATAACTATGTCGCACACCAAGTCCCCGGTTCTGTGCCGGTAGAGCAGGTCGGCAAGACAGTGGTCATAGGCAGAAACCAGGATGGCGATTTTGGGGCGGTAGCTTGTCAATGCCAGGTTGTACTTGATCCGAAAACGTTCGGCCACGGGCTCGAAGTAGCGCTCGAAATCGGAGATCGGAATATCGAACCCGTCCAGATCCCATTCCAGCCTTGAGAGAAACAAGTCGCGCCCACTGTCGAGATGATCGTCGCTGTGCAAGACGCTACCGTTGTGCCCAACCAGGAATTGGGAGATTTCCGCCACCACGCCTTTGCGAGCGAGCGGCATTGGAGTACTTAGAAGCAAGACGGCGGTATTCTTCATTTTCTGCAAATCCTGAGCGCCCCCGCGCCGCGAATCATGGGATGGATGATACGCTCAAGCGGGCGATAGCGCTCCCAACCTCGTTAATGAGTGATACAGGCCTCCATGGCCGAGAATTCTCGTGCTTAATTCGTTTCCATCTACGGCGAAGACGGACATTTGCGTCATGGTGCAAGAGGTCGATTCCGGACCACGCCGGTTGGTCCCTCTTCACAGCCAAGGTGAACAACCAGTACATTGGAGGCCATGATGCTCCGTCAATCTCCTGCTCCAGAAAAGCGAAACAGCACTGTGGTCAGAGCCAGCCTGTGTTTGTCCTCCTGGTGTTGCAATTCTGCCGCTTTGACGCACGTGCGGACGTAGGCGTTCCCGATACTCCAGCAGGTCGGACTCTTCTGGCGTTCCTGGATGCGTTTAATAGCGGGAACCACGACCGGATCGCCGCCTACGTAAAGGAATACGATCCGGAAAACAGTGCAGACGAACTGACTTCCTTTAGCAGCCAGTCCGGCGGCTTTACGCTGCTTTCGATTGTGCAGAGCAAACCAGACAAGCTCTCGTTTATGGTTCGCGGGCGGGGAGACAACCTCGATGCATATGGGGTACTGCAGCTCTCCGGCACGACGCCACCGCTAGTAAAGCGGATCAATATCCGTGCGATTCCCCCCGGCGCGAAACTTGATGACATTCAATTGGATGAAACTCGCCGGCAGAAGACGGTTGACGCCATCAGTGAACGGCTAACTGAGTATTACGTCTATCCGGATGTAGCGGCGAAGATGATTCAGGCTGTCCATGACCATCAGAAGCACGGCGATTATAACGCCATTGTGGATGGCAACGAATTCGCTGATGCGCTCACCCGCGATCTACGCGCCGTCAGCCAGGATCGACATCTCTTTGTCGGATACGATCCGTATATCTCGCCCGCTGACTCCGGCGCTCTTGACGGGCCGCACCCGCGGAGCCCGGCTGATGAAGCAAGGTTCCGCACAATGATGGAACATGACAATTGCACTTTCTCCAAGGTGGAGATCCTCGATCACAACATTGGCTATATCAAGTTCGGCGCGTTTCCAAACCCGAACATCTGTGGACCTACTGTCGTGGCCGCGATGAATTTCGTGGCGCATACCGATGCCCTGATTTTTGACCTGCGCGAGAATCATGGTGGCAATCCCGATATGGTCGATTTCATGGTTTCGTACCTATTTCGGGAGCCAACGCATATCAACGATCTGACCAACCGACACGACAACGAGACCCACCAGTACTGGACGCTTCCCTGGATTCCCGGCCCACGCTTTGTCGATCAGCCCGTCTATGTACTCACTTCGCACCAGACCTTTTCGGGCGGGGAGGAATTCACTTTTGATTTGAAGACGCAAAAGCGCGCTACCATCGTGGGCGAGACTACAGGTGGCGGCGCCCACCCTGTGCGAAGTATGCCGGCCGGCGATCACTCACGATTGGAGTCCCCTTTGGCCGGCCAATCAACCCTGTGACGAAGGGTGACTGGGAGGGGAAGGGCGAGGAACCAGATGTGAAAGTCAGCGCTGCCGACGCCTTGACCACTGCGGAAAAGCTGGCCGCTGAATTGGTCACCAAGGACAGCCAGCATTGAACGCTACCCTATCTGTCTTGGGGGGTTGCGGATGTTTTGCCAACTATCAATCCTTACCGCACTACTTCATGGAAGGACACTCTTCCACATTTGGCTTGAAATGCGGTATCCGAAAATACCTCGAACTGAAAAACCACCTACTGAATGGCGACATTCACGACCAACACCTGGGGCGCAGTTGAATAGAATGGCTGAGTTGTGCCGAGGTTTGGCGTGTAGGAACCGTAGACCATGAATTTGTAGTTGCCGGGTGTAGTGCCGGAAACGGTTTTGCCGCCGCCGCCATTGTTTCCGCCGCTACCGCAACTCAGCGAGGCCATGCTGCCCACGAGTACGATCAGCAAAAGCAGTGTGGTCCCCCGGTAGCCAACGCGTCTCCGCAGCGGGAATCCAACCACGAAAATTCCCGCAAAGAACGGAGGGAGGAGCGCGGCAATCCAGCGCAGACCCTCGATGTGTTCAGCACGCGAGACTGTGGTCGGTCCCGTCGAGCTAATGGTCATTGCGGCGGTCACGGCACTTGCGCCCGCCACATTCATCGATACCGGAACCGAGCAAGTGGGCAGATGCTGCGCTCCCGGCGGATAATATGCGATCGTGCATGCAAGATAGAGCGGGCCGGTAAATCCGTTAGCTGGCGTTGCCGTGACCGTCGAAGCGTTGCCCGTGGTCGCGCCCGCGGTGAAGGAAACTGGGCTGCTGGCCGTCACGGTAAACGGGTTCAGCATGGTCACCGCAACGACGAGACCGCTGGCGGCATATATTGAGTCTCCGAGGTAGCTCACCTGCACAGTAACGGTTCCAGGGCTCCAATAGGGACCGGTGAATGTGAAACTGCAAGAGCTATTCACCAAGGTACAGCTAGAGCTCCAGCTTCCTCCAGGTCCATCAGCATAGAAAAAGATGTACCCGGTTGGAGCCGGCTGTCCGCTCACGCCCGCAACATTGGCGGTGACTGTGAGGTTCTGAGTCGGAAGCATCGAGGACGCGTTCGCGCTGGCAGTTAGAATGCCAGCGGGCTGATTGGTCACCGTGACTTGTACCGGATTGGAGGTTGCGGCCTGGTAATTCGTGTCACCGTTATACTGCGCAGTTACGTTGTCTGTTCCGACGGGAAGGTTGCTTATCGTTAAGGAAGCCGCTGCGACACTCGGATTGTAGTAAGGCGGCGGGCCAAGTGTGGCCGTTCCCAGCACTTTACTTCCGAGGTAGAACGTCGCAGTACCCGTGGGCGGGGCAGCCACAGCTGTGATCCCAACGATGACTGTGAGAGTCACGGACCCTCCATTCGCAATCGTCCCACTGTTCGTGCAGTTAAGAGCAGGATTGCCAAGGCAAAGGTTAATCCCGGGCGCGATCTTTGTAATGGTAAAACTGAGCCCCGCGGCGCTGGAGGACGGGTCGAAACTTGCATCGCCCGAATAGCTTGCCGTGACATCGTGAGTTCCGGCCGCGAATCCGCTCGCTGGAACCCACTCCGCAGTGCTGGAATTATTAAGCGGCAGAGCACCCGAACTTGTTGTGCCTGCGCTCGCGTTATCGGTGAAGCTTATCGTCCCCGTTGCTACCCCGTCATTTGTACCCGGGGCCGCGTTGACCCCGTGCGGCTGCGCATCGATAGCGATGTATGTCCCATACGTGTAGCTGCCACCATTCGTGAGAGGAACGAATGCGCCACCCTGATAGGTGTTGCCAGACAGTAAGAGAGTGCTCGCTTCCGGAGTGATGCTCACCGATACGGGAGCCGAAGTGCTGGAATCGAAAACGCTATCTCCGCCGTAGCGCGCGCTCACCTTATATTGCCCTCCGGGGAGACTGTTCACGTTCGCGCTTGCCGCTCCGCTCTGAAGCGTCAACAGCTGTACTCCCAGATTGCCGGAAGATGTTACCAGCTCAACGCCTCCCGTCGGCGTGCCGCCACTCCCGCTCACGCTGACATTCACCATGACCGGAGTCCCATGGATAAAGCTGGTCTGGCTCAGGCTGAGATCTGTCGAGCTTGACTTAAAGTTAAGCGCATTCCAGTTGTTGACCAGTTGAGCTGCATCCACGCTGCCCAATCCGGTTGCCAAATCATATCCGGAGCCGGCGTAATACCCGAGCGTGTAATAGCCTTTGGTATTGTCATTGGCAGTGCTGAGCGTGCAATTCGGAGAGCCCTGCTGACAGGGCACGATGTTGCTTCCCACCGTGACATCGTGAAAGGCCGAAGCATGTTGTGCCGCCAGCGGATAAAGAATGTAGTTCGCCTGCCCCTGCGGCCCGTATTTCTGGTTGATTAACGCCATGATCCCGGCCATCGCCGGAGACGAAGCCGAAGTCCCTCCCACGATGGTAATGGTCAGGTCGCCCTCGGAAATAATGCAATCATACGGACCGGCACAGATCGGGTAGAAGCTGTCATTTTCCCCCGCCGCCGCATACAGCGATACGTCAGGCAGATCACGCACGCCGTCGTTGGGCACGCCCTTTCCACTCTGCCACGCAGGTTTCGGATATCCGGCCGTGCAGGATGTATATGTGCCGTCGGGAGCATCAATGCCAGTCGCGCAGGTGCTCGGTCCGCCGCTGCCGGCCACAATATCCGGATTGCTGGGGTTGTATACGCCGCCGTTCGCAAGATTCAGTCCGAAAGGATCGTTCCACGGTTGCTCCGGAATCGGCTGCAGGAGCGAGGTGGTCGGAAAAATGGTCTGCACAGGATCCCAGTAGGTATCGAGCTGGGTCTGCTGGACTGCGGTGCTTTGGTTGTAAGTGTTGTAGTAAAAATCCGTTCCCCCGACCGAAACGTTCCAGGGAGTCGAACTGAAACCGTTCATTGCGATCCCAAACTGCGCGGGCTCCGGGTTGTCGAAGTCGTCGCAACCCGCCGGACCGCCGTCTCCGGCTGAGACGAATGCAGTCTGACCCTGCGCCGCCGCCTGTTCCCAGAGCGCATTCCAGAACTGGTTGCCCGCCGAGCCCAGGTATTGTTCGCATGTGCCATAGCTGGTGCTCAGCACCGAGGCCACATCGTCGTCCACGGCTCGCGTCGCCGCAAGATACAGACCATTCTGGACGGAGGTTCCAGCGGACGTGTACAGATTAATGCTCGCTCCGGGCGCAACCGCTCCTGCTTCCTCGACATCGAGATACGATTCGACAACAGCATCGTTTTCTCCCGGATCCAGCCCATCGATCACCACATTCAGCGGACTCGCGGGCAACCCAAAGAACGACCGATACGTCGCCACCACCGTGGGATCTACGTTGGAGGCGCCGATCAGGCCGATGGTGACGCCGGCGCCGGTGACCCCCTCTGTGTACAGCGGATTCAAATCGTACTGCAAGGCGAAATCTCCCGGAGCAAACTCGAATGCATTGGTGTGTTCCGGAAAAGTCCATTGCGGAACATACTTGTGGGTAGAGCGGTCATAGACAGCTTCGCCGAGCACCCTCACATAGGATGTGGGCGGAAAATCGTTGATCGGAGTTATGCCGGCAATTACAGGCGCGAGCGCGGCCGGCACTTGCGGATCGAGATTGTTGGCATAGTGCCGCTGGCCGTTGACCGCGTAGATGTGTAACTCGGTGTGAAAAGCGGAACGAACCTGGCCGGCGGTCCCGGAAAACTCAATCGCGGTTTTCCCCCGCGTGACCCGCGCCACCGAAAACCCTTGCTGCTCCAGCCATCCGTGGACCGCTGCGATCTCAGAATCGGCCGAGCCATAGGCTGCTGCGAACTGCTCCGGTGTCAGCCAGTGATGATAGCTGGGACTTCCCGGCCGGTGCGCCTGCTGCAAGAACTGCTGCAGCGCCAACTCGCGATCTGGAGACCGCTGCAGCAGCAGCAACATTCGCTCTGCCGGAAAAGAATTCGCGACCGGGCCTTGATCGTAGCGAGCCTGCGCCAGCGGATGCACATTCCCTTTCATCGTAACCCGCACCTGATTGTCAATCGGCTGCGTAATGCGCGACGCAGGCTGGCTCTGCGCTCCGGTCATGGTGGAAACGGCGCCGATGAGTGCGGCAAAGATGAAGCACTGAACCGACTGACAGACGGAGGGCGTGGTCATATTTCACCTCATGATCGATCTGCAAAGAACCGGGCAATCTTGCGCTGGAGTAATGAAGGGTAAGTAGGACCTGCAAGGGAATGATACTCCGTTACACGTCTTGACCACTGATCAATGAGCGATATCGGGATTTTGCAATAATTGATGAGACCGCCGTTTCCAAGTCAGTTCGGCGTCGCAAAGTATTGCCGGGGAGCGGTGACAACGACGTTTTTCTTGTCGCAGTTGACCTGAATTTTATACAACACCTTCCGACAGCATTTTGTCCGAAGTCAAGGTAACTGCATACGGGCTCGCGAGATCACCGGAGATATCAGCCACGATCGGCTCCGGACTCCATTTCTTGCCCGGGTCATAGCTCCTAAAACTAGCGCAGGGCGGGCGATGACCTCAGCGCATAGAAGAGCGGGCCCGGATCGAAGAAAACTGCAATCGGGCGCGGCATCGGCCCGGTGCAACTCGCGCCTTCCCGGCGATCGCCATCAGTCGTGATTCCCCAGGGTCGGAGCGATCGTGATGACTCCTTGTTCGCCATCGTAGATCACGTCGTTCCCAAGGAAGGCCTGGATGCTGACGTTGATGAGATTCGATTTCTGGTCGGCGTAGCGAATCTCCGTAGCAAAGGTGTTGCCGGCTACGAGCAATACCGCGGGAGGCCCACCCAACCGAGGCGTAACGCCGATCGTCGTGCCGGGCGCAACATAAATGTCTCCATTGGCCCCAGTGACGGTCGGCAAATTGGGAATCGTGACGTGCAGCCAGGGCACGCCGTTGCCGGTATCAAACGAAACGACAGGGCAGACGGAGGTCGGCTGTCCGTTGACGAGGACGCATCCCTGGCCCTTGTCATAGACGGGGAGGCCTAGCGCGCCGGTCGTTTGCTCGAATTGGGGGAAGACGGCGGCATCGAAGCGCCAGCGGGGCGCGAGAATCAGGGAACTCGGCTCGCTGCCATTCGTGTTGAGGCGCAACATAAACCGCTTCCCGTAGGGCGCGGACAGCGTGCGCAGCGGATTCGGAAGATTGTCGCCGGGAGAGATGCCCACGCCGAAAACACCGTAGTCTCCGTCGGCATAGTTCTGCTGGGGCGTTTTGCACTGATTATCCGGCGCACAGAAGGTGGTTGATGTCAGCAGGGCGAAGGGAATGCGTGGCGTCGCGAGGACGCCGGCAAGGCCGATCGAGCCGTAGCAGATCACTCCGCTATAGGTGACGCGCAGCGGGTTTCCATAGGAAACGCTGATGGTTTGACTCGAACACGAGGTTTCATTTCCGGGAATGCCCGGAGTGGCGAAGAGCACTAGCCCCACAGATCCAGTGTCGACCGGGATCGAGAGAGGCTGGAGCGAGCCGACTCCGACCTGAAGCATCGCCTTATCGGTTTGCTGCGCAGTTTCGACCATCGTTAACGGAACACGGATTGGCTGGGCGGGAGCCGATGACCTTGTTTGGGCCTGCAGAGTCTGGGCCCACACGCTGGTGGTGAGAAAAGTTATCGCTACAAGTGCAGAGCGGAATCGGGATGCCATCGCTGTTTTCTCCTGACTCTTCAGCTTGGTCAACAGCTAAGAACACAAAACGAGGGTGATAGTTGCGGGCCTCATAAGCTTGGGGAGTCGTGGAATCCCAGGGTTCGAAAACCGCGAACCTGGGGGACACTCGGCCCCCGCCGAAATAACCAGGACGGGTTAATTCGGTAGCCCCTGACGGAAGGGGAAATCTCATACTTGCCCCTGGCGAAGAATGACTCGGAGCCTTCTTCAGCGAGTTTTGACAATCATCCTGCGACAGTGGCGCGCGATTTGTGCTTCCTCCTCCGTGGGGACAATCTGAATCTTGTCTGCGGTGAGGCCGAGGAATTGGAGACCGCTGGCAGCTAACGATCGAACATAATCACTGTGCTCTCCGATGCCGCCCGTGAAGACGAGAATATCCACACCGCCGAGGAGGGCAACATAGGCGCCGATTACCTTGCGCACGGAAACAGCAAAAACGTTCAGGGCGAGGAGCGCGCGTGCGTCGTTGGAGTTGGAGTTGGAGCGGATGCGCTCTTCCAGCCGTTTTACGTCACTCTCGCCGCCAGAGAGAGCGAAGAGGCCGCTCCGATGATTGAACAGATCTTCCAGTTCGTCAGCGCCCAGCTTCTCATTGCGCAGGAGGTAGAGAAAAACGCCAGGGTCGAGATCACCTGAGCGCGTGCCCATAGGGATACCGCCGGTGGGAGTGAGGCCCATGGTGGTGTCGATTGATATGCCGTTGCGGAGAGCGCACAGGCTCGCTCCGTTACCGAGGTGCGCGAAGACGGCTCGTTCAGGTAGGTGCTCGCCGAAGTGATACACCAACGATTCATAGGAGAGGCCATGGAATCCGTAGCGTTGAATACCCATGTCGAAGTAGCGCTGGGGAAGCGGCAGGTGGGATGCTATTTCCGGAATGGTGTGGTGAAAGGCATCGTCGAAGCAGGCACAGTGGACCGCCGATGGAAAAATCTTCTGCGCGGAGGCAATGAGCGCCAGCGCTTGCGGGATGTGCAACGGCGCGAAATGAGTGGCGGCACGAAGCTGGTCGAGGACCTGCGTTGTGATGAGTTGGTGCGTGCGGAGGGCGGGCCCTCCGTGTACGATGCGATGCCCTACGGCAACTGGAGCGGTGTGAATATGATCCGGGACTATCGCAGCAAAAGCGGCAAGAGCATCGCTTTGCGACTCAAGGATACCTTTACGGATGACGGACGGGGTTCCGTCGGAAAACTGAATCTGGAATGTGCCATCGCTTTGTCCAATGCCCTCGGCGCTTCCGGTCAGGAACGGTTCCTCAGCATCGCCGGCGCGGCAGTAGATGGCAAACTTGAGAGATGACGAACCACTGTTGAGTACGAAAATTGGATCGTGTTTGCTTTTGCTCGCGAGTTTTCCCATGCCTATCCGGGCCATTTCCAGTTGCGAATTTCTTCCTTATCGATGCCCTCGGTATGAGCGTAGTTGATACTCTCGATAATCTGATCCTTCAACCACTCTTTAACGTGAGCGCCGGAGGGGTGCAGTCGTGGAACGCGGTCGATTACGTCGATCGCAAGGTTGAAGCGATCGACCTGGTTGAGGATGGCGAGCTCGAGCGGCGTGTTGATGCTGCCCTTTTCTTTGTATCCACGCACATGGATGTTGTCATGATTGTTGCGGCGATAGGTCAACTTGTGGATGAGCGCGGGATAGGAATGGAAGTTGAAGATTACCGGTTTATCAGTGGTGAAGAGTGAGTCGAAGTCGCGGTCGCAAAGCCCGTGTGGGTGCTCGCTCTCTGGCATCAGGCGGAAAAGATCGACGACGTTGACCAAACGGATTTTCAGATCGGAAAAACGCTCCTTCAAAATTGCAACGGCGGCAACTGCTTCCATGGTAGCGATGTCGCCGGCACAAGCCATAACCACATCGGGTTCCGCGCCATCGTCTGTGGAAGCCCAGTCCCAGATGCCGATGCCTTTGGTGCAGTGAGTTACGGCCTCTTCGATGGTGAGGTACTGCAGATGGTCCTGCTTATCCGCCACAATGACGTTGACGTAATCGCGGGAGCGCAGGCAATGATCGGTCACGCTGAGCAGGCAGTTCGCGTCGGGCGCCAAATAGATACGGACAACATCGGCGCTTTTGTTGGTGACCACGTCAAGAAATCCCGGATCCTGATGAGTAAAACCGTTGTGATCCTGGCGCCAGACAAGAGATGTAATCAGGATGTTGATCGAGGGTACTGGCGCGCGCCAGTCGAGTTCGTTCTTCGATTTTTCCAGCCATTTGGCATGCTGGTTGAACATGGAATCGATTACATGCACGAAGGCTTCGTAGGTGGAGAAAAAACCATGACGGCCGGTGAGAACGTAGCCTTCAAACCAGCCTTCGAGCGTATGCTCGCTTAACATTTCCATCACGCGACCAGAGACGTCGAGTTCGCCACCGTCTGAATCTTCCGGCTTGTATTCGGCGAGCCATGTTTTCTTGGAAGCGGAGTAGATCGCCGTGAGCCGGTTGGAGGCTGTCTCGTCGGGGCCGAAGACTCGAAAACTGCGCATGTTGCGCCGCATGACTTCCGCGAGAAAGTGTGCAAGCACGTCGGTTGGAGGAGCATAGCTTGAGCCCGGCGCCTTCACTTTCACGGCATAGTCTCGAAAATCGGGCAGCTCAAGCTCCTTGCGTAACAACCCGCCGTTTGCGTGCGGATTCGCCGAGATGCGGCGCGCGCCCGAGGGCGCAAGGTCCCGCAGTTCTGGTATGAGAGTTCCGTTAGCATCGAAAAGTTCTTCTGGCTTGTAGCTGCGCATCCAGTCTTCGACGATTTTCAGACTGCGCTTGTTCGTAGCTGGATCGAGCACGGGAACCTGGTGCGCGCGCCAAAAGTCCTCCACCTTGTGGCCGTCCACTTCTTTTGGTCCGGTCCACCCTTTGGGAGAACGCAACACGATCATGGGCCAGCGCGGCCGCGTGGGATCGCCAGTCGAACGGGCGTGATGTTGCAGCGAACGAATCTCGAGGATGCATTGCTCAAGCGTCGAAGCCATCTTTCGATGCATTACCGAGGGGTCATTGCCTTCGACGAAGTACGGTTTGTGGCCGTATCCGATTAGCAGCGCTTCCAATTCTTCATGCGGAATACGAGCGAGGATGGTGGGATTTGCGATTTTGTAACCATTGAGGTGCAACACCGGTAAAACGGCCCCATCGCGAATGGGATTGAGGAACTTGTTCGAATGCCAGGAGGTTGCAAGCGGGCCGGTCTCGGCCTCGCCATCTCCCACTGCGACGGCGACGATGAGGTCGGGATTGTCGAACGCCGCTCCGTACGCATGGGAGATGGAATACCCAAGTTCGCCGCCTTCGTGAATCGAACCCGGAGTCTCGGGCGTGCAGTGCGAGCCGATTCCTCCGGGAAACGAGAATTGCCGGAAGAATTTGAGCATGCCTGCTTCATCGCAGCTCTTATCGGGATAAATTTCAGAGTAGTACCCTTCGAGGTAGCAATTGGCGAGCGTGGCGGGAGCGCCGTGGCCGGGGCCGGAGATATACATGACGTTCAAGTCGTATTTCCGGATGAGGCGGTTCAAGTGCACCCAAATCAAAGATTGGCCAGGATCTGACCCCCAGTGGCCCAGGAGCCGATTCTTGATATGCTCAGGCTGCAGCGGTTCTCGCAGAAGAGGATTGGCGCGAAGATAAATCATGCCTGCCGACAGATAGTTGCAGGCGCGCCAGTACCCATCCGTTTTTCTCAGTTCCTCGATTGAAAGCGGCGTTGGGACGTCGGTTGTGCCGGCCACGGATACTCTCCAGAGTTCAAGGTGTTGGCAGTGCGCTGCGCGATGCCGTCTATAGCCTAAACTGTTCTGATGAAATACAAATGAAGTTTCTGGCGAATCATCGACGAGGCGATCGGTACCCAACAAGTCGGCTTCGAGGAAGAATGATGTCGGTGAGCCGTCATCAGTTCTCCGATGTCCTCCAAGCCCGTTTCCGGCCAACTTCCGCATAGCCGACCGCCCGGGAGTGACGCGATATTCGTAAACACAAGGGCGTTTATCGGTACTAATCCAACGGACGACTGATAACTTCCGAGTTGCCCGTCATCCGTCCATCATCGTCAGCCTGTGTCGAAGTAAGCGTCGAAGACGAGAATAAAATACGTAAGCCAAAGTCGGATCTCTTCATGCCTGGACAGGGCAGGCCGATTGAGAAAAAGGGGTCGCCGAGCGTAGGATTTTGGCTGCTTGAAATCGGAGGAGCGTCTATGGTGACCGCATTGTGCGGTGCCCACGTCATCGCCTTTCTGCTTCTTGCCACAACGGTCGCTGCGCAAGACATGCTGAAGGATCAGCCGCCTCTTTGGAGCGCCAAGCCCGACGCCGCTGCGTTCGAGAAGATGGAGAACGAGCGTCTGGCGGCGGCCCAGCGTGCGATCAACCAGATCGTCGCGGTTCATGGTTCGAGGACGACTGAGAACACTCTGGCTCCGTACGACGAAGCGTTCGAACAGATCGATGACACGATCAACATCGCCGATCTACTTGGGGACTTGCATCCGGACGCTGCCTTTCGCGACCACGCCACGGCGATGAAGACCAAGGCAAGCAACGCACGGGCCGCCCTGTCGCAAAATCGGGGGGTTTACCAAGCGCTCACAAACCTTGACTTGTCCAAGGCCGATGCCGCCACCCGTTATTACGTTCAGCGCCAACTGCTTAAGTTTCGTTTGGCGGGCGTGGACAAAGACGAAGCGACGCGGGGCAAGCTTAAGAAGCTGCAAGATCAGCTCAGCGAAGAAGAGTCGGCGTTTCGGCGGAATATCGCGGACGATCAGAGGACCGTCGAAGTGACCGACGTTTCAGAGTTGGACGGTCTGCCGCAGGACTTCATCGACAATCACAAACCTGGCGCCGATGGGAAGATTCGCATCGCGGCTGACGAGGCCGACGCTTTGGTTTTGAAATTCGCCAAGAGCGAAAACCTCCGCCGCCGTTTCCGGGAGGCTTACTGGTACGGCCCCGCTTATCCCAAGAATCGAGAAGTGCTGCAAAGCATGCTGCGAAGCCGTTTCCAGATCGCCACGCTGCTTGGGTACTCCTCCTGGGCAGATTACAACGCAGCGGACAAGATGA
>Ga0209274_10001232_pt1 | contig 13362 bp, 12 predicted proteins | sample HubBroMetageREF1_FD_188343 | JGI IMG/M metagenome (GOLD analysis project Ga0209274, IMG submission 188343) | Reference soil microbial communities from the Hubbard Brook experimental Forest, New Hampshire, USA - Hubbard Brook CCASE Soil... | ecosystem: Environmental > Terrestrial > Soil >...
TGTGAGGCCCGCTTCTTGTTTCCGCGAGAAGCGCACTACGTGACTGGTGCCAACTCCGGCCTGCTGCCGACCGGCAGCAGGACAGATGAGGAGAGGCCTCACTATGACATCTGTCGTCACATCGTCCCTCAGCTCCGAGTCCCTGAGTTCCGGGTCCCTGCGCTCCACCCAGGCCAGCTTTGGCAACGCGAGCGCGCTGACCTGCCGCGAGTGCGGGGCCAGCTTCGATCTTGGCGGGCAGCATGCCTGCCGGGAGTGTTTCGGGCCGCTGGAGGTCAGCTATCACCTGCCGCCGCTCAGCCGGGCCGCGATCGAGGCTGGCCCGCGTAACATCTGGCGGTACGCGCAACTGCTGCCGGTACCGCCGGATATCGCCAGCCGGCGTACCACCGAGCCTGGGCGCACCCCGCTCGTGCGAGCGGATAATCTCGCCCGGTCGCTCGGCATGCGTCAGCTCTGGGTCAAGGACGAGCGGGCCAACCCGACGCACTCGTTCAAGGACCGGGTCGTCGCCGTGGCGCTCGCGGCCGCGGTTGAGCTTGGCTACCGGGTGCTCGCCTGCCCGTCCACCGGAAACCTGGCCCACGCGGTGGCCGCGGCGGCCGCGCGGGCCGGGATCGAGGCGGTGGTGCTCGTTCCGGCCAACCTTGAGCCGGAGAAGATCCTGGCCTCCGCCGCCTACGGATGCCGCCTGATCAAGGTCGAAGGCGGCTATGACGAGGTGAACCGGCTGGCCTCCGAGCTTGCCGAGGAACGCGAGGACTGGGCCTTCGTCAACGTGAACGTCCGGCCGTATTACGCCGAGGGCTCAAAAACGATCGGCTATGAGATCGCCGAGGACCTCGGCTGGCGGCTGCCTGCGCAGATCGTGGTGCCGGTGGCCTCAGGGGCTCAGCTCGTCAAGATCGACAAGGCGTTCAGCGAGTTCGCCGCGCTTGGCTTGGTCGAGACTGAGGCCGCCGAGCCGGTGCGCGTGTTCGGCGCCCAGGCTAGCGGGTGCGCGCCAGTGGCGGCGGCATTCGCCGCCGGGCACGATGTCGTGCGGCCGGTCAAGCCTGACACGATCGCCAAGTCGCTGGCGATCGGCAATCCGGCCGATGGTCCTTTCGTGCTCGATGTGGTGCGCAGAACCGGCGGCAGTGTCACCGCCGCACCAGACGACGAGATCATCGACTCGATCAAGCTGCTCGCCGCGACCGAGGGGATCTTCGGCGAGACCGCGGTCGGGGTGACCCTCGCGGTGCTACGCCGACTGCTCGCATCCGGTGAGCTCGACCCGGAAGCCGAGACGGTGATCATCAATTCAGGTGACGGCCTGAAGACACTCAACGCAGTGGCCGGAGCGGTGTCGGTTCCTGAGCCAATCGCGGCGAATCTTCAAGAATTCACCAGACTCTACGATTTTCCGCCAAAATAGTACTGACGGACTGGTGAACGTTGATCACAAAACGTCACTTTATGTAGTCGTGTCGGGCCCGGTCATGCGGCTAATCGCAGGCCGGGCCGCACATGTTCACCGCGCTTATGGAAAAGTCGGGAATCCGCTGCTAAGCCAGTGCTGAGCGGCTTTGTCAGGGAAATAGGCGCCCTGATTGCCCGTGCGGCCGCTTACCGTCAGACTTTACGCGCGCCGTCCCGCGCGCCGGTGTGGTCGTGCTCGGCCAGCCGGTCGCTCCGGAGCCCGGTGCGCAAGGAGTTCGGTGCCTGAGGATCGCGGTGCCGCAGGCTCACGGCGCCCGGCTCACTTGTGGCGGTTCGCCATACTGGCCGCCTGCTGCGCAGTGACGGCGCCGATTGCCCTGACGATGGGCATTTGAACGAGGTTACGAGCTTTGAAAACGGGTAAATGGCGTCAGACCTCACCAGGAAGGGCCGGAACAGACGGGCTTGCGGCTACTCGCCACGCCACTGGGACCTTGGTCCAGATCGCACTGCGCTTGGCCTCGCGACCATGTAGTGTAATGTCCGGTCGCTGTCGGTACGGCGAGGACGGCAGGCAGAGCTTGTACGGCACGTCAAGCCCGTTCCGCGATCAACGGGTTTCGCGTAGCAAGGGCGTGACCCGAAGCCCGAGCAAAAGTTAGGGAGTTGTTGTTTCATGGCTCAGGGCACCGTCAAATGGTTCAACGCGGATAAGGGCTACGGCTTCATCGCGGTCGACGGTGGTAGGGACGTCTTCGTCCACTTCTCGGCAATTCAAGCGGACGGTTACCGGACGCTTGAGGAAGGCCAGCGTGTCGAATTCGAGATTACGCAGAGCGACCGTGGCCCTCAAGCTGAGGCAGTCCGCATGGTATAGGTTCCGCGGCTTAGCGCGGTAGGCCCGGTATCCGGGGCGTCCCGGTGCCGGGTCTTCGCGTGTCTCCGGCTTGCACTCTCACCCCGAGAGTGCTAAACAGGTCGTTGGCACTCTCGGGGTGAGAGTGACAGCTTTAGGTAGCGTGACCGGGGCGATGAGGCTCTGCGTGCGGCAGGCAGGTGCTGTCCGCGCGAGTTGCCGTCCGTCGCGGGCGTCGGCTCGGTCGGCCACAGATAAGGCAATACAGACAAGGCATTAAGTTCCGGGAGGACTGGAGCCTTATGGCAGCGAAGATGATCGCGTACGACGAGGAAGCCAGGCGCGGCCTCGAGCGCGGCATGAACCAGCTGGCCGACGTCGTGAAGGTAACCCTCGGCCCGAAGGGCCGGAACGTGGTGCTCGAGAAGAAGTGGGGAGCCCCCACGATCACCAACGATGGTGTGTCCATCGCCAAGGAGATCGAGCTCGAGGACCCGTGGGAGAAAATCGGCGCCGAGCTAGTCAAGGAAGTAGCTAAGAAGACCGACGACGTTGCCGGTGACGGCACGACGACGGCGACTGTGCTGGCCCAGGCGCTGGTCCGCGAGGGCCTGCGTAACGTGGCGGCAGGCGCCAACCCGATGTCACTGAAGCGTGGCATCGAGGCGGCCGTCGAGCGGGTGAGCGAAGAGCTGTCCAAGCTGGCCAAGGACGTGGAGACCAAGGAGCAGATCGCTTCGACCGCCTCCATCTCGGCTGGCGACCCGGCTATCGGCGAGATGATCGCCGAGGCCATGGACAAGGTTGGCAAGGAAGGCGTTATCACCGTCGAGGAGAGCAACACCTTCGGTCTTGAGCTCGAGCTCACCGAGGGCATGCGTTTCGACAAGGGATACATCTCGCACTACTTCGCCACTGACCCCGAGCGGATGGAAGCGGTCCTTGAGGACCCGTACATCCTGGTCGTCAACAGCAAGGTGTCGGCGAACAAGGACCTCCTGCCGCTGCTCGACAAGGTGGTCCAGTCGAACAAGCCGCTGGTGATCATCGCCGAGGACGTCGAGGGCGAGGCCCTGGCGACCCTGGTGGTGAACAAGATCCGCGGCCTGTTCAAGTCGGTTGCCGTCAAGGCCCCTGGCTTTGGTGACCGCCGCAAGGCCATGCTCGGTGACATCGCCATCCTGACCGGTGGCCAGGTCATCAGCGAGGAAGTTGGCCTCAAGCTGGACAGCGCCGAGCTCGACATGCTCGGCAAGGCCCGCAAGGTCGTGGTCACCAAGGACGAGACCACGATCGTCGACGGTGGCGGTGACGCCGACCAGATCTCTGGCCGGGTGAACCAGATCCGCGCCGAGATCGAGAACACCGACTCCGACTACGACCGCGAGAAGCTGCAGGAGCGGCTCGCCAAGCTGGCTGGCGGCGTTGCCGTCATCAAGGCCGGCGCGGCGACCGAGGTCGAGCTGAAGGAGCGCAAGCACCGCATCGAGGACGCGGTGCGCAATGCCAAGGCTGCGGTGGAAGAGGGTGTCGTCGCTGGCGGCGGCGTCGCTCTGCTGCAGGCTGGCAAGAATGCGTTCAAGAAGCTTGAGCTCACAGGCGACGAGGCGACTGGCGCGAACATCGTGCGTCGTGCGCTCGAGGAGCCACTCAAGCAGATCGCGATCAACGCCGGCCTTGAGGGCGGCGTGGTGGCCGAGAAGGTGCGGAATCTCGAATCTGGTCACGGCTTGAACGCCGCGACTGGCGAGTACGTCGACATGTTCAAGGCCGGGATCATCGACCCGGCGAAGGTCACGCGCTCTGCCCTGCAGAACGCGGCGTCCATCGCTGCGCTGTTCCTGACCACCGAGGCTGTCATCGCCGAGAAGCCAGAGAAGGAGAAGGCTCCGGCCGCTCCAGGTGGCGGTGACATGGACTTCTAGTCGCTTCGCGACTACCAAGTCTGTCTCGCGGGAGGCGGTCCCGGCCTAACGGCCGGACCGCCTCCCGCCTTTTCTGGCTCGGCCGGCTCGCCCGTGCCCGGGCTGGCGGGGCGGCGGGGGACCCTTGGTGCTGTCTGGGCGACTGCGGGTGGCGGTAATCTGAGGCGACGGCCATGCGCGTCGGTTCCGCAACGGGCCGCTGAAGGTGGATGATCAGGGCATGAATCCGCCCACGGAGCAGCTTATCCGTGACTACCTCAACAGGTTGTCGGTCGCGGCGCGGGGCAAGCTCGGATTCTCTGACCGCAAGTCGCTGCTTGACCGGACGCGTACCCGGATTGAAGCTGAATGCAGTGGCGTAAACAACGTGAGCGCGGTCCAGGTCAGGAGGGTATTGGCCAGCCTGGGTGATCCGGTCGCGATTGTGGAGGTTGAGCAGGCCCTGGTCAGCGCCCGGGTGTCACGCGAGCCTGGCGAGGCCGGCGAAACGGGAGGTGGAGCGGTAACGGCCGTGGACGAAACCGAAGCAGCGGTGGGCTCAGCGCTGGAGGTGCCGCCTCCGGATCTGCCGTCTCCGGATCTGCCGTCTCCCGACGTGCCGGCCCAGGCAGCGCCGGCTCGCCTGGTTAAGCCGGTGAATGGTTCTGCTCGGGCGGCAGGCGCCGGGCTCCAGTTGCAGGCCGGTCCGGCCGCGCTCTCGGTACCCGAGCAGCCCGGGGAGCCCGGGGAGCATAAGCAGCACGGAGAGCTTGAGCTGCTGGCCGCGCCCGAGCCGCGTGGTGAACCTGAGCCTGACGACGAGTCAGTTCCTGGACTGCGCAGAATTTCAGCGAGCCCGGAGTCCGGCCGCGGCACGACCCGCCGCGCCCCAGGGTCTCCCGGCATTGCCGGGCGCGGGTCGCCCGCCGAACGACAGCGGCTCAGCAAGGTGGCTTCGCCGCTCGCCGGGGCCGCCACTTGGGTGACGGCCATAGTTCGCCGGAACCCGCTTGAGGCCATCGCTGTGGCCTTGCTTGGCGTCGGCGGCGCCGTGTACCCACCAATATGGCTTATTGGGGTCGTGCTAGTTCTGCCATCCAGAAAATGGAGCATTCGCGACAAAAGCATAGGTATCATGGTGCCGATCTTGCTGGTGATCGTCGGCACTGTGCTCATTCTCGTGCTCGGTGGCCAGCAGAATTCGCTGTCGTCGTACGCGTACGAAGCCTGGCTCGGGGCGGAGCGGCTGAGCCGAGCGGCTGTGCTTGGCGGTGGCCTCTACCTGTTCTGGGCGTTGCGCCGGGGTCGGCGTAAGCCCAAGGATCCGCCGTGGCTGCGTCGCCGGACCGGCTGAGTCGGTCAGGATGACAGCGATGGTCCAATAATCTCGTGTTCCTACAGGCCGGACAGGGTATCTTTCAGGTCACGACTCGGCTGGCCAGCTCGGTAGATTCTGTTCTGGCCGCGCAACTCGATCCGGATGTGGATGGATGCCCGGCCAAGACCGATAGCCTGGATATGCTCGCAAGTTCGTAGCCCACCAGTTTCACCTCGCGTAAAGGGTCTGCTCGTGCCTACTGGCAAGGTCAAGTGGTATGACGCCGACAAGGGATTCGGCTTCCTCACCCGTGATGACGGAGGTGAGGTCTTCGTGCACTCGACCGCCTTGGTAACGGCGGGCACGGTACTGCGGCCTGGGCAACGGGTTGAGTTCGGCGTGGCTGAAGGCCGCAGGGGCGCCCAGGCGCTCCAGGTACGGACACTGGAACCTCCGCCCACGGTGGCGAAGGCGAGCCGCAAGGGTACCGACGAGATGACGGTTCTTGTCGAGGACCTGATCAAGCTGCTCGACAGCCTGTCCAATACTTACCACCGTGGCAAGCATCCTGATAATAAGGAGGCAAAAAAGATCGCCGCGGTGCTCAGGGCCGTAGCTGACGACATAGACGTCTGACCCGGCCGCCCGCGCGGTCAGGTGGATGCTGGCCGGGCGTGCCTGGCCCGGAGTATCCGGTTGCGCCTGGAGACCAGCAGCGAGCCGAGCGCCAGCGTGAGCCCGGCCGCGGCGACGCCCAAGCCGGTCACGCCGCTATTGGTCAGCGACAGCAGCAGGCCGAGCAGGCCGCCGATCACCCAGGAGAGCTGGTGCAGGGTCTCCGAGGCGGCGAACGTCGATGACCGTACCTCGGTGCTGATCTCGCGCTGCACGATCGAGTCGAGCGCCAGCTTTACCAGCGTCTGGCCAACAGCGGCGCCGAACGAGACGACGATCGCCGCCAGCAGCCCGAAGAACACCGCGCAGAGCGTCGTCACGATCGCCGAGAACGCGAGCATCAAGTAGACCATCACCTGCGGAGCCCGGGATCGCAAGGCCGCGCCGATGGCCGTACCGATGAAGCCTCCTACCGCGACAGCGGCGATCATCTCCGTCAGGGCGAGCTTGTCGGAGACAGATCCGAAATGCACGGTCCGCAGCAGAAAGGCCAGAAAGAAAATCATAAAGCCGGAATAGGCCCGCAACGTGATATTTGCATATATGGCCTCGCTGACTACCGGCCCGATCGGCTCAGGGAACAAGCGCCACTTAAATCCAGTTTTCTTGCGCCCGGCGGCATCCTGCTTCCGCTGCCCGTTCTGGTGCGGTGCTGACATCGGCGCGTCGACGTCGGTCGGCTCGTCGACGCCATCTGGAATCCGGAAGCCCGGCACCATCGCCAGCAGGTAAACGATGGTGCCAATCCGTAGTACCCAGGCCGCGCCGCCGACGCCGCCACCGCCGATCTTGTCTATGCCAGCGGCGACCACCACGCCGATCGTGGTCGCGCTGAGCGACGCCAGTGCCACCCGGGAGTTGGCTGTGACCAGCGTGATTTCTTCCGGCAGCAGCCGCGGGGTCACCGATGCCCTCGTGACGCCGTAGGCCTTCTGCAGCAGCAGGACACCAAAGGCAGCAGGCAGCAGCGTGACCGCGTCGTTGTGCTCCACCGCGCCTGACATGCCCCAGCAGAGCAAGCCGCGGGCGAAGACCGTGCCGATCAGCATGTATCTGCGGCCGTGCTGTACCCGGTCGAGCATCGGGCCGATAAACGGTGCCACCAGCGCGAACGGTGCCATCGTGATGAGCAGGGCGAGCGCGACCCGGCCGCGTGCCTGCGTGACCGAAGTGCTGAAGAACAAGGTGCCGGCCAGGGCAACGGCCACGAAGCCGTCGCCGATGCTGCCCGCCGCCGAGAGCTCGATGAGATGCGCGAGCCCGGTTCGGCTGGCGCCCGAGGCACCCGTGATCTTATGAATCGTCCGGGAGGCGCCGCTGGCGGCGCTCGCGCTTACCCGGGCGGCCGATTGCGAAGCGGAGAAGACGGACTTGGTCGCGCGTCGCGCCCGGGCACCAGCTCCCGTATCTCCCATGGACCTAAGTATTGGGCCTGCCGGCCTGAAATGTGGCACCGCAGGCGTCGCCAGGTAGCTTTTCGGTTGCGGTGCGGGCTGTCCTGGTGCAGGTAGTAGCTGGCATGCGGAAGAATAAGTAACTGTGAGCCCTACTACTGCCCGGCATGCCGAGCCTGATCAGGCTTGTGTCGAGGCCGTTGAGCTAGCCCGCCAGGCGGCCGTCGATGACGCGGGCGCGGGCGGTGTCGGCGAGCACGTGGGCGTCGAGGTCGAGGGTGACCGGATAGTGACGCACCTGTTCGAGTCCCTCGATCCGGCCTACGTTGGCTGGCGGTGGGCAGTCACGGTCACCCGTGCCTCCAGGTCCCGGCTGGTGACCGTTAATGAAAGCATGCTGCTGCCCGGGCCGGACTCGCTCCTAGCTCCTGACTGGGTGCCGTGGACTGACCGGGTAAGGCCGGGGGATCTCAAGGCGGGCGACCTGATGCCGGCCAGCTCGGACGACGAGCGGCTGGTCCCAGTGGTCGCGCTGGCTGGTGACCCCGGGCTGCTTGACTGGGAAGACGGCGACGGGATTCCTGACGAGGCGAGCCAGTCCGAGGGCGTACCGCGCCCGCGGCGGGTCTTGTCGGCCATCGGGCGCGACGAGGCCGCGGCCCGCTGGCACTCAGGCGAGCATGGTCCGAGGTCAGCGCTCGCCAGCGCGGCGCCGGCCTGCTGCATCACGTGCGGGTTCATGATCGGGCTGACCGGGCCGCTCGGCCGGGTTTTCGGGGTCTGCGCCAATGAGTTCGCACCTGACGACGGCAGCGTGGTCTCGGTCGATCACGGCTGCGGCGCGCACTCCGACGGGGACGTGGCCGCCGGCGGGGAAGGCGACGTCATTCCGGCGGTCGACGAGCTCGGCTACGACATGCTGAACGCGGGACCTTCGCTACCCGACAGCGTGCTTGAGAATCTCGATCACGAGTTGCTCTGAAGGTCGTCATCTGACCTGCCAGCACGTCTTGCGGCCAACCTGGCCCTAGAGCGCTTCAGATGGGGCACGTACACCAGCCCGAACAATCCGAAGCCGACTCCGGCCACGCAGGTCCAGATCCACCAATGGCTGGACGCCGGTATCTGGCCACGCGACACGATAAGGACAATGAGGGCCACGGCCCAGGCGATCGTGCCGCTGGAGGTGATCAGCAGGTCGTTACCCTCAAGCGGTGGCGGAACCTCACGAGTCGGGCGAGCCATGCAGTGCAGGCTAGCGGAGGCTGATCGGCCAAGCGTGCGGCGGGCGGGCGGTCTGTGCCGTAGCTTGTTCGTTGCCCGCGTCAGCAGGCCGTGACTGGCGGAATCTTGCTCCGCCGTATACGGTTAGCAAAAGTAATGAGCAAAGCTAACGATTATGACAATCCCCCAGTCCAGGTCGGACGCCGGACTAGCGACCTCTCTGCGGATCTCGGTCAGCCGGCTAGCGCGCCGGATGCGGGCAGAACGAGTCGCGCAAGGCCTGCAGCCCGAGCTATCGGACACGCAGCTCGCCGCCTTGGCGGCGCTCGAGAAGCACACAGCCATGACGCCGAGCGAGCTGGCCGAGCACGAGAAGGTGCAGCCGCCTTCGATCACCAGGGTCATCGCTTCGCTCGAAGAACGCGGCCTGATCCAGCGAATGCCGCACCCGACCGACCGCAGGCAGGTCGTGCTGACCGTGACCGACCAGGGCCGCGACGTGGTGCGGAAGGTACGCAAGCTGCGCGAGGCCTGGCTAGCGCGGCGATTGCGGGACCTGACTCCAGCGGAGCGGGCGGTGCTGCGAGAGGCGCTGCCGATCCTGGAGCGACTGAGCCAGTCCTAACCGGGCCAGTCCTAGCCGGGCCAGTCCTAACTGGGCGTCGGCGGATGTTCAGTTCGCTGAAGGTGCGCAACTTCCGGCTGTTCGCCACCGGCCAGGTGATTTCAAACAGCGGCACCTGGATGCAGCGCGTCGCCCAGGACTGGCTGATCCTTGAGCTGACCCACGGCAGCGGTACCGCGGTCGGGATAGCGAGCGGTTTGCAGTTCCTGCCGCTGTTGCTGTTCAGTCTCTGGGGCGGAATGATCGCGGACCGGTATCCCAAGCGCAACGTGCTGCTGGTAACTCAGGCCACCATGGGCGCGCTCGCCGTGATCCTCGGCGTGCTGGTGGTGACCGGGGTGGTCCAGCCCTGGCACGTCTACTTGCTGGCCTTCGGGCTCGGCCTGGCGACGGTGGTCGACAACCCGACCAGGCAGTCCTTCGCCGTCGAGATGGTCGGCAAGCCCGATCTGTCCAATGCGATCGCGCTGAACAGCGCCGTATTCAACCTGGCCAGGATCGCAGGACCCGCCGTCGCCGGGCTCGTGATCGCGCTTGTGGGCACGCCGACAGCCTTCTTCTTGAACGCGGCTTCTTACCTGGCCGTGATCATCGGCCTGAAAATGATGCGTCCGTCCGAGCTTCATCCGGCCGATCTGGTAGTGCGAGCCAAGGGCCAGCTGCGCGAGGGCCTTGCCTACGTGAAGTCGCGGCCCGACCTGATGCTGACGCTCGCGCTGATCTTCTTCATCGCCACCTTCGGGATGAACTTCGCGGTCACGACGGCGCTCATGTCGCGCGTGGTGTTCCACACCGGCGCCGGGAAGTTCGGTATCGCGTCGGCGGTGTTCGCGGTCGGCGCGCTCATCGGCGCGCTCGTCGCGGCCCGGCGGATCAAGCAGGGAATGCGGCTTCTGGTCGCCACGGCCCTGGCGTTCGGGCTGTTCGAGATCGCCACCAGCCTGATGCCGACTTACTGGCTGTTCCTCGTGCTGCTGGTGCCGACCGGACTCACCGTGATCAGCCTGTCCACGGCGGCCAATGCGTCCGTGCAGCTGAACATTCCGGCTGAGATGCGCGGCCGGGTGATGGGCATCTACATGCTCGTATTCCTCGGAGGGGCTCCGCTCGGGTCGCCGCTGACCGGATGGGTCGCGCAGGAATTCGGCACCAGGATGGCCATGGCGGGCGGCGGGATCATTTCTGTGGCCGCCACCGTCGTGGTCGGCTTGCTGGTCGTGCGGCTGCGGGGAGTTCCCTTCCGCACCTGGGTGGCCCGTGGGCGGGGGTCTGCGGTAGCAATGGCCTATGCGGCTATTCGTGGCGCTGAACCCGCCGGCCAGCGCGCTCGCCGAACTTGAAGAAGCGGTGGCGCCGCTGCGCCGCGACTGGCCTGACCTCCGCTGGGCCAGCCAGGACCGGTGGCATGTCACGCTGGCGTTCCTCGGTGAGGTAGCCGAACCCAGGCTCGACGAGCTCGCGGTGAGACTGGAGCGGGCCGCGAGCAGGCATCCGGGCCAGCGTCTGGTGATCGGAAACGGCGGGGCGTTCCCTTCGCCCTCTCGGGCGCGCGTGCTCATCGCGCATATCCAGGGCCAGGACGCCGATCTCGCCGGACTGACCCGCCTGGCGGGCTCGGTCGCCGCGGCGGCCCGGCGAGCCGGCGCACCGCCGCCGGACGAAGGCAGGCGCTACCGGCCCCATCTGACCCTGGCACGGTGCCGGCAGCCGACCGACCTCAGCGAGCTGGTGCGCACGCTACCGGCCGGCAGTGGCCGGCCCTGGTCACCTACCGAGATCTGTCTGATCCAGAGCCAGAACGGGCCTCAGCCTCGTTACGACACCCTTGGCGGCTGGCCGCTCAGAACAGGCTGAGGCTATCTGGGCTATTCGCCGACCGCGCCGTCGATGTTCTCACGCAACAGGTCAGCGTGGCCGTTGTGCCGGGCGTACTCCTCGATCATGTGGGTGAGGATCCACCGTAGCGAAGGAACCTCGCCGCCGCGGGTCGGCCGCCTGGCCAGGTCGGCCAGTGACCCGGCGGCCGTGGTGATCTGCCTGGCCAGCTCGCACTCGCTGGTCCAGGCGGCGAAAGCCCCGGCGGCGTCGGCGCCATCGGCACCGTTGAAGTCAGCGTCCCGGTCAGCCTCGGTCTGATAGAGGTCCGGCACGTCCTCGGCCGCGAAGATCTGCCTGAACCAGCCGCGCTCGACGTCGGTCAGGTGCCGCACCAGCCCGAGCAGCGACAGGGAAGAAAACGTGACGGCGCGCTCCTTGAGCTGGTCGTCAGTGAGCCCGGCGCATTTGCCGGCGAGCGTGCCGCGCTGGAAGTCGAGGAATCCGGTGAGCGTCTCCCTCTCGCTGCCGGCGATGGGCGGGTCGGCCCGGTGCTCGTCAAGTGTGCTCTCAGACATCGATATCGACGACGTCATCGGCACCGGGGACATCACGCACTGACCGGGCCTGAGGACCTACGTACCTGGCGCTCGGCCTGACCAGCCGGCCGGTCTGCTTCTGCTCAAGGATGTGCGCGGCCCACCCGGCGGTACGGGCGCAGGTGAACATCGAGGTGAACATGTGGGATGGCACATCGGCGAAGTCGAGCATGATCGCGGCCCAGAACTCGACATTGGTCGCGAGTACCCGGTCGGGCCTGCGCGCGTGCAGCTCGTCGAGCGCGGCCTTCTCCAGCGCGGCCGCGACCTCGTAGCGGGGCGCGCCGAGGTCCCTGGCGGTCCGCCTGAGCACCCGGGCTCGCGGGTCTTCGGCCCGGTAGACCCGGTGCCCGAAGCCCATCAGCCGCTCGCCCTGGTCGAGCGCATGCCTGACGTAGGCCTCGGCGTCGCCGGTGCGCTCCACCTCCTCAATCATGTGCAGCACCCGGGCCGGAGCTCCGCCGTGCAGCGGGCCGGACATAGCGCCGACGGCACCGGAGAGCGCCGCGGCCACATCGGCCCCGGTGGAGGCGATGACCCGGGCGGTGAACGTGGACGCGTTCAGGCCGTGCTCGGCGGCCGACGTCCAGTAGGCGTCGATCGCCTTGACGTGCCGAGGGTCGGGCTCGCCCCGCCAGCGGATCATGAATCGCTCGGTGATCGTTTTGGCCTCGTCGACCCGGCGCTGCGGCACCATCGGCAGGCCGGGCCCGCGCGCGGCCTGGGCCACGAAGGACAGCGCCATCACCGAGGCCCGGGCAAGGTCATCGCGCGCCTGCTCGTCACTGATGTCAAGCAGCTGGTGCATCCCCCAGGCCGGCGCCAGCATCGCGAGCGCGCTCTGCACGTCAACCCTGATGTCGCCGGAGTGCACCGGGATCGGATATGGCTCGGCCGGCGGCAGGCCGGGCTCGAACGCGTTGTCTACCAGGAGACCCCATACATGCCCGTACGTGACGTGCCCGACAAGTTCCTCAATGTCGACACCGCGATACCTGAGCGCTCCACCCTCCTTGTCGGGCTCAGCGATCTCGGTCTCGAACGCGACAACGCCCTCTAGGCCCGGCGTAAAGTCGGACATCTTCGTCTCCTCTTCCGTCGCGTGAGCAAGCCGGCCAAACGCCGTTTAGCTTACGACCTCGTTACCTGAGTGCGCGAAGACTGGGTGTGTCAAGATCTGTACCCATGGGGGTGGTGAGCGACGCGGGCGGCTGGCCGACCAGCGGTCTCGACGAGACGATGCTGGCCGCGGACCCCAACGTCCAGTTCGACCTCTGGATGGGCGATGTCATCGACGCCGGGTTGCCCGAGCCGACCGCGATGGTGCTCGCGACCGTCTCCGCTGCCGGGCAGCCGCGCGCAAGGACGGTTCTGCTTAAGGGTCACGACGCGACCGGCTTCTCGTTCTTCACCAACCGGACTTCGAGAAAAGGCACCGATCTCGACGAGGTGCCCAGGGCCTGCCTGCTCTTCGGCTGGCACGCCATCCACCGGCAGGTGATCATCGAAGGCCCGGTTACCAGGCTCGGG
>Ga0209274_10001235_pt1 | contig 13354 bp, 11 predicted proteins | sample HubBroMetageREF1_FD_188343 | JGI IMG/M metagenome (GOLD analysis project Ga0209274, IMG submission 188343) | Reference soil microbial communities from the Hubbard Brook experimental Forest, New Hampshire, USA - Hubbard Brook CCASE Soil... | ecosystem: Environmental > Terrestrial > Soil >...
CTCGTTTTGCAGACGCTCGCGAAACCGTTGGTAATATTCGCGCTGGTGGTCGAGGGCCGCGGGGTTCACGTCGTCGACCTGCTCATCCAGTTTCTGCCCCTGATATTCATGCAATCCGGCGGCGGTGGCCGTGACGGGGGAAAAGGTGAGCGTGGAGTAAACGAACTCGTCGGCGAGCTTCGAAAAATTGCGTTCGGGTGAGCCGCAGCCGGCGGCGATCAGGGTGGACATGATAAGGGCGGCTTTCGCCGTTGAATGCCGCATGGTTCGGTCTTCCATTTGATCTTACAAGAGTTGCGAGGTACCATCGGTGGTGCTCCGGAAATCGTGAGCGGCACAAGAGGGTAGCATGAACAATCGCATCGCGTGGAAGAGGGCTGGCATAGTCCTTCTGTCTTGCATGTCGGCGGCAGCCGGATCGCCTGCACAGACCTTCACCACACTTGCAAGTTTCAACGGGACCAACGGAGCCAACCCCGCAGTGATGTCCCTGGTTCAGAGTATCGACGGGAACCTGTATGGAACGACCTCGGCTGGCGGGACGGGCTACGGCACGGTTTTCAAGATCGCCCCAGGCGGCGCCCTGACCACGGTTCACAGCTTCGACCTCACTGACGGGAGCAACCCTGGAGCCGGGCTGCTTCCAGACTCCAACGGGAACCTCTACGGAGTTGCCTGCGACGGCGGCGGCGGTTACGGAACGGTTTTCAAGATCGCTCCAGGTGGCGCGCTAACCACGCTGCACACGTTCACCGGCACGGACGGTTCCTGTCCCGGCGCCCCGCTGGTTCAGGGGCCTGGAGGGAGCTTCTACGGGACAACCTCCGGCGGTGACGGCACGTTCTTCAAGATCGCGCCGGACGGCACCCTGACCACACTGGCCAACTTCGGCTCCCCTAATGGCTCCAGCCCCGTATCGCTGGTTCTAGCCACCGACGGAGACTTCTACGGGACGACCGAATTCGGCGGGACCGGCAGCGACTGCAGTTCGGGCTGCGGCACGTTCTTCAAGGTCACTCCCGGTGGCGATCTGACTACGCTGCACAGCTTCAATTACACCGGTGGCGCGCTCCCCCTCGGCCCGCTGACGCAAGCCGCCGACGGGAATTTCTACGGGACAACACAGGCTGGCAAGACGGGTTACGGTACGGTGTTCAAGATCACTCCCGGCGGCGCGCTGACCACGCTCCAAAATTTCGACACCAGCAATGGCTCCAATCCCACCTCCGGCGTGATCCAAGGCACCGATGGGAACTTCTACGGCACAACCGAGGCGGGCGGAAGCGCTTACAACGGCACGATCTTCAAGATCGCTTCAGACGGCAAACTGACGACCTTGCACGACTTCAGTCTCCACTCGCCCGACGGTTCGAACCCGGAAAGCGGGCTAGTGCAGGGGACCGATGGGAACTTCTACGGAGCAACCTTCAACGGTGGGTCCGATGGCGATGGCATTGTGTATAGCCTCTCCGTGGGGCTCGGAGCATTCGTGAAAGCGCTGCCGCATTTCGCCGCCGTGGGAGACAAGATCAAAATACTGGGAACGGATCTCGCGGGCGCGGCCAGCGTCCGCTTCAACGGCGTAACGGCCGTGTTCACCGTCGTTTCGCCAACCGAGATCTCGACCACCGTACCGGCTGGCGCAACTACCGGTAAAATCCGCGTCACGACACCCGGCGGCACGCTCTGGAGCGCTGGCCCCTTCCAAGTTGTGCCCTGAGTTCGGATTGGCAGACGGGTGGCGGTGACGGGGTAAAGGTGAGCGTGGAGTACCCGAACTCGTCGGCGAGCTTCGAAAGATTGCGCTGGGTGTGCCGCATCCGGCGGCGATCAGGGTAGACATGATGAGGGCGGCTCGCGGTGTTGAATGCCGGATGGGTTCGGTCTTAGATTTGGTCTTCCAACCTGGTGCGGACCCTCGGTCTGCGCGGTCTCCCGTAGTGCCGCTCACGGGATGCGAAATCGGCTGATTCAGCCGTTGGCTCCCGGCCTCCTTCATGTGGAAATACGCGTGATGGAAAGAGCGACGTGTCGGCAAAACGAGATGGTTATCGCGATGGCTATGAGGGCCGCAGAAATAAGCAGCGGGAGTTCGATTCCTGGTTGGACAGCCGGTTATACCGAAGCGGCTTCCAGAAAGGAGCGGAGGACCGGCAACGTGCGGAGGAGCGCCGGCAGCGCGAAGAGGAGGGTCGCCGACGGGAGGAGGAGCGCCGGAAACGCGAAGACGAGGGTCACCGGAGGGAGCAGGAGGGCCGGCAGCGCGAAGAGGAGGGTCGCCGACGGAAAGAAGAGTACCAGCAGCTTGAAGGAGAGTGGCAACGCGAAGAGGGGGCCAGTCGGCGCGAAGAGGAGGACCGCCGGCGCGAAGAGGGCACCCGCCGGCGTGAAGAAGAGGACCGCCGACGCGAAGAGGGGGGCCACCGGCGGCGCGAAGGAGAGGACCGCCGACGCGAGGAAGAGGACCGCCGGCGCGAAGAAGACGACCGTCGGCGCGAAGAGGACGACCGCCGGCGTGAAGAAGAGGATCGGGAACGCGAACAAGAAGAGCGGGAGCGTGAAAAGGAGGATCGGGAGCACGCAGAGGAGGAGCGGGAGCGTGAAGAGGAGGAACGGCAGCGCGCAGAAGAGGAGCGGGAACGCGAAGAAAAGGAGCGCCAGCGCGAGGAAGAGGAGCGGGAGCGCGAAGAAGAGGAGCGGCAGCGCGAGGAAGAGGAGCGGGAGCGCGAGGAAGAGGAGCGGGAGCGCGAAGAAGAGGAGCGCCAGCGCGAGGAAGAGGAGCGGGAACGCGAAGAAGAGGAGCGCCAGCGCGAGGAAGGGGAGCGCCAGAACGAAGAAGAGGAGCGCCAGCGCGAAGAAGAGGAGCGGGAACGCGAAGAAGAGGAGCGCCAGCGCGAAGAGGATGCGGAGGACGAGTACTGACTCCGGTGGCCCGACGCACTGATCGCGGTGTCAAACCATGGAACGTGATGGTCCCCGCCGACGATCCGGTAGACATTCTCGATTTTGACTTTTGTCCGCCGGATCAGCCCACTGCGGCGCCGAGCCGGCGATGCAGCGGTTTCGCGGGTGTAGCAGCCGGCTCGCGCCGGTTCTTCAACCGCAACTCGCGCATGGCGCGCACGACTTGCGCGGCACCGGCGCCCGCGCGCCCAGCGATGACACGCTCGCCGATGACGCAGGTCCAAAGGAGAGCCACCAGAATCGCGATGGACGTTAGGCCCTGTCCTGTAATTTTCACGACCGGCATTTTAAGAGCCGCTCCTTGGAACCTGCATGGCAGAGGAGAGAGCAAATCGGCTTCCAGACGCTAGCGTCTTTGTTATCAGCAGTTTCATCGGAGGCAGTGTGGACCGGCGGTCACATGCGGGCAGAACATGCACGGCCGGGATGCGCAGATCGCAGATCGTGCTCCATCGTGCGCTAGAACCTTGGGGCAAGGTACACTGGAAATCATGGGATCGGTCAGGCAGAGCGAACCGTTGCGCAGCGGGCTTCGCGCGCCGGATTTCACGTTGGCGCGCTTGGATAGCGCGGCGCCGGGGAACGCGGATCTCGGCACGTTGCTGTCGGGCGGGCCTGTACTGTTGGCGTTCTTCAAATCCACGTGCCCGGTGTGCCAGATGACACTGCCGTTTTTGGAGCGCATCCATCGCGGCCGGGCGCCGGGGTCGTTGGAGATTTACGGCGTTTCCCAAGACGACCCCGAAACTACCAAAGAGTTTGCCGGCGAGTTTGGCATTAGTTTCCCTATGCTGCTCGATACCGAGGAGAGCGGCTATCCGGCCAGCAACGCATATGGCTTGTCGCACGTACCGACTCTGTTTCTAGTGGAGCGCGACGGAACCATCGTCTGGAGCCTGGAAGGATTCAATAAGAAAGAGTTCCTGGCTGTGGCGGGCCGAGTGGGGGTGGATCCCTTCCGCCCCGGCGAAAATGTGCCGGAGTGGAAAGCGGGTTGAGGGTCGAAGAACTAAGCTCCCGGTGGGAGCACAGGCAGGCGGAAGAAATCGCATGGCGAACACATTCGACGAGATACTGGGTGCGGCGGCCGGAATCGCCAAAGGCATGGGCGTCACCTTTAAGGAGATGATGTCTCCGACGGTGACGGAGAATTATCCGGACAGTCCGGCCCTGCTCGCGGAACGCTACCGGGGCGTTCACGTTTTGCAGCGCGACGCCAACGGTATGGAGAAGTGCGTGGCGTGTTTTCTGTGCGCGGCGGCATGCCCATCGAACTGCATTTACATCGAAGCTGCCGAAAACACCGATAGGGCGCGCATCAGCGGCGGCGAGCGTTACGCCAAGGTTTACAACATCGACTACAATCGCTGCATTTTTTGCGGCTACTGCGTGGAGGCCTGTCCCACCGACGCCATCACGCACGGCCACGGCTTCGAAGTCGCCAGCTTCAATACCGCCACGCTGGTGATGCGCAAGGAGCAAATGCTGGCCCCTATTCCGGAAGGCGCGCACGCGCCGGTAATCGCCGAAGAGATCGCCGCGGCGCACTAGCCTGCTCAGTCACTCACCTAGTTCTCGGAGCGTGGAGCGTCATTCTCCAACGACGATCCGCCGCACATCCTTAAGCAGAACGAACAGGTGCATGGGATCGGCAGGCGAGGGGATGAAATCGAAATGCTCATAGAATCGCCTGGCTTCGCCGTCTTTCGCATGAACCGCAAACGCACGGATGCCGGCAATGTCGGCCGCCTGGAGCGTGCGCTGCATAGCCTCCCTTAGAAGAGCCTTGCCAACACCCTGCCCGTGCCATCGCCGATCCACCGCCATGCGCGCGAGCAGCATGATGGGCACCGGGTGCCGCGCCAGACCCTTTGTCAGCCGCTCCGGCGCCTCTTCGTGGGTCACTTGGCCCACGGCGAGAGTGTAAAAGCCGGCCACCGTACCACCCACCACGCCGACATATGTTTGCGATGCGCCTGCTTGTTGGTTCTGCCAAGCAAAGCGTAGCAGGTATCGATTCAGTTGCTCGCGGCCGCAATCGAAGCCCTCGACTGGGTGATCGCGTCGCAACTTTTCAATACGGCGGGCGTTAGGGGTGGGGCCTGGCATTGAAGAATCCAGGTTCCTGCAAGAGACGCTTCAGGCGGGGCAGTGGGCGCGGAGGAGCATCCAGAGCGGCCATGAATGCTTTCCACTGTGTGGCATTCATACCGAAGGAGCGCCGGTCCGCCAGCGCTTCATCGGCCCTGGCGAGTGCGCTCTCCAGCACAAACTCACTCACCGAACGGCGTAAAGCCGATGCGGCCGCTTGCAACGCCAGCTTGTCCGCGCGCCTCAGCCGCAAGTCGAGCTTCTCGCTGCGTGTAGTTCGGACAGGCATCGGCTTCCTTCTCTTCAATCATACCTTTCCGGCCAGACAATGTCAAGACAAGTAGGGCCGAGCCCCGCGTAACCCACGTGTTGCATAATGAAATGAACGCTGGAAAGTGAGTCGTCAATGAACCGAATTCGCGCCTGGATCGCCGCCGCCGGCGCCGTGATCATGTCCGTTGCGGCGCTGGTACTGCTATTCGGCGCCGATGCATCGCGCGTCGAACAGGACCGCATCGGGCGCTTTCGCAATCTGGGCAAAGCGTTTTACGAGAACCCCACCACTCTGCCGCAGGCGGTCGACGAGTTCAAAAAGGCGCTGGACCTGGCGCCCAATTCGGCCCGCGAACACGTGAACTACGGACTCGCCCTGCTGCGCGCGGGCAAGACCAAGGAAGGCGTCGCCGAACTGGAGCGCGCGCAGAAGCTGGATCCCACGATTCCGCACACCTGGTTCAACCTGGGCATCGCCTTCAAGAAGGACGGCGAGTATGCGCCGGCCGTCGCGCAGTTCGAGGGTCTGCTGCGGCTGGTTCCCGGCGAACCGGTGTCGCATTACAACCTGGCGGTCGTGTATAAGAACACCGATAAGCGCGACGAAGCCGTGCACGAATTTGAAACCGCCGAGCGCCTCAACCCCAATCTCGCCGCGCCGCATTTCCAGCTCTATAATCTCTACCGCCAGGCGGGCCGCGCCGCCGACGCCGCCCGCGAACTGGAGATCTTTCAGAAGCTGAAAGCTCTCACCGAAGGCGCAGCCATTCCGGAAGACATGGAGTGGAGCTACTACGCTGAAATCTACGATCCCATCGCCCCGCGACCCGAAAGCGAACCCGCGCCGCCGCCGAAATTCGAGGACAGCACGGTGGCGGACGGCTTCGATCCAAGCAGGGCCGGCGTGCTGGTGCTGGATGCCTTCGGCGAGCGCCGCGCGGACCTGCTAGCTTGGTCCTCCCGCGGCGCGCGGCTTTACAAGGCCGGAACCACGCTGGTCGCCGATTCGGGGCTGGCCGGGATTAAGGACATCGTCTCCATCGCCGCCGGCGATTACGATAACGACGGACTGCCCGATCTCTGCGTCATTACGACCGCGGGCGCGGCACTATACCACAACAACAAAGGCAAGTTTGAGAAGTCCCCACTAAAGCTGCCCGCCGGACACTTCTCCAAAGCCGTCTGGATCGATTTCGATCACGACTACGATCTCGACCTCGTCCTGCTGGGCGAAAATGCCGCCCTCGCGCGCAACAACGGCGAGGCAGGCTTCAGCAACGACACCGCCGCGTTCCCGTTCGCGAAGGGTAATGCCATCGATGCCGCCCCGATCGACCTGATCGCCGATACCAACGGCGTGGATCTGGCCGTCTCATACAGCGACCATGCGGGCGTCCTGTATCGCGACCGCTTGCTTGGTAAGTACGAGGCTGTGCCGCTCGACACCCTGCCGGCGGGCGCTAAGGAGCTGACCGCCTTCGACGTAAACAACGATAGTTGGACGGACCTGGCGGCCGACGGCCTGCTTTTGCTGAACCATCAAGGCAAGCTCGAACCGCTCGCGCGTTTTGAGGCGAAAGGTCCGATCGCATTCGCCGATCTGGCTAATCGCGGCATCGCCGACCTGCTGGCAGGCAACGGTGTCTTCCGCAATCTGGGGCTGGACCGTTTCGAGAAGACGCCCGCAGAGATACCCGCGGCGGTGGCCGCCGTCGAATCCGATTTCGATGGCGATGGCCGGGCCGATGTCGCGCTGATCGCCGGCGATGGCTCCCTGCACCTGCTTCACAACATCACCGAAACCCACAACAACTGGCTGCTGGCCGGGCTTATCGGCATCAAGAATATGAAGCTGTCGCCCGGCGCGAAGGTCGAAATCAAGACCGGCTCCAGTTATCAGAAGCGCACCTACCAGGGTGTCCCGCTGCTATTCGGCGTGGATTCCTACAAGACGGCCGATGCCGTGCGCATCACTTGGCCCAACGGCACGATCCAGAACGAGCCGGAGCAGCCCGTGAACAAGGCCATTGAATACGAGGAAAAGCAGCGCCTTTCCGGCTCTTGTCCGATGATCTTCACTTGGGACGGCGCCAAATTCCGCTTCGTCACGGACGTGCTCGGCGTCGCCCCGCTGGGCGCGGCCTCGGGCGATGGCAGCTACTTCCCCGTGGATCACGACGAATACGTGCAGATTCCGGGAGAGGCGTTGCAGGCCGTGAACGGGCGCTACGAAATCCGCATCACGGAGGAGTTGCGCGAAGTTTCCTATCTCGATCAGGTCAAGCTGATCGCGGTCGATCATCCGAACTCGGTCGAGATCGTCACCAACGACAAGTTCAAATCGCCGCCGTTCCCCGAGTTCCGGCTGTTTGGCGTGAAGCGGCGCATCTACCCCATGCGCGCGCAAGATGGCAAAGGCCGCGACGTGCTGGCACGCCTGCTGCACCGCGACCGCATGTATCCCGATGGCTTCCGCCGCGATTATTTGGATGTCGCCGAGTTGCACCACCTGGATCTGGATTTCGGCAAAGCCGCCCCGGCAAACCGCGCCGTGCTGATTCTGAACGGCTGGGTGGATTGGGCCGATGGCAGCACCTTCATGGCGGCGTCCCAGGCCAAGAAGGATTTAGTGCTGCCGTACTTGCAGGTGAAGGACATCGCCGGGCAGTGGAAGACCGTGATAGAAGATATGGGCATCCCGGCGGGCAAACCTAAGACGATTGCGGTGGATCTCACCGGCAAGTTCCTGTCGGCCTCGCGTGAGGTACGCATCGTGACCAACCTCTGCGTGTACTGGGACGAGATCTTCCTGAGCGAAGACCCCGCCGCGCCGCCCGTGCGCCTGACCGATATTCAGGCGGAATCGGCGGACCTGCATTTCCGCGGCTTCTCGACGCCGGTCATTCATCCGCAGCGCAAGCAGCCCGAGGGCTTCGACTACGCGCAATGGATGCCGGTTTCGATGTGGAACCCCGCCAGGGGACTCTATACGCGCTACGGCGACGTATTGCCGCTCATTGGAGCGATCGACGACCGCCTGGCGATCATGGGCTCGGGCGACGAGTTGCGTCTGCTGTTTCCGGAATGCGCCGCCGGGCCGCTACCCGCGGGATGGAAGCGCGACTTCCTGCTGTTCGTGGATGGCTGGGCCAAGGATGCGGATGCCAATACGGCCTTTGGGCAGACCGTGGAGCCGCTGCCGTTTCACGCTATGTCGCAGTATCCGTACAACGACGGCGAACATTTCCCGGACGATCTCGCGCACCGGCAATACCGCGAGCAATACAACACCCGCCCGGCGTTGCGGCTGATACGGCCGCTTATGGAGGGCGGGCTTTAATTTCTTGCAGTATTCCGAGGTTTGAGAAAACTAAGTGGCATTAAGGAAGGGCGGGTCTGGAGACCCGCCGCAGGCGTGGACGCCCGCCCCACAAGCCCAGGGCACGCTAGGCTGAGGCGCTTTGATGGAGGTCCGAGGCGGCGGGCAAAGTGAAGAAAAACGTCGACCCTTTGCCGACTTCGGATTCAACCCAGATGCGGCCGCCGTAACGCTCAACCAGTCTCTTGCACGTGGCCAGTCCGATCCCAGTGCCAGGATACTGCTGACCGTGGAGCCGTTTAAACAGTTCGAAAATTTGCGTCTGATACTGAGGCGGAATACCTTGACCGTTGTCGGAAACCGCAAACAGCCATTCATTGCCCAACTCCCGCGCCGAAATGTGAACGCGGGGATCGTCCTGCCGGCGATATTTGAGGGCATTGCCGACCAGGTTCTGGATTAGCTGTTCGAGATGGGTCTTATCCCCCATCATCGCAGGAAGCGTATCATGGGTGACCACCGCATTATTCTCTTCGATAGACCCATTCAGATTGCCAAGCGCGCTCGCCAGAACCACTTCCATGCGAAGAGCGCTAAGAGGCCTATTAGTGACTTCTCCGGCTTTGGAGTAATCTAGCAGCGCATCGATAAGCAAACTCATCCGTTCGGCGGCGGCCACAATGAATTGCAAACATTCTGCGCTCTTATGATCGAGCTGCGATCCACCGCGGAGCTGAACGAGTTGGGTGTAAGCAGTGATCGTTCGCAGGGGTTCCCGAAGGTCATGCGAGGCCGCGTAGGAGAAGTGCTGCAGTTCGGCATTCGTACGTTCCAGCAATTCGGAATGCCTGGCGAGCTCCGCGGCTGCCTTCTTCTCCACCAACTCGGCTTCCCGCCTTTGAGTGACATCGCGAAACACCAGTACCACACCGCTGGCGCCCCCTTGGGCGGCGCGGATGGGTGCGGCCGAGTCGTCGATCGGAATGTGACGGCCGTCCTTTGCGGTGAGCCTGGTGTGATTGGCGAGGCCGACGACGCATCCGTCGCGCAAGGCCCTGCCGACGGGGTTATCGGCAGGCGCACCTGTTTCTTCGTTGCTGAGGTTGAAGATTTCTTCCAGGGGTTTGCCCGCCGCCTCTAGCTGCGTCCACCCGGTCAAGCATTCGGCGACCGGATTCAATGTGACGACCTTCCCGGAGGTGTCGGTGGTGATGACGCCATCGCCGATGCTGGCGATCGTGGTTTGCAGCAAATTCCGCGCTTCTTTGGCTTCTTCCTCGCTCTTCCGGAGATCCCCGATCAGCCGTTGGCGGTGGCGGGTTCCCTTCCGGATGGTGATCGTCGCCAGGACGAGAAGCGCAAAAACGGCTGCACTGCCAAGCAGGCTGGTAAATCCCGCTTGGTAGGCGCTGGTGCGCACCTGCTCTCTTTGCTGCCCCAATAGATCGTAACTCGCCGTTTGAATTTCAGCGCAAAGTACGCGAATCCGATCCATCGCCGCTTGCCCGCGGTCGCTGCGGACCAGTGCCAGAGCTGGATCGAGACCCTTGCTTCGGCGGATCTCGATCGTCTCGGCTAATTCATCCATTTTGTCCTGCACCAGCGGTCTCAACCTATCGATGCGCTGGATCTCGTGGGGATGGCGCCGGCTGGCTTCTATGCGAGCAAGGGTATCCAAGTTGGCGGGTATTCCCCTGAGGGCCTGCCGGTATGGCTCCAGGTAGCGATCGTCTCCGGTCAGAAGAAATCCGCGCTGCCCCGTTTCGGCATCCCTTAAAGACGAAATAAGCGCGGTGGTTCCGTCCACAACCTGCCGGGTCACTTGCGCCTCCTGTCTGGTGCGTTCGAAGGCGGCCCACGCGCGATACGTAAGCATTGCGGTAAGCAGCACCAACAGGAGCGCAATAAACAGTGACAGCCGTTCGGCCTCTTGCGGGATCTTGAGGCTGGGTTTCATCGACTTCGTTGCCTTCTTCGCTCAGCCGGGGATGAGCGAAGCAAGCCAGCGAGCGCCAATTGCGCGTGTCAAGTTCGACCGGAAGGTCTGCCCTTGCCGCTGGCAGTTCTCACTTGTAAAAGGTTATCATCTAATTATCTGTTCGATTCTTAACCTTCGTCAATAGTACGAACCCTTGAAACCCGAAATTTTTATGAAGATTTTATGAACGAAACCGCTCACATTTATCTGGGTGCCAATCTGTACGCCAGCGGACACAAAATCTGACCTCCGTCGGGCGAGCCCAGAATTAGTCCGCCTGTTTGGAAGCGCCGGGAAGCAGGGAATTGTACACCGCGATGATAGCTTGATAACAGGTGCAGGCAGCCGACTCCAAGCCCATCCGATCAACGACCGTGATTTGTCCCCGCACGTAACGGATGAACCCTGCCTTCTTCAACATGCCCGTCGCTACATTCACCGTGGCCCTCCGCACGCCAAGCATATGCGAAAGGAATTCCTGGGTGAGCGGAAAGGTATCTGAGCCGGCGCGATCGTGCGTCATCAACAGCCAGCGGGCGCAACGTTCTTCCATGCAGTGCATGCGATTGCAGGCTGCCCCATAGAGTATCTGCCGCATGAGCGCGTACAGGTGCTGGTTGATCACCTTCTGTATCATCGGCCGGCCGCCGATTATTTTCCGGAAGGCATCCGCCTCGATGCGCACAGCGTCGCCGGGTATCTGGATGAGATTCAGCCCCATGGATGGCTGCACTTGAAGCACCTCCGACGCACCGACGACTCCTTCTTTGCCGATGGTAGCCATCTCCATCTGGGGCTTGCCGTCGCTAGTGACTAGCAGTGAAACCATACAAGCCAAAGGGAAGTGGACGGCGTCGATAGGCTCGTCCTGACTATACAGCCGCTTGCGGAATTTCAGTGGAACCACCGAGGCCTCCAACATCAATGCGTCATAATCGGCCGGTTCCAGGGTGGCCAGGATACGGTTGGTTCTAGGGTCGGACGCCTCCGATTGGCGGGTTTGCTTGGTCAATTTTGCTCCTGGTGGTACACGTGGGACACCGCGCCCACGCAACCTTTAAGCCGTGTCACGACTTTTCAGGAGCGCTGCCCGGCGGATTTGTCGAGCTTACGGTTCTGGAAAGGGGTACGAGTTTTAGATGCCACGTACAGTTTAGCACGCAAGAAGCTCGCGCGCTGGGGTGTTTCGAAGTTCGAAGCGACGCGTGATCGAAGTTCGCTCCGCCCAAAACCTTGAACGCTATCCGTGCGTTTTCGCCCTCGAAAAGCGGTAACTTCTACCATCCCCGAAGGGCGCGAAGCGGCGATTTTGGGCGCCGGGAGGAGGCCGAATGCGGAAGATTCGCCGCCCGGCGTGATTTTCGCATCAATGGGAGTTTAGTTGCTCCCATTCTCCGGGAGACTTAAAGGAGGTCTCAGGAGATGAAAAGCACACTACTCACAACTACCCTGGCGGGGGCGGGCCTATTATTCTTCGGTTTCATCGGCGCGCAGGCCGCACCACAGAACGGCGATCAGGACTCGTGGCATGAGAACCGGGACTCCTACTATCGGGGGGAAAGCTGGCGCACGCGATTCTTCGAGCGGGTCCGGCAAGATCTGGACCATGTGCAGTCGGTGGCGTTTTCCGGCGCCGATGAGGACCGGGTTGTCGAGACCGAGCACCAGTTGGACGATCTTCAGAACAAGATGGCGGAAGGCCGATACGACCAGCCCGAACTGGACAAGACCATAGACTCGCTCGGCCGAGTGATTGCCGACAATCGGCTTTCGCGGCGCGAGCGGGACATGCTGACGGATGACTTGAATCGCATGCGCGATTACCGCGAACACCACGAGAACTGGCGTTAGCTTCTGTAGCCGCAGCGGGCCGGCCGCCATCGAGCGGCTGACGCCGCGGCGGGCCGTGCCGCACCCAGACTAAACGGCCTCACGTCGACGTAGAAGGGCGTGCGCCACCTTGCGCAACGCGCGAAATCGCATGCACCAGCTTCCGGTAGGGCAGGTTTTCAAAAGCCTCGATAGGCAGCCATTCGCCCTCCCGCCAGCTCGAATAATACCAACGCGCCAACAAAGCCAGGTACTCCTGGCGCTCGCGCATGGCGAGTTGCCGCATGGGCAGCGCGCCGAAGATTTCACGCAGCTTGCCGTCGAGCGAAACGGGTCTGCCTTCTTGAATCTCGAAGCTCAGGCGCTGCGGTGTTTGCCAGTGCCCCTGCCGGACGATCCAAAGCTCCACTGCATCAGGCGCGGCGGAAGGCGTGATTGCGGCCCCGTGCAACCTGTCGATATCGCGCGCCAGATCGTCCTGCAGCTTCAACACCTCCTGGACTTTTTCGAGGCGCTTGTGCTGCCGGGCGGCTTCTTCGAACATCATCTCTTCGCTATAGCGGTCGCGCGCGCTGGCGATGACGTCGAGCAGCGAGTGTCCGCCGGTCTTGAGGAACTCGGTCGCCCGGCCGACTTCGTGCAAATACTCGTCGCGCCCCACCACCTGCTGGCAAGGGCGCAGGCACATGCCCATCTCGCCGTAGATGCAGCCGGGATGCTCGGGCGAGGGCGCCAGATCGTCCTGGCAGCGGCGCATTTGAAACAGGTCCAGAAATTGCGATTCGAACTTCTCGGCCGAAGCCCGGCTGCGAAACGGACCGCAATAGAGCGCCGGCGCGCGACTCAGGTGGGTGGTGAGCTGGCTGCGCGGAAATTCGTTGGTGAGGATCAGTTTCACG